>Ga0209160_1000340_pt1 | contig 37326 bp, 40 predicted proteins | sample GraSoiAngelo_153_FD_186167 | JGI IMG/M metagenome (GOLD analysis project Ga0209160, IMG submission 186167) | Grasslands soil microbial communities from the Angelo Coastal Reserve, California, USA - 14_1009_12_40cm (SPAdes) (version 2) | ecosystem: Environmental > Terrestrial > Soil > Grasslands ...
CACGATCAAGTTCCGGCGCAAGCGCCAGGCGGCCCACCGGTGACGGCCGCCCTGTGGATCCTGGCCGCCTACCTGCTGGGGGCGACGCCCACCAGCTATATCGCCGCGAAGCTCGGCCGGGGCATCGACCTGCGCGAACACGGCTCCAAGAACCTCGGCGCGACCAACGTGTACCGCGTGCTCGGCTGGAAGTACGCGATCCCCGTGGGTCTCGTCGACCTGGCCAAGGGTGCCGCCCCAGTCGCACTGTTCGGCCGTTGGGCAGCGGGGCCCGATTGGTTCCCCGTCACGCTCGGCCTTGCGGCGGTGCTCGGGCACGTCTACTCGCCCTACGTCCGCTTCCAGGGGGGGAAGGGCGTGGCGACCGCCGCGGGGGTGTTCCTCGCGCTCGCGCCGCTCGCCCTCGCGATCTCCCTTCCCGCTTGGGGTCTCACGCTCTGGCTGACGGGGTACGTCTCGGCCAGCTCGCTCGTCGCGGTGGCGCTGTTTCCGTTGTGGGTGCGCCTCACAGTGCCCGGAGCGCCGCACGTTTTCTGGGCGAGCGTGGCGCTGGCGCTCTTGATCGTCTACTCGCATCGGTCCAACATTCGGCGGCTGCTGGCTGGAACGGAGAACCGCTTCAGAACCCGAAAGGGAGTGGCTGCGTGACCGGTGGGGGGGTGGCGTGACGCGCATCGCCGTGGTCGGCGGTGGTGCCTGGGGCACGGCGCTCGCCGACCTGCTGGTGCGCAAGGGTGAGACCGTCACGCTGTGGGCGCGCGAGCCGGACGTGGTGGCGGGCGTCAACCGGGAGCATCTGAACCACCTGTTCCTGCCCGACGCCCCGCTCGCGCCGGAGCTGCGGGCGGAGGCCGACCTGGCGGCGGCGGTGCGCGGCGCGGAGGTCGTGGTGTCGTCCGCGCCCTCGTTCGCGGTGCGCGAGACGATAGCGCGGGCCGCGGCGGCCCTCAGCCCCGGGGCCCTCCTCGTGAGCGTGTCGAAGGGGCTCGACCCCGAGCGCCTGACGACGCTGTCGTGCGTGCTGGGAGACGTGCTGCCGGCGGGAATGGCGATCGCCGTGCTCTCGGGGCCGTCGTTCGCCCAGGAGGTGTACGGGCGCCAGCCGACGGCCGTAGTCGCGGCGTCCCACGACCCCGCGGTCGCGCTGCGGGTGCAGCAGGTGTTCGCCACGAGCCACTTCCGCGTGTACACGACCAGCGACGTCCTGGGTGTGGAGCTGGGTGGCGCCTTGAAGAACGTGATCGCCGTCGCGGCGGGGATCCTCGAGGGGCTGGGGCTGGGGCACAACGCCCGCGCGGCGCTCTTGACACGCGGTCTCGCCGAGATCGCGCGGCTCGGCGTGACCCTGGGCGCCGATCCGATCACCTTCGCGGGCCTCGCGGGGATGGGCGACCTCGTCCTCACCGCCACGGCGACGCTGTCCCGCAACTACACGCTCGGGATCGAGCTCGGCAAGGGGAAGTCGCTCGAACAGGCACTGGCAGGTCGCGCGTCGGTGGCGGAGGGCGTGATCACGGCGCGGTCGGCGGTGGCGCTCGGCGAGCGCCACGGTGTCGAGCTGCCCATCGCCCGCGAGGTGGCCGCGGTCCTGTTCCAGGGGAAGTCCCCCCGGCGGGCCGTGTCGGACCTCATGGAGCGCGAACTGAAAGCCGAGCACTGGCGATGAGCGCTCCCTATCCAGTGCAGGAATTCTTCTCGATCGGCGAGGTCTGCCAGCTGACGGACCTCAAGCCGCACGTGCTGCGCTATTGGGAGAGTCAGTTTCGGTTCCTGAACCCCGCGAAGAACCGTTCCGGCAACCGTGTGTACCAGCGGCGCGAGATCGAGTTGATCATGCTGGTGAAGCACTTGCTGTACACGGAGAAGTACACGATCGAGGGCGCTCGCCAGAAGATCGAGCAGTACCGCCGCTCGGGCGAGCTCAAGCCGGAGGCGCGCCGGGCGCTCGCGACGCAGACCGTGAAGGACCTGCGCAGCGAGCTCAAGGCCGTGCTCGCGATCCTCGAGGGCACGACCCCGCCCAATGCCGGGGCGCGCTGAGAGCGGCGCCGCCGTCGCCGTCGTCATCCCCGCCTACCAGGCCGCAGACACAATTCCGGGGGTCGTTGGCGGAGTGTTGCGAGCCCTCCCTGGGGCCACGGTGTACGTCGTGGATGACGGGTCCCGGGATGAGACCGGTGATAAGGCCGGGGAAGGGGGAAGGGGGAAGGGTGTGACCGTGCTCACGCACCCCCGCAACCTCGGCAAGGGCGCGGCGCTCCGCACCGGCATCGCGCGAGCACTCGCGGACGGAGCCGGGATCGTCGCGACCCTCGACGCTGACGGCCAGCATGCGCCGGCGGAGCTGCCGCGGCTCCTCGCGCCGCTCGCGCGGGGCGAGGCCGACCTCGTGCTGGGTGCGCGGGCGCGCACGGCCGCCATGCCGCGGCGGCGGCGCTGCAGCAACTGGCTCTCCGCCGCGCTCGCCTCCCGCATCGGCGGCCAGCCGATCGCCGACGCGCAAACCGGCTTCCGGGCGTTCTCGCGGGCCGTCGCCCAGGCGGCGCCGCCTGCGGGGTCCCGCTTCGATTTCGAGACGGCGTTCTTGCTCCAGGCGCTCGCCCGGGGATTTCGCGTCCGTTCGGTCCCCGTATCGACCATCTACGAGGGCGGGCGCAGCCACTTCCGTTCCTGGGCGGACAGCTGGCGCGTGGCCCGCGTGTTCGCGCGCTACGGGCGCCGGATCCTCCTGGGGGCGCCATGAAGATCCTGATCTCCAACGACGACGGGATTCTCGCCCGCGGCCTCGGCGTGCTCGCCGAGGTGTGCAGCTCGCTGGCGCAGGTCACGGTCGTGGCGCCCGACCGCGAGCAGAGCGGCACGTCGCACTCGCTCACGCTGCACCGGCCCCTCCGGGCCACGCGGCGCCCGGACGGCGCCTTTCAGCTGGACGGGACGCCCACCGATTGCGTCCTGCTGGCGCTCGGGGCGTTGATGCCGGAGAAACCGGACTTCGTGATCTCGGGGATCAACCACGGACAGAACATGGGGGAGGACGTGTTCTATTCGGGGACCGTGGCCGCCGCCATGGAGGGTCTCGTGGCCGGCGTGCCGAGCATCGCGGTGTCGTATGCCGGAGCGGACCTCGACCTGCTGGACACCCACAAGCCGGGCCTCGCGGCGCTGTTGCGACGCATCACGCAGGTCAAGGACTTCCCCAAGGAGACGCTCCTCAATATCAATCTTCCCGGCATCCCGGGCGATCGGGTGAAGGGCGTCAAGGTGACGCACCTTGGCAGCCGCGTGTTCAGCGAGGAGATCGCGCTCATGAAGGATCCGTGGGGGAAGGAGATCTACTGGATCGGCGGCGGCCGCATCACGTGGACGGGCGGCACCGAGTCGGATTTCCGCGCCACGTCCGACGGCTACATCTCGGTGACGCCGCTCCACATGGACATGACAAACTACAAGCTGATCGAGGTCGTGCGCTCGTGGCTGGCCGGCGACTGAGCCCAGCCGGCGATAGTTATGCGGGCTACCGCGCGCGTCTGGTGGAGACGCTGCGCGCACAAGGCATCCGCGATTTGGCCGTGCTCAAAGCGTTCGCCGAGACCCCGCGCCACCTCTTCGTTCCCGCCGCCGTGCGCCATCGGGCGTACGACGACACCGCGCTGCCGATCGGGAACGGGCAGACCATCTCCCAACCCTTCACCCAGGCTCGCTATCTTGAGGCGCTGCGGCTCCGGGGGCGGGAGCGGGTGCTCGAGATCGGGACCGGCTCCGGATACCAGACCGCGCTGCTCGGCGCTCTGGCGGACCAGGTGTTCAGCGTCGAGCGCGTCCGCAGCCTGGCGCTGGCGGCGCAGCAGGCCCTGCGCGCGGCCGGCGTGGCCAACGTGTCGGTGCTCGTCGGCGATGGGACCCTGGGCTGGAGCGCCTACGCCCCCTACGATGCGATCGTCGTGGCGGCGGGGGGGCCCGAGATCCCGCCGCCGCTCGTCGAGCAGCTCGCGCTAACGGGCCGGCTGCTCGTGCCGCTCGGGAAGCGTGGCGCACAGACACTCACCCTGGTCGAGCGCGACGGGGCCACGCTCCGCCGCACCCCCCTGGGTGGCGCCCGCTTCGTTCCCCTCCTGGGAGAGCACGGCTTCGATGCTTGAACAGTTCATCCAGTGGCTGCTCGAGCGGTTCCGCGACCTGGGCTACCCGGGCATCGTGGTGCTGATGGCCATCGAGTCGTCGTTCCTGCCGCTGCCGAGCGAGCTCGTGATGCCGCCCGCAGGCTACCTCGCGGCGAAAGGGGAGATGAGCTTCGTCGTAGCCGTCGGCTGCGGAGTGTTGGGGAGCATCCTCGGAGCGCTCGGCAACTACGGGCTCGCCCGCTGGCTCGGCCGCGCGTTTTTCGTCCGGCTTGGCAGGTACGTGCTCGTCACCAACAAGCGCTTGGACCGGTCCGAGCGCTACTTCGCGGACCACGGCGAGATCAGCACGTTCATGGGGCGAATGATCCCCGTGGTGCGGCACCTGATCTCGATCCCCGCAGGGATCGCCCGCATGAACCTGGGGAAGTTCGTCGCGTTCACTGGCCTGGGAGCCTTGGTGTGGTGCACCATCCTCACCTGGATCGGATGGTTCATCGGGAGCCGTGAGGACGTGCTGCTCGAGGTCCTGAACCAGGAGGCGAAGCGCTACGCCGGCCGAGCCCTCGTCATCGTGCTCCCGGCTCTGGCGGTCCTGGCGGGGCTCTACGCTTGGTGGTACCGTCGGCGGGCGGCCCAGCAGAACCGCGAGGGCTAGCGCCATGGCCGCTCGCCGCTACCTCGTGCACGGCAGGGTGCAGGGCGTGGGGTTCCGCTGGTTCGTGTTTCGAGAAGCGCAGCGCCTCGGGCTGCGTGGATTTTGCGGCAACCTGCCCGACGGGACGGTCGAAGTCGTGGCCGACGGCGAGGACGCCGCGCTGTCACAGCTCGAGCGCTCCCTCGAGAGAGGTCCCCCGGGAGCGCGCGTGCTGCGTGTGGAAAAGCTCGACGTTCCACATGAGGTCGGCGTCCGGAAGCGCTTTGAGATCAATTGATTGGTGCGAGGCTCCGTGGTCCAACGCGCAGACATGGAGGCGATCGCTCGGCGGATCCGCGACGTGCCGGACTTTCCCAAGCCGGGCGTCGTCTTCAAGGACATCACGCCGCTCTTGCTCGACGCGTCGGCGTTCCGCCGGGCAGTGGAGCTGATGACGGCGCCGTTCCAGGGGTCGCGGGTCACGCGGGTCGTCTCGATTGAATCGCGGGGCTTCCTGCTGGGTGCGCCGGTGGCGCTGGCACTCAGGGCTGGCTTGGTGCCGATCCGCAAGCCAGGGAAGCTCCCGGCGGAGCGCGGCCGGGTCGAGTACGCTCTGGAATACGGCACCGACGCCCTCGAGATGCACCGCGACGCCCTCGGCTCCGGCGATCGCGTGCTGATCGTCGACGACGTCCTCGCGACCGGGGGCACGGCCGAAGCAGCGGCGAAGCTGGTGCGCGCCCACAGCGGAGAGGTCGTGGGGTTCACGTTTCTCATCGAGCTCGACTTTCTGAAGGGCAGGGAGCGGCTGCGCGGGGAGCGGGTTGAGGCCTTGCTCCACTATGCGTAAGCCTCCTACATTGCAGCGCTTAGCCCCTGTAGCTCAGGTGGATAGAGCAGCGGTTTCCTAAACCGTTGGCCGGGTGTTCGAGTCACCCCAGGGGCACTTCGGTGGGGTGAACGGATCCAGGCACGTGCCAACAAAAGGATACAAGCGGCATGGGGACATCGGTGCAGACGGCGGCCGCTCGGGCCGCCGAAGAAAACCCGCTGCTGGTCGCTATCGGGCGCTGGATCGCTGCGAACCGGCAGAAAGCGCTCGCCATTGCCGGCGCGCTCGTCATCGTCATCGTCCTGCTTGCGTGGAACACCCTCTCCGCCCGGCAGACGGAGCAGGCCGCTGGCGTGCGGCTGAACGCGGCGCGGCTCGCGTTCGACTCTAGGAATTATCCGCTTGCCGCAAGCGAGTTGTCCCAAGTCGTGGAAAACTATTCCGGCACGCGTGCCGCGCAGGAGGCGAACATTCTCCTCGCCCAGTCGCGGCTGCAGCAGGGCCAGAGCCAGCAAGCGATCGAGCTGCTGAAGCGCTTTGCGCCGCGCGCCGACGCGGCGTTTCGGGCTCAGGCTTACGGGCTACTGGGTGCGGCCTACGACAACGTGGGCCATCCCAAAGAGGCCGCGGAAGCGTACCAGCAGGCCGCTGACGCCGCGCAATTGCCCTTTCTGAAGGCTCAATTCCTGACCGAAGCGGGACGCGCCTGGGTTGCGGTGGGGGACACGGCGAAGGCCGTGCAGGCCTACCGCACGGTGGTGGCGCAGAACGATTCGGCGGCGATGATGGTGGCGGGCGAGGCGAAGGTGCGGCTCGGCGAACTGACCAAGGGCGTCCGGTGACTTCGTATAAGAGATGTTATGTTAAGCTGGCTCCGGTGTAAATGTGGAGAAGTGGCTTCAAGTAATAACACCCCTGAACACGAGCCGGGCCTCCCCCACCAGCCACACGTCGTCATAGCTCCCGTTGGCGGTCTGCCGAGCCCGGATCTCGAGCGTGCGGCCGCTCCTAGTCCAGATCGTGGTGGGAAGTGTCCCCAAGCCCCACTGTTGGACCGCGCAGGCTGCGGCCACGGCCCCGGTGCCGCAGGCCAGTGTTTCGGCCTCCACCCCCCGCTCGTACGTCCGCATCCGCCACCCCTCTCGTGTGCCCGCGGGCGAGATGAAGTTGACGTTGGCGCCCTCGGGTCCCAGGGCCGGGTCGGAGCGTAGGTCGCGACCGCGCTGCGGTACGTCCACGCGATCGATTTCGTCCACCAGCACGATCAGATGCGGCACACCAACCACGGCGAGCGCCGCGCGGCGCTCGCCGTCCCCGACGCACAGGCCGGGAACGTGCTGTGGCGCCCGCACGGGGGCGAGGCGCAGTTCGGCGCGCTCCGCCGGCGCGCAGCGGCTCTCGTAGGTTCCGGCGTCCGTCTCGAGGCTCATCCCGCGGCCGTTCGCGAGCCCGAGTCGCGGGAACCGTCCGAGTTGAAGTAGGCCATGCGGACGGCGCCCGGTGCCGCCCCCGGAGCGATGAAAACCAGCCCGTCGGCGCCGATCCCGGTGCCCCGGGCGCAGACGGCGCGGATGTCGCGAACACTCCAGTCTCCCGGAGCCGAGGAACGACCGTCCACCATGACGAAGTCGTTGCCCGACCCCGTCATCTTGTAGACCGGCAGTCCCGCTAGATGCGGCCGAACAGCGCCATCGTCCGGAGCCGCGGCACCATCCAGACCGCTTCCCGGACGATGGCTCGGTTCATCTTGCTGTGCCCCTCGGTCCGGTCCACGAACACGATGGGTATCTCGGTCAGCCTGAACCCCTTTCGCCATGCCCTCACGCTCATTTCTATCTGGAAGGCGTAACCATTCGACCGCACCTGCGACAGGTCGATCGCCTCGAGCACGCGCCTGCGAAAGCACTTGAACCCGCCCGTGAGATCCCAGATGCGCAGGCCCGTCACCCGCCGGGCGTAGATATTGGCACAGTAGGATAACATAAGACGGGTCATCGGCCAGTTGACGACCGTCACCTTGCCGTTGAGGTAGCGCGACCCCAGCACTAAGTCGGCTCCCTCCACGGCCTTGAGAAACTCCTTTAAGTGCGCCGGGTCGTGCGAGAAGTCGGCGTCCATCTCGAACACGTAATCGTAGCCCCGCTCCAGGGCCCAGCGAAACCCCGTGATGTAGGCCGTCCCGAGCCCGAGCTTGCCGTCTCGGTGCAGCACGTGCACCCGGCGCTCCCGGGCGGCCAGCTCGTCGGCGAGGCGGCCCGTGCCGTCCGGCGAGTTGTCGTCCACGACCAGGAGCTCGAGGCGCGCGTCCTGCGCGAGCACCTGCGGTGCGAGGCTGGGGAGGTTCGCCGCCTCGTTGTAGGTCGGGATGACGACGAGCGCTCGCTCAGGCACGCCGCCTGCGCCCTGCTGCGAGAGAGCCCGCCGCGGCGATGGCAAGCAGCCCGAGCGAGCCGAGTGTCACCTCCCTGCCTCTCTCGTAGAGCTTCGAGTGGAAGGACAGCTCGACGCTCTTGGTGCCGGCGGCGAGTGGCACCGTGATCAAGCTGTAGTCCCCACGCAGGCACGGGGCGGGCCGGCCGTCCGTGGTCGCCTCCCAGTCGGGATACCAGTTCTCCGCGATGAGCAGGTAGCTGGGTAGCGGGGGAGCGGGGTCGAGCGCCACGCTCATCCGCCCGGGCTGCCACAACGTGACCGTGGCGTGCGACGGGCTCGGCGGCGGCAGTGCCTTGAGGGGCGCCGGAGCGACCGGCTGATCGTGCGTGAACAGCACCAGGCGAGAGTAGTCCATGCGCGGGTCGAGCAAGGTGGGAATGATGGCGGCGGAATCCCCCTTGACGGCCGCGGGCACGACCCGAGCGTAGGGGGCGGGCGCGACCCGCTCGAACAGGTTCGCCTGGTCACCGCCCAGGGTGCGCACGGAGTCGAGGATACGCCGGAAGCCGGGGATCGAATCGGCCTTGCGCGCGCCCACGGGGGCGATCAGGTAGCGCACCGCCAAGAGATCCCACAGCGGGAGGTATCCGAGGTTCCTCCACTCATTCTTGCCCCCGAGCAGCTCGTCGTAGTAGCGGAGTTCGTTGCCGTGGTAGCCGAGCACTTGGGGGACGTCGAACGCCGCCAGCACCGAACCTGGATAGGCCCCGAGATCGAGGACGCGAAACGGTGCGGGCGTCGCGGCGACGCGGGTGGTGAGCGGGTCCCGCTCAAATGGCTCGGAGTAGCGCCAGAAACCACGCGCATTCAGCCAGAGGTCGGTTCCCACGACGAGCGCCAGCGTGAGCGCGCCGAGCCGCGGCGTGAGCCGACCCTGGGCGAGGCCGAACAGGGCCGCCGTCGCCGCTAATGCCGCGCCGCTCCCGAGGGCTCCCCACATGATGGCCGACTGCTGGGCTTGCGCCGCGGCCACGGCGGCTCGCCCACTCGCTGTCTGGATGCCGCTCGCGAGCGACTCGGCGATGTGGCCCCATGCGCCGGTGACGGCGAGCAGGGCGACGATCGCTCCGATGATCAGCATGGGCGTCATGGCGCGCCGGCCGTCCTGCCCCAGCGCACGATCGACGCCGAGCCCCGCGAAGACGGCCGTCACGAGTGCCACCACGAAGAACGCCATTCCCGGCGCCCGCGTCTTGCTGACGAGTGGCATCACCGTCCACCACAGTCTGTAAAACGGCGTCGCCGCACCGAGACTGATGAGCAGGAACAGGAGCCCGATCCCGCCCACCCAGACGATGAGGCGCCGCCGCTCCCGCGTGGCGGCGCCCAGCACGGCGAGCCCGATCACGGGGAGGCCGAGGTATTCCGAGTGCAGCTTCAGCGGGTTCGAGCCCCAGTACGCGTAGCGCGACCCCACGAAATTCTTCAGAAAGAACTCGAGGACGTGGTCCCAAGGGATTGCGTAGGAGGTTGACCCGGCAAACCCGTAGTAGCCCCCGGCACGGGGTGAGAACGAGATGTAGCCGAAGAATGGCACGATCTCGATGGCGGCGATGCCGAACCCCAGCAGCACGGCGCCCAGGGCCAGCCCGAGTCCCAGCAGTCGCGCCCCGCCCCGCGCGTCGGGGGCCTCCTCGAAGGTCAAATAGAGGGCGAACAGACCAGCGGCGATCAGCAGGTAATAGGCGAGCTGGAAGTGGCCGAGCAGCGTAAGCGCCACGGCCGCCGCGAGCAGCGGATAGCCCTCCGGGCGCCGGTCGCGCAGCGCGAGCACCAGCGCAAGGAACGTGAGCGGCAGCGCGGTGGACGCGAACAGCTTGCCGTCGTGCCCAGGCGAGGGGTAAGAGGCAATCAACCCAGACAGCTCGTAGGCGAGCCCCGCGATGACCGATCCGGTCCAGGATACCCTGAGGCGCCTGAGCAAGAGGTAGGTGAACAGGCCGGCGAGGACGTAATGTACGAAGAAGCTCAGGTTTCCCGTCGTGGTGACCGGGATGACAAAGCGCAGCAGCCAGGTGGGGTAGAAAGCGTTCCCGTGGCCCGCGGCGAACGGCAGGCCTCCGAACACCTCGGGGTCCCACAGCGGAAGGTGGCCCAGGCGCCTGAACCACTCGGCGCTCCAGGTGTGCCACGCGAAGCCTCCCGTGTACTGATCACTCCACGAGTCCGCGAGCCACAGCCCGCGGAGCATCGGCAGCGACAAGAGCGCCGGCCAGAGGGTGAATGCCGCCGTGGCGAGGAGCGTGGGACGACGCGGCTCGTAGGGCGGCGTCGCCGCCAGCGGCTCACGCTCGTTCACTGGTGGACCCCTGTGGACGGTGCCGCAGCGGGAGCGTGACGACGGCTGCCGCTGCCTCCATTGCGGTCAGCAGGACCCGCGACGCCAGGCTCACGACCAACGCGTCGCCGCTCCCGAGCCACGGCGTGAGCAGGCTCACGAACACGAGCTCCCGCACGCCTACCCCGCCGGGGGCGAACAGCGCTAGCCATCCGAGGATGTAACCGAGGGCGAACACGCCGGTCGCGACCGCAAACGGCACGACCCGGTCGGCGATGAGCCCGCGCGCGAGCAGCCAGAAGGCAGCCCCGTAGGTGACCCAGCCCAGCGTCGTGAGGGTCGCGCTCGTGACGAGCGCGGTGGGACGGAGCGGCTCGAGCGGCGCGGAGGCACTGGCGAGGCGCCCGAGCCACCGGGCCGTCGGTGCCCAGGTGAGCACGCCAACGGTGGCGAGCGCCGCGAGTCCCGCCGCAGCGAGCCGCAGCGGCGAGGTGGCGTGCGGGGTCACGGCCGCGACCACAGCGGCACCGGTGCCCACGGCGAGTGCCTGCGACACGAACGCGGACGCCGCGGCAGGGGCCATCTGGACGCCGGCGCGCTGCGCCAGCACGACCAAGCCGGCCACGCTCCACACTTTGCCCGGCACGTAGCGGCCGAGGTTCGCGAGGCTCCAGGTGCGCGCCGCGGCGCCGAAGGCGATGCGCTGCCCCCAACCGAGCAGGATCCGGCGCCACGACTCGATGTGCATCGCGTACGACGCGCTCACCGCAAGCGCGGAGCCGGCGATCCACACCGGCTTGATGGTGAGCACGGCATGGAGCGAGCGGAACTCGGCCCAGTTGCGACCGATCGAGCGTGCCACGAGGGCCACGACCGCCAACGTGACGAGCCCCTGCACCGCCCAGAGCCAGCCTCGGGCCTGCGAGCCGGGAGACGGAGTCATGACCTCTTTGTGAGTGACGTGGGTCAAACGACCCGACGAATTGCGGCGCCGAAAACTACCACGACCGGAAAGGGCGGGAAAGCCGCAGGGATTTGCCCGGACTCGGCGAGGGGCTATAGTACCGGCTCATGCGCATCCTGCACGTCGTCACCGCGTTCCCGCGCTTCCCCAACGACATCATCTCGCCTTGGCTGGTGGAGATGCTCAAGCGCCTGAGGGCGGCGGGGCATGACGTGGAGGTGTTCGCGCCCGCCTATCGCGGCGGCGGCAACCGCGAGTTCGAGGGCATTCCGATCCATCGCTTCCGCTACTTCCCCGCACGGTGGGAAGACATGACCCACGACCAGGCGACGCTGGACCGCTTGCGCCGCTCGCCGCGCTACAAGATCATGCCGCTGTTTTACGTGTTGGGCGGCGTGTGGGCGGCGTGGCGGCTGTGCCGCCGCCGGCGCTATGACGTCGTCCACGTCCACTGGCCCCTGCCGCACGCGCTGTTCGGGTGGGCGGCGCGGCGGGCTTGCGGCGCTCGCATGGTGACGTCGTGGTACGGGGTCGAGCTGCGCTGGGTCAAGAGTTCCCTGCCCTGGCTCAAGCGGTTCCTCGTCTGGGCCCTGCGGGCCTCGGACCAGGTCGTAGCGATCTCCTCCGCCACCGCGCGCGAGATCACCAACCTGGTTCCGGTGAGCGTGCGCGTGATTCCCTACACCGTCGGGTTCCCGGAGGCCGCTCCCGGCGCGTCGCTGCCGCCGGCGGACGACACCTTCGTGATCCTCTTCGTTGGAAGCCTGGTCGAGCGCAAGGGAGTGCGTTACCTGATCGACGCGGTGCCGCTCTTGCCGGCGCACCTGCCCGCCAAGCTCGTCATCATCGGCGACGGGGCCGAGCGGTCCCGGCTCGAGGCGCAAGTGCGGCAACGCGGCCTGGAGCATCGGGTGGAGGTGCGGGGGCGGGTCGCCGAGCAGGAGCTGCGGCGCGCGTATGCCGGTGCCAGCGTGCTCGTCCTGCCGGCCATCGTGGACGCGCGGGGGGATACCGAGGGGTTGGGGGTCGTCCTGCTCGAGGCCATGAGCTATGGGGTGCCGGTGATCGGGAGCGATCTGGGCGGCATCACGGACATCGTCATCGACGGGGAAACAGGGCTCCTGGTGCCGCCTCAGGACTCGGCAGCGCTGGCGGCGGCGCTCGAGCGGCTGGCGACGGATCGCGGCCTGGCGCGGCGGCTGGGTGAGGCGGGCGGCAGTCACGTGCGGCGACATTTCAGCTGGCCGGCGATCATCGCCCAGTGGGAAGAGTGCTACGCGGCGGTGCGGGCTAGTTGAGCGCCTGCACCGTCTCCAGCGCGCGGCCAGCCGGGTCCTCCAGTCTGAGCCGCACGGAAGCGCGCACCGGCGCGTGGGCGTCGATGCGCCCGTCGGGCGTCACGCGCCGCACGCGGATGCTGCGACGTGCGGCGCGCCATTCGACCAGTGCGCTCAGCGGGCCGACGAACGGCTCCTGCGCCACGAGGCGACCGAGCAGCGCGTGAAAGGCACCGGGAGCGTCAGGGAAGCCGAGCGCAGGCGTCAAGTTGGGGTGCCACACCCCCACCCACAGCCCCTCCACCTGCCGGCAGACCTGCGCCAGCGCCTCCCCCTCGGCGACCCATGCCCCAGGGTCCTCGATTCCGGCGTACTTGCTCAGCGTGCGATCCATCCAGCAGAGCGGCACCTCGTCCAGGCCGATCGGTCGCTCGGCGACGGCGTCCCAAACGGGGATGACATCGGCGACCCCCAGCCGGAAGCCGTTGCGGTCCGGGAACCCCCAGGTCGTGTCGTAGCGGAACTCCGCCGCCTGCATGCGGCCCTGAGTTGCCCCGGGCCGCATGCGAAGAAAGTGCTGCCGCACCCCCAGGACGGGGCGGCCGGTTAATCGTTCGAGGCGGTGGCGTTGCTGTGCGAAGAGCTCAGGGCGGTCGCTCGTCTCAAAGCTCCCGTGCAGGCTGATCTCGCAGCCTCGCTTGGCCACCTCGTCCAGGATCGCCGCTGCCGCGGGCGCCTCCGGTCGGTACGTGAGATCTCCCGCCCGCATGGTGGCGAGGGTCGGGGTCCCGCACAGCACGAACCAGGTCGAGACCACGCCGTAGTGCCCCTCGTCGTCGAGCACACGGCGCACTCCTTGCCGGACCGGGTCGTGCCCGACGGCCGCGAGCGCCGCCAGCAGCGTGCGCCCCGCGCGTCGCAGCTCGGCCTTGCGGCTCAGCTCGGCGACACGCAGCACCGTGAACACGGGCCAGTGCGCGACGACGTCGAGGTCGTGGGTAAAGGCGGCGGCCCAGCGCCGGCCATCGGGCCACGGGGCGGCCAGCGCCACGGGGCGGCGGTCCGCGCTCGCGATGACGGCAGCGCGCAGTCGCACCGCGGCCCGGGATATGATGGGGTCGGTTTCGCAGGCACTGCGGACCAGCAGGTTCTCGCCCGACGGCACGCGGCCGTGCCGATCGCGCGCCGCGGAGCGCTGCTCGGCCGTCGCCGCGGCGACGTCGGTAACGCGACGCAGCACGACGCGCGGGACGCGCACGACCCCGTCGCCGCGCTCGAGGTACCAGTCGCGCGCGATGCAGGTCTGCAGATCGGGATCGCCCGGATCACGCTCGGCCACGAGCAAGCGCACCACGTCGGCGGAGGCATCCTCCACGGGCGGGACACGAGCGAGATCGATGAGAAGATCAAGACCGTAGCGCTCGACGCCGGTCAGTCCCTCGCGCGGGGGCAGGCGGATCACGAGTTCGTGCAATATACACGGGAACTGCAGTCTCCGACCCGAGGACTTATCTTACCGGGAACCCGAGTTCACTGAACGACATGCTCCTGCGCGAAGCTCTGGCACTGCTCCGTTCCGCTCGCTATTCCGACGCTCACACGCTGTGCCTGCTCTGCTCTTTCGAGCCACTGCATTTCAAGACCTACCTCCAGGCCTCGCTGGTGGAGCGCTTCCCGGAGACCGCCCCGCGGGTGACGAGCTGGGGCTACGATCAGCTGGAACTGGGGTTGCAGGAATCGTCTCAGGCGTTGCGGGTTCATCCGGCGCTGCTGTTTCTGAGCTGGGGAGATCTCCACCCGCATCTCAGCTGGCGGACACGCGGGCCGCTCGAGATGCCCCTGCCGGGCGACATCCACGCGCGCGCCGACGCGTTGCGAGAGCGTCTCGTCGGGTGGGTCACGGCGCGCGGCGCCGCCGACTCCTATGTCGTCGTGCCTCCCCTCGCGTGGCTCCCCATGAGTGATCACGTCGCTCCAGGGGCGCTGGGCGCGGGCTCGATGTCTGCCTGGGCGGCCATGGGGGGCGTCGTGGCTGACCTCGCCCAGCGGGGATGCCGCGTGCTCGACTTACCAGTGGCTGCCCTGAACATGCGGGACTGGCTCGGTGCCGGCTGTCCGCTGACCGTGGAGGAGAGCGAACGCGCGGCGCGGCGGGCGGTGGAGCTGATGTATCCTCCAGGGGAGAGAAAGAAGGCTCTGGTTGTTGACCTCGACGGCACGCTCTGGCACGGGGTGATCGGCGAAGACGGGCCAGAGCGCATCGCGTACGGGCCCGAAGGGCTGGGGTTTCCGTTCCACGTGTTCCAGAAGTTCCTGCTCAAGCTCAAGAAGGAAGGCGCATTGCTGGCATTCTGTACGAAGAACAACGCCGCCGACGTGGTTCCGATCTTCGACAAGCTCCAGATGCCGCTCTCCATCGCCGACTTCGCTGCGTATCGCTGCAACTGGGAGCCCAAGCCTGACAACCTGCGAGCGATCGCCGCGGAGCTGAATATCGGACTGGACTCGCTCGTGTGCGTCGACGACAGTCCCGCCGAGCTGGCGCTGATGGCGAACGTCCTCCCTGAGGTTCGCGCCCTCCAAACGCCGCGCAGCGGTCAGGGCTGGCTGCAGTTGTTCGAGGCGCTGCAGGGCTTGTTCGCCGCCTGGCGCGTTAGTGAGGAGGATCGCGCTCGGACGGACAGCGCCGCTCGCGCGAAGTCCCGCGCGGCAGCCGGCGCGGCGACCCCGGTGGAGCCGGGATCCCTGAGGCACCTGCGAGGGTTCGATCTCGAACTCACCGTGCGGCATGACGCCTTCGGTGATCCGCGGTCGCTCGAGCTGGTCAACAAGACGAATCAGTTCAATCTCACCGGCGAGCGGTGGTCCGCGAGCGACTGGCTGCGCACGCAGCAGGCCCCGGGAGCCTTTTGTGTGTCGGCGCGGCTGAGAGACCGTTTCGGGGACTTCGGGACCATTCTCGTGTTGGTGGGGAGCATGCGGCCGGAGGGATGCGCCGAGCTCCAGCAGATCGTGCTGAGCTGTCGTGCGTTCGGTCGAGGCGTGGAGGCCGTGGCGCTTGATTGGTTGTGCCGCTGGGCGGATGTAGGGTGTGTTTCCGGGCGCTTTGTGGACACCGGCAAGAACGCGCCGGCTGCCAAGTTCTTGCGGGATCTCAAATGCGAATGGACCGGAGACGGAAGCTGGCGGCTGACGCGGCCCCTCATCGAGGTGTCGGCCAAGGCAGTCCTCGACGATACGGGGATGCGAGTGCGTTCGTCGGATGGATGACACGGCTGCGCGGCTGGAGCGGATCTTCGAAGAGATTTTCTGGACCGATCCCGGCCCGGTCTCCGGGAAAACTCGGGAGAACACCGCCGGTTGGGACAGCCTCGCTCATCTGAACCTCGTTCTCTCCATCGAGCAGGAGTTCGGCATTGCGCTGGCCGACGACGAAGTCGTCGAGATGACGGCGTTCGGCACTTCGCTCGAGATCGTGCGAACAAAATTGCAGCTGCGCGGCGAGGGCTGACGGATGAAGGTCCTGCGATCGTTTCTCAAGCGCCTTTCCTTCGATCTGTTCATGCTGGGGGACCGGCTGGGAGTGCATCTCCTTCCCAAGCACTACCACACGCCGATTCCCGACTACCGCTGGCTGCGACGGCACAGGACGCTGTGGGCCGGCCGCGCGTCGTTGACGGGGGTGCGCTGGGATTTGGACGAGCAGCTGCGCTGGCTCAGAGACCTGTGCGCACCCTACTACCACGAGGTACGCGGGCTGCATGTCTATCGACAGTTGACCGCCAGTGGTGTGGGCGCGGGCTACCGTCCGATTGAATCGCAGGTGTTGCACTGCTTTCTCCGCGCCATGCGCCCCGCCACCGTGATCGAGATCGGCAGCGGGGTCTCCACTGCCTGCATGCTCAACGCCGTGCGACTCAACCAGCAGGAGGGGCAGCGGGGATCGCGGTTGATCTGCATCGAGCCATACCCCACGAAGGGCTTCGCTCGCTTGGAAGGCATCACCCATCTCCGCGAGTTCTGTCAGGCCGTCCCGATGAGCCTGTTTCGGGAGCTCGGGGCGGGAGATCTGCTCTTCGTCGATTCCAGTCACGCCGTCAAAACGGGCTCGGATACGCAACGCATCTATCTGGAAGTGATCCCGCACCTCCCCCCAGGCGTCTTCATCCACATTCACGATATCACGCTCCCCTATCTCCACGATCCGGATGTGCTCTCAAACTACTGGGCCTGGCAGGAGACGGTGCTGCTCCTGGCGCTGCTGATTCACAATCCGCACTTGTCCGTGCTGGCGTGTGAGTCCGCGCTGCACCATGACCGCTGGGAGGCACTGGCCGAGATCCTGTCCGATTACCGACCGCGAGTGCTGGTGGAGGGCCTGGGCAGCTCTCCAAACTCCATGGAGCGAAATCACTTCCCGAACAGCATCTGGCTCGAGACGCGGTGACGCGACGGCTTATCTTATACGCGCCATGACCGAGCCCCTGATCCCGAAGGACCGTATCCCGTGGCGCCACCTGGCCCTGTTCGGGTGGCTGCCGAGCCCGCTGAAAGTTCTCGCCTATCGCCTGCTGCTCGGCTATCGCATCGGCCGGGGCGTGCGCTTCAGCTTCGGGGGCGTCGTGGTCGGGAAGGTCGTCGAGATCGGGGACTTCGTGGAGATCGGTTTTCTCGCCGTGGTGCAGGGCCGGCGGATCAAAATCGGGCGGTACTCGAGCGTCGGGGTCATGAGCTACGTCTCCTGCGAGACGATCGAGATCGGCGAGGACGCGAGGATCCGGGAGCAGGTCTACGTGGGCGGGCCGCAGCTCCCCGAGTCGCGCTTCGTGTTGGGGAGTCGCACCATCATCCTGCAGCTCGCGTTCATCAACCCGACGAAACCCGTGATCATCGGCGACGACACCGGGATCGGCGGCCACTGTCTGATCTTCACGCATGGGGTGTGGCTGAGCGCGTTCGACGGATACCCGGTGTCGTACGAGCCGGTGACGCTCGGCAACAGCGTGTGGCTGCCGTGGCGGGTGTCCGTGATGCCCGGCACCACGATCGGCGACGGCACGGTCATCGGAGCGAATTCGGTCGTGTCGGGCACCATCCCGCCGAACTGCCTGGCGGTCGGGTTCCCCGCCCGAGTGATTCGGTCGGCACCGGAGTTTCCCCGCCGGCTGAGCGACAGCGAGCGGTCCGCGTTGCTGGCGACCATCATGACGGAGTTCGATCGGTATGTGCAGCACAGCGGCGTCGCCATCAGCGAGCGAGCGTCGTTCCGGCTGTACACGCGCCGGGGAAAGACGTGGCGCCTCCTGTGGCTAGGCGCCACCTGGCCTCCGCCGGTCGCGCCCGATCGTGGGGACACGGTGCTGAGCGAAGCCGCGCTTCCGGCGGATGCGCTCACCGCGTTGCGTGAGCGGGGCGTCCATTGGCTAGACCTGGGGGGGCACACGAGGAGCCGCGATGGCTCCCCGCTCACCGAGGAGCTGGCGCTGTATGTCGGTCGCTACGGCGTGCGGCTCACCCGGGACGCCTAGGCATCAGACCCCCTCGCGCTGCCGCCGCAGGCGGTCCACCTCCCGCTGCAAGGTTCGCAGCTCTTCCCGCATCCCGGCGACGAGCTCCCCCACGAAGCCGAACCCGAACAGCGACACGCCCGAAATCACGAGGACCATGATGAGGTCGAGCAGCGGTCGGAACCCGACCCCGTACAGGTAGCGCTCGACCAGGGCTGCGATCCCGACCACGAACCCGGCCAGGAAGAGCACCGCTCCCGAGACGCCGAAGAACAGCAGCGGCTTGCGGCCGAAGCGCAGCTGGAACCACACCGAGAGCAGGTCGAGCACCCCGACGGGGATCCGGCCGAAACCGAACTTGGACTTGCCGGACCGCCGCGGATACAGCGGCACGGGGCGCTCGGCGAGCCGGAAGCCCTGCGCCGCGGCGATCACGATCATGAAGCGGTGCCAGTCGGGCCGCGTCGGCAGGGCCTCCATCACCTCGCGGCGGTACGCCTTGACGGAGTTCAGGTCCGTCACGCTCACGCCGAACAGCCGGCGACACAAGCCGTTGTAGACCCACGAAACGAAGCGCTTCTCGTAACGGCCCTGCTTCGCTCCCGTGACGACGTCGGCCTGACCGGCGAGGATCGGGGCGACGAGCGAGGGAATGTCGGCCGGCAGGTACTGGAGGTCGGCCGGGTAGAACACCAGCACCCTGCCCCGCGCCGCGTCCGCCGCGGAGCGGAGCGCGTCCGCGATGCCGCGCTGCACCCGGTGGGTGACGACCCGGAGGAACGCGTGCTTGCGGGCGAGCTCGTCGAGCACCGCGGCCGTGTTGTCCTCGCTGCCGTCGTTCACCACGACGAGCTCGCAGGCGTACGAGAGCGGCAGGAACGCCTCGCGCGCGAGCCGCACCAATTCCGGCAGGTTCTCCGCCTCGTCCTTGGCGGGGACGAGGACGCTCACCTCGGGTTGTGCGGCCGGGGTGGCGAGGCTCACAAGCGCTTGCGCATCCGCGCGGGCAAGATGGCGAGCTGGTCGCGGTACTTGGCCACTGTGCGGCGCGCGATCTTCACCCCGCGCTGCCCGAACAGCTCCACGATCTGCTGGTCGGTGAGCGGGTTTTTCTGGTCTTCCTCGTCCACCAGCTTCTTGATCTGCGCCTTGATGGAACGGGCGCTGGCGTCTTCGCCGGTGGTGGTGGCGAGTCCGCTCGAGAAGAAGAACTTCAGCGGGAGCAGGCCCCGCGGCGTCTGCACGTACTTCTCGTTCGTCACCCGGCTCACCGTGCTCTCGTGCATGTTGATGACGTCCGCGACCTCGCGCAAAGTGAGGGGCTTCAAGTACTCGACGCCCTTCTCGAAGAACTCTCGCTGCCGGTCCACGATGAAGTTCATCACCTTGAGCATCGTCTGGCGGCGCTGCTCGATCGCCTGGATGATCCAGTTAGCGCTGTTCAGCCGCTGGTTGATGAATTCCTTGTTCTCGCCCTGGAACTGCTTCTTGTCGCGCGCGATGTCCTGGTAGGTGCGCGAGATGCGGAGCCGCGGCAGCCCCGAGTCGTTGAGGAACACCTTGTACTCGCCGTCGATCTTCTGGACCACGAGGTCCGGGATGATGTAGGCGTCGCTGGCGGCGGAGTGCTGCAGCCCCGGCTTGGGGTCGAGCTTCGCGAGGTCGTCGGCCACCTTCTGGACCTCGGCCGGGTCGAGTCCGAAGCGCTTTCCGAGATCGCTCCAGCGGTGCGCCTTGAGGTCATCGAACGCTTCCTGCACCAGCCGGTAGGCCAGCGTGTCCGTCTTCTTCTGGTCCTGGAGCTGGAGCAGCAGGCACTCGCGCAGGTCGCGGGCGCCCACCCCCGGCGGGTCGAGCTTCTGGATGATGCGCAGCATCTCCTCGGCCTCGGCGAGGGTGTAGAGCTGCGGCTGCACCTCCTGCTCCGACTCGAGGGCGTGCTCCTCCAGCAGCTGATTCGCGCCCCGGACGATCTGCTCGAGGGTCGCCCCCAGGTAGCCGTCTTCGGCGATGTTGCCGATGAACTCTTCCGCGAGGAGCTGCTGGCGCGGCGTGAGGTCGAGCAACCGCACCTGCTCGCGCAGGTAGTCGGTTAGGTCCTTGGTCTCGACGGGGACCGGCTCGACGTACTCGCGTGCCTCGCTCAGGTCGCGCGGCGGCGTGCCGTCGGTGCCGTTGTCGAGCAACAGCTTCTCCCAGTCGGGCTCGTCGTCACCCGCCTTCTCCTTCTGCTCGGCTGTGTCCCCGTCCTCCGAGAGCTGAACCTCGCGTTCCTCGTCGGGCTCCTCCAGCTCGAGGAACGGGTTGCCCAGGAGCTCCTGCTTGAGATGCTGCTGCAGGTCGAGCAGCGGCATGTACAGGAGGTCCATCGCCTGGTAGAGGCGGGGATTGATCCGCAGCTGCTGCTGCAGGCTCGCGTGCTGGTGCAACCCGGTCTTCATGCGGCCTGCGTGAGGCGCGTCCGCAGGCGCGCCGTCAAGGTGGGGCCGAGATAGAGGTGCGCAACGCGGTCGTCGAACACGAGCTCACGCACGCTCCCCGACACCTGCACCTTCCCCTCGAACATGATGTACGCGCGGTCGACGATGTCGAGCGTCTGCTCCACGTTGTGATCCGTGATCAGCACTCCGATCCCGCGGTGCCGCAGTCCCGCCACGATCGTCTGGATGTCGTGCACGGCGATGGGGTCCACGCCGGCGAACGGCTCGTCCAGCAACATGAACTTGGGCTCGGTCACCAGGGCGCGGGTGATCTCGAGGCGCCGTCGCTCGCCGCCCGAGAGCTGAAACGCCCGTTGGCGGCGCAGATGCTTGATCCCGAGCTCGTCGAGCAGCTGCTCCAGCCGTGCGGCCCGCTGCGCCTCCGTGAGCGGCAAGGTCTCCAAGATGGCCAGAAGGTTCTGCTCCACCGTCAACTTGCGGAACACCGACGGCTCCTGGGCGAGGTAGCCGATCCCCATGCGCGCGCGCCGGTACATGGGATCGTCGGTGAGGTCCCGGCCGTCCAGCGCGATGCGACCGCCGTCGGGGCGCACGAGCCCCGTCATCATGTAGAAGGTCGTGGTCTTCCCCGCCCCGTTGGGCCCGAGCAGGCCCACGATCTCGCCTTGCTCCAATCGCACGCTCACGTCGTTCACCACGCGCCGGTTCTTGTAGATCTTCACCAGGTTGAACGTCTCGAGAAGGCTCGCCCCGGCGATGGGGGGGTGCTCTTCCGCCACCGCTTCGGCCCGCAGCACGGCCCGTTCGGCCGCCTCCAGGAGCTGCGCCGCTGCGGGCTCGCGGTCGCCGGGAATCTCTCGCCACGCCTCCGGCGTGAACGCCACCGGCGCGTCGCTCCACAGGACGCCCGCTGGCACGGCCAGGATCTTCAGCACGGCGAGCCGCGGCAACACCGACGTCTGGAGGTGGGTGCGGGCATCGTCCACCGAGAGACTGCCGGCCTCGGGAAGGCTCGAGCCCTTGGCGTAGGCGCGCAACTTCAGAAACTCGTCGCGATAGGCGATGGCGAGCTCACCGAAGGTGGCGCCGCCGCGCTCGTCGGCGATGCGGACCAGGGCCGCCGCGGCGAGGGCGAGCGACGGGTCGCGCGTCCCGAAGAGCTCGGCGAGGCGCGGCGCGGCGGGCGCGGGCGTGCCGGGTTGCTCGTTCATCGGGCGCCGGGGTGCTTCGGGGTGCTGTCCTTGGCGGGCGGGGGCGGCACCGGCTCGAGGTGTAGCCCGTCGGCCCGGCCGCTCACGACGATCCGTTCGATCTTGTCCCCCCGCAGGGCGATGGTGATGGCCTGGCCGCGCGAGTAGTCGATGGAGGGGCCGAGCGTCGAGTCGCGCTCGTTGTAGAGATGGCTGAAGGAGCGGGCCGACCCGTGTGCCTGGAGATGGCGCAGCCTCGTCTTCGCCGGGCCGGCCGAGTCGGTCACCTGGGCCCAACGCGCAACGATGGTGTCCCCCGCGATCCAGTTCACATCCGCCTTTGCAGTCGAGTCCTTTTTCGAGGTGGTGAGCGCCTTCCTGTATGCTCGCGCCTCGCTCAAGACTTCGTTAGGGACGTCAAGGGCGAGCGAGTCCGCCAGGATGGTGTGCAGGGTCGAAACGGCGTGCGGGCGCGCCGAATCCCCCCAGGCGAACACCTGCTGCAGCCTGCGCCGGTCGATCGCGAGATGGATCGTGTCGGCCGTGAGGCGCCAGTCGGCCCCGGTAGCCTCCCCGTGGCCCAGGGCCTTCACCTTGCGCACCTCGCGCACCGCCAACTCCATCTCGATCCGCGTGCCGACGAGGGTGTAGGGGCGCGCGCCCTTCCCCGCCATCCGCGGCTTGCCGATGAGCAGCGCCTGGCCCGCCGTCTGGTCCAGCTGCATCGAATCGCCCTGCGCCGCGATGTCGCTGCGGTCGATCGTGCCCCGGCCCCCGCCCCACATCCGGTCGTTCCCCTTGAAGCGCACCCGATCGGCCACGATGACGTACGGCTCGCCGCTATCGGGGTTGGAGCGGTACTCGATCGTGGGCCGTGCGGACGCGTACAATTCCAGCGTGTCGCGCACCCCCCGCGCCGCCCGGTAATAGGTCAGGTTCGGTCCCCGGAGCACGGACCCCGTCCTGCGGTTCACCGCGACGACGTTGACGTGCGCGTCCAGGCGCTCCAGCCTCAAGAAGTACGACGCGCGCTGGGCGTCGAGCGTGATCGCCGTGTCGCGGATGTGCACCGGGCTCTTCTGCCCGATCATGTCGAAGCGACCAATCCCGGCGAAGAAGGCCACGCTGTCCGCGGACAGCATGCTGCCTGCGCCCTGGCAGTGCGCCAGAACTCCTCCCCCGGCAAAGTAGTTCTTCTCGCGGGCCCGGACCGCGACCTCGGAGTACTTGCCACCGATCGAATCGACTTGGATCACGCAGGGTCGGCCGCCCGCGGTGTCGGCGGGGGCCGGGCCTGGCTGCTGGAGCGCGAGGAGCAGCACGGAGGCAATCATCGGTTCGGGAGCGTGAACTTCCCGCCCGTGCCCTTGGGTCGGATCGCCGTCACGACCTTGAAGTCCGGATCCGACGTGAATCCGTCCCCCTCGACATGGCGGTTCGGCTCGTCGAACACGAACGGCTTGTCCGAACTGACTTCGTTCTTGGCCTGGAAGTAGCGGAGCACTTCGGTGCGGAGCGTGGCGCCGTCGGTGCGCACGACCAGAACGCTGCCCCGCGCCTCCATGTTGCCCGTGCGCCAGCGGTACGTGCCTTCCTTCGCCGTGAGGGTGGAGGTCTCGGCACCGCGCGGGTCGTAGAACGTGATGTGCACGTTGCGCAGCTCGGCGCTCTGCGAGGGTGAGAAGAAGAACGCGGTGTCCGCCCGGACACGCGCCCGCTGGAGGCCCTGCTCGGTGACGTAGTGCGACATCGCGATCAGCACCTGATCGGCCGAGTCGGTGGCCGCGATGGTGGCCGTAGGCTTGATACCTTCGCCGCACCCTCCCACCACCCCTCCCAGTAATACGTCGAGGAGTAACGTCAAGGAGAGGCGTTTCATACCGCCCCCGCCCGCATCAAGTCGTGGAGATGGACCATGCCGACCACGCGGCGGCCGCCGTCGAGCACGGGCAGGGCCATGATGCCGTGCCGCTCCATCACCTGCACGGCGGCCCCCGCCAGCTCGTCGGGCGTCGTCGTCTTGGGCGTCCTCGTCATCACCTCACCCACCGGGATGTCGAGGAACGCCTCCGCCCGCTCCATCAGCCGCGTCAGGTCGCCGGCCGTCACAACGCCGAGCAGGCTGCCCCGCTCGTCCACCACGGCCACGGTGCCGCGCTTCTCGGCGAGGAGCACGACGCACTCTCGCATCGGGCGCTCGGGCCGGAGCGTGGGGAGGTCGTGCGAGAGCATCACGTCCCCCACGCACAGGAGCAGCTTCTTGCCGAGCGCGCCGCCGGGATGCAGGGCCGCGAACGCCTCGCGGCGAAATCCCTTCACCTCGAGCAGCGCCACGGCCAAGGCGTCGCCCAGCGCCAGCGCCGCGGTGGTGCTCGCGGTGGGCGCGAGGGTCTCGGGGCACGCCTCCTCGGTCACACCTGCGTCGAGGACGACGTCGGCCTGGCGGGCGAGCGTCGCGTCGGTGTCACCGGTCACGGCGATGAGCGGGACGGCCAGCCGCTTGAGCTGTTGCAGCAGGCCGAACAGCTCCTCCGAGGCGCCGCTCTTCGAGAGCACGATGGCCACGTCCTCGCGGCCGACGATCCCGAGGTCCCCGTGCAGCGAGTCGACCGGATGGAGGAAGGTGGCCGGGGTGCCGGTGGAGGTGAACGTCGCGGCGATCTTGCGAGCGATGAGGCCGGACTTGCCGACCCCGGAGACGATTATGCGGCCTTTCGCCCCCGCGAGCAGGCGCACCGCCGCGGCGAACGGCGGGCCAAGCCGCTCGGCGACCCGTTGGATCGCCTCCGCCTCGAGCACCAGGACCCGGCGCCCGCGCTCAACGAGATCGCCTGGCTCCGTGCGCGACATCGCTCGACTCCCGGAAGTACCGCTTGAGAATGTCCTGCCACTCGCCCCGCGCCCGGAGCAACAGCTCCGCCACCTCCCGCACGGCCCCCCGTCCCCCCGACGCCGTGGTCACGACCTTCGCCGCTTCCTTCACCTCGGCGACGGCGTTTGCCACCGCGATCGGGAGGGCCACTTGGCGCAGCACGGGCAGGTCGGCCAGGTCGTCGCCCACGTACGCGCAGTCGGCGAGCGTGAGGCCGCGGCGCTCCAGTGCCCCGACGAACTCGGGGAGCTTGTCCGCAGGCGCGACCTCCAGCAGCTCGTCCACCTCCATCTCCTTGGCGCGGACCTCCGTGGCCTCGGAAGCGCGGCCCGAGACGAGCACGACCGGTAAGCCAACCGTGCGCAGCAGCTTCACGCCCAAACCGTCCTGCACGTGGAAGCACTTGAACTCGAGCGCGTGATTCGCGACGAGGCCCACGTAGATGCCCCCGTCCGTGAGCACGCCGTCCACGTCCAACCCCACGAGCTTGATGCGCTCCGCGAGCGCTCTGTCAAGCACGGACCACCTCCCGGGCACGCTGCCACACCTCGAGGGCCACGGTGACGAGACCCGCCAGCTGGTCGAGCGGCACCATGTTCGGGCCGTCCGAAGGCGCGTGGCCCGGGTCGGGATGGGTCTCGAGGAAGAAGCCGTCGGCGCCCGCAGCCGCCGCGGCGTAGAGCAGCGGTGCGATGAACTCGCGAGACCCTCCGCTCGCCCCCTCGGGTCCCCGGCCGGGCTGCTGCACGGAGTGCGTCGCGTCGAAGACGACGGGCACGCCGCAGGACGCCCGCAGCCGCACGAAGGTCCGCATGTCCACCACGAGGTCGCCGTAGCCGAAGAAGGAGCCCCGCTCGGTGACCGCGATCTCGGGTGCGCCGCCGGCGCGCAGCTTCTCCACGGCGCCCCGCATCTCCTCCGGGCTCATCCATTGGCCCTTCTTCACGTTCACGGCGCGCCCCGCCTTGCCCGCGGCGACCAGCAGGTCCGTCTGGCGGCACAGGAACGCGGGGATCTGCAGCACGTCGGCCACCTGGGCGGCGGCCGGGACGTGGTGCGTCTCGTGGACGTCGGTGAGGATGGGGAGGCCGGTTGCCCGGCGCACCCGCTCGAGCGCGCCGAGCCCCTGCTCGAGACCGGGGCCCCGCGCCGCCCGCAGGCGGGAGCGGTTGGCTTTGTCGTAGGACGCCTTGTAGATGACGTGCAGGCCGAGCTTGGCCGCGAGGTCGGCGAGGCCCTCGCCGACGCGGAGATTGACGTCGTCGGACTCGACTACGCAGGGCCCCGCGATGAGGAACGGGGCGGAGCCGAAGTGCGGGGTCATCGCCTCACTCGTGCCGGCCGGCGAGCTCGGACCGGCGCCCGGCTTCGGGCCGGGCGCCCATGTGGCGGTGTTGGCGAGCCGCGCCGATGAACCCGGCGAACAGCGGGTGCGGCCGCGTGGGCCGCGACTTGAGCTCGGGGTGGAACTGGCAGCCGATGAACCAGGGGTGGTCGGGGAGCTCGATCATCTCCACGAGCGAGCCGTCGGGCGACAGCCCCGAGCAGCGCATCCCGTACTCCGCCAGCATGTCGCGGTAGGCGTTCGACACCTCGTAGCGGTGGCGGTGCCGCTCGCTCACTTCCGCCGCCCCGTACACTTGGGCGACGCGCGAGCCGGGCCGCAGCTTGCAGGGGTAGGCGCCGAGCCGCATAGTCCCGCCCATCTCCTGGATGCCCTCCTGCGAGCGCATCAGCGAGATCACCGGGTTCTCGCATTCGGGCTCGAACTCGCTCGAGTTGGTGTTGGGGAGCTTGCCGACGTTGCGCGCGAACTCGATGATCGCCGCCTGCAGGCCGAGGCAAATGCCCAGGAACGGCAGCTTGTGCTCGCGGGCCCAGCGGATCGCCTCCAGCATCCCCTCGACGCCGCGTACGCCAAACCCGCCGGGGACGAGCAGCCCGTCGTAGGGGGAGAGCAGCTCACCCGCCGTCTCCTGGTCGGTGAAGCGGTCGGACGCGAGCCAGTCCACCTGGACCCCCGCGTCGTTGGCGATGCCGCCGTGGGCCAGGGCTTCGTGGATGCTCTTGTAGCTGTCCGCGAGCTCGGTGTACTTGCCGACCACCGCGACCCGCACCTGCTGCGGGGGCGCGAGGATCTTGTCCACCATCTGCGCCCAGGCGCGGAGATCGGGGTCCTTGGTCTCGAGGTGCAGGCGCTGGCAGACCTCCTTGTCGAGCCCCTGCTGGTGGAGCTTGAGCGGGATCTCGTAGATCGACTTCACGTCCGGGCTCTCGACGACGCAGCCGAAGTCGACGTTGCAGAACAGCGCGATCTTGCGCTTGATGTCCTCGGACAGCGCCCGCTCGGTGCGGCACACGAGGATGTCGGGCTGGATCCCGATCTCCATGAGCTCGCGCACCGAGTGCTGGGTCGGCTTGGTCTTGAGCTCGGCCGTGGCGGCGATGAAGGGGACGAGGGTGAGGTGGATGAAGAGCGTATTGTCGCGGCCGATCTCTTGGCGGAACTGGCGGATCGCCTCGAGAAACGGCAGCGACTCGATGTCACCCACCGTCCCGCCGATCTCGGTGATCACGACGTCGTGGTCCGGGCCGAGGCGCCGGATGGCGGCCTTGATCTCGTCGGTGATGTGGGGGATCACCTGTACCGTGGACCCGAGGTACTCGCCGCGCCGCTCCTTCGTGATGACCGACAGGTAAATCCGCCCCGTCGTGACGTTGTTCACCTGCGAGAGCGAGCGATCGATGAAGCGCTCGTAGTGCCCGAGGTCGAGGTCCGTCTCGGCGCCGTCGTCCGTCACGTACACCTCACCGTGCTGGAACGGCGACATCGTGCCGGGATCGACGTTGATGTAGGGGTCGAACTTCTGGATCGTCACCCGCAAGCCGCGCTCGACCAGCAACCGGCCGAGCGACGCGGCCGCGATGCCCTTGCCCAGGGAGGACACCACGCCGCCGGTCACGAAGACGTACTTCGTCGAGCTCACGGACTCACCCCCTTGAGTTGTCGTGTCAGCGCGGCCTCGACCCACTCCACGTCGTCCGGCGTGTCCACGCCCCGCGCCACAGCCTCGGAGAGCAGCGCCACGCCGATCGTCATCCCGTGCCACAAGGGACGCAGCTGCTCGAGCCGCTCCCACCGCTCCGGCGGCGCCGGCGGCAAGCCCACCCAACGGTGCAATGCCTCGCGCGTGTAGGCGTACACCCCCACGTGCTGGTGGTAGTGCACGTCGCCCGTGCCGTCTCGATCAAAGGGGATCGGGGCGCGCGAAAAGTACTGGGCCCTGCCCCGCGCGTCGCACACTACCTTCACCCGGCTCGGGTCGGCTGCGTGCTCCGGCGCCAGCGCGCCAGCCGCGGTGCCGATGGGGTCGCCTCCCGCGACGCGCGCCAACGCCCCAGAGAGTGCCGCGGCGGCCACGAGCGGCTCGTCCCCCTGGACGTTCAAGACCAGGTCGAACCCTGTAAACTCTTTCTTCACCACGACTTCGGCGACTCGCTCGGTGCCCGACTCGGGCCGCGTGGTCGTCAGTATCGCTTCGTAGCCGGCGCGCTCGACCTGCGCCGCGATCTCGCGCGCATCCGTCGCCACCACGACGCGGCTCGCAACCCCAGCGTCCGCGACACGACGTGCGACCCAGACGATGAGGGGTTCGCCTGCCAGAGGCAGGAGTGGCTTGCGAGGGAGGCGGCTGGAGGCGAGCCGCGCCGGAATCACACAGAGGACGGGCACGGGGGAAGATACAAGAGTCGTGCCGCGGAATCTAGCCTGCGGGGGTCACGAGGGGAACCTCCCGCCTGGTAAGCGGTTAGGAGCCGCCGCGGCGCCGCGTCTCACACGCTGGCGTGGGCGATGTTGAGGAAGTTCTCGAGCAGCCGCTTGCCGTGCTCCGTGCCGATGGACTCGGGGTGGAATTGCACGCCGTACACCGCGTGCCTGCGGTGCTTCATGGCCATGATCTCGGCGTCCTTGGGGCGGTCGCCGCTCCACGCCGTGATGACGAGATCCGCGGGCAGCGACTTGGGCTCGACCACGAGGGAGTGGTAGCGCATCCCCGTGACCGGGCTCGGGATGCCGTCGAACAATTCATCTCCCTGGTGCACCACCGGGCACGTCTTCCCGTGCATGAGGCGTGCGGCGCGCACCACCTTGCCGCCGAACGCCTCCCCGATCGCCTGGTGGCCCAGGCAGACGCCGAGCGTCGGCACTTTGCCGGCGAGCGCCGTGACGAGGGGGACGAGGATGCCCGCCTCGCTCGGCGTGCGCGGGCCGGGGGAGAGCACCGCCGCGGTGGGCTTGAGGGCGAGCACGTCCGCCACGCTGAGGGCGTCGTTACGGTACACCACCGGCTCCTCGCCCAACTCGCCGAGGTACTGCACGAGGTTGTAGGTGAAGGAGTCGTAGTTGTCGAGGACGAAGAGCATGGCGTAATGTAAACCCTCATGGAGTGGCTCGCCGCGCAGCTCCAAGCCGCGCTCGCGGGCGTCGACGAGTTCTCCCGCTGGCTCGTCGGCGCGGCGGACGGGAAGGCCAGCTACGAGCTCACGCGCTGGGTGTTCCTGCGCGCGCTCGGCGTCATCTATCTGATCGCGTTCCTGTCGCTGTGGCCGCAGCTGCGAGGCCTGATCGGGCCGCAGGGGATTCTCCCGGCGCAGGATCTGCTGGCGGCGGCGCGGCGCCAGCTCGGCGGGGAGCGCTTCCACCTCGTGCCGACACTGTTCTGGATCGACGCCGGGCCCAGGGCGCTGCATCTCGCCTGCGCCCTGGGCGTGGTCTGCTCGGTGCTCCTCATCCTGAACGTGGCGCCCCTGCCGAACCTCGTCTTCCTCTGGGTGCTCTACCTGTCGCTGGCGGCGGTGGGACGGGAATTCCTGGCCTATCAGTGGGACGTGCTGCTGCTCGAGGCGGGGTTCCTCGCGATGCTGTTCGCGCCGGGACACCTGCTGCCGCGCGGTGCCGCGCGGCCGGTATCGGCGCTGGCGCTATTTCTCCTGTGGTGGCTGCTGTTCCGCCTGACCTTCCAGTCGGGCATCGTGAAGCTGACGAGCGGCGACCCCACGTGGCGCAATCTCACGGCGCTCGACTTCCACTTCTGGACGCAGCCGCTCCCTACCTGGACCGCCTGGTACGTGAATCTGCTCCCGGTCGGCGCCAGGAAGCTGATGGTGGTGGGCACCTATCTGCTCGAGATCGGCGTCCCGTTCCTGATCTTCGGGCCCCGCCCCGTGCGGCTTGCGGCCTGCGGGGGCGTGATCTTGATGCAGCTCCTGATCTTCGGGACTGGGAACTACAACTTCTTCAATCTCCTCACGATCGCCCTCACGCTCCTGCTGGTGGATGACGCCGTGTGGGCGAGCGTGCTTCCCGCCCGGCTGTCGCAGGCCCTGCAGGGGGCGGTGCCCACAGCCGGCGCGCTCTTCCCCCGGCTCGCGACGACGCTCGTCGCCGTCCTGCTCCTCGCTGCCAGCTCGGTGAAGTTGTGGCTCACCTTCTTTCCGTACGGGTCGCTGCCGCGAGTCATCGCGAGACCAATGGTCTGGGTCGAGCCGTTCCGCAGCGTGAACAGCTATGGCCTGTTCCGCGTGATGACGACGGAGCGTCCGGAGATCGTGGTGGAGGGCAGCGACGACGGCCGCACGTGGCTCGCCTACGAGTTCAGGTACAAGCCCGGGGACCCGTCGCGCCGGCCGGCGTTCGTCGAGCCGCACCAACCGCGGCTCGACTGGCAGATGTGGTTCGCGGCGCTAGGTCGGTACGACTACACGCCGTGGTTCCAGGCCTTCCTGGCCCGCCTGCTCGAGGGGTCACCCCCCGTGCTGACCCTGATGGCCAAGAACCCGTTCCCCGACCATCCGCCCAAGTACGCGCGCGCCCAGTTGTACGAGTATCGCTTCACGACCTGGCGCGAGCGACGGGACACCCGGGCGTGGTGGAGTCGCACCCTCGTGGGGGCGTACAGCCCGGTGGTGACGCTCGGGCCGCGCGCTGGCCCGTGACTCCCTGGTGACGCCGCGCCGCAGCGGTGTAGCGATCGTTCACGCCCGCCCCCGCAGCTTCGCTACCCACCAGCGCAGGCCGACGAACAGAAAGCGCCAATCCTTGAGGAACTCGGGAGGCTTGCCTTCGAACCCGTGCCCCACGAACTGGAAGATCCAGCCCGTGACGAACAGCGCGACCGGCACAGGCCAGAATCCTCGCACGAACACCGCCACGACGAACAGCGGCACGGAGACGGCGATGAGCGGGATGCCGATCGCGTGGCAGAAGCGGTTGATGGGGTGCTGATGGCTCTGCGTGTACTGCGCGACCCACTCGGACATGGGGCGGTTGCCCAGCATACGTCGCCTCCTCGCGGGGGATCGGACCTCGACGGCCGCAGTCTCAAGATACGTCAAATGGTGTCGGTTCGAGCCGCCCCCGGGTGATTTCCTCCACGCGGCGACAACCGGCGAGCCCCATCGTCAGATCGAATTCGGCCATCAGATTGCGGATCACCTCGAGCACGCCTGCCTCGCCGGCCAGGGCCAGCCCGTATACGTAAGGTCGGCCGATGCATACGGCGCGAGCGCCCAACGCGAGCGCCTTGAACACGTCCGCCCCGGTGCGGATGCCGCTGTCGAGCAGCACGGGAACCCTGCCGCCCGCGGCCTCGACGATGTCGGGCAGCGCATCCAGTGTCGCGATCGCCCCGTCCACCTGGCGGCCCCCGTGGTTCGACACGATGATGCCGTCCGCCCCCTCGTCCACGGCGCGGCGCGCGTCGTCCGGGTGCAGGATTCCCTTCAAGAGGAGCGGCAGCTTCGTCAGCGCGCGCAGGCGGGGGACATCTTCCCAGCTGAGCGACGGCCGGGGGAACGTCGCGGCGAAGCGGCGCACCGCGGTCAGTGGCTCGCCCGAGCGGAGGTTCGCGAGCAGGCTCCCGGGGTAGCGCCGTGCCGTCCCGAGGAACGCCTTCACCGCGGCCCAGGTGACGGGACCGGCGCGCGCCGGCGGCTCGCCGTCGAACGGCTCGGCGAGCCCTGCTCGGAACGCCGGGTCGCTCGTGTACTGAGCGATCCCCCGCCCGTGGAGGAAGGGCAGGTAGGCGAGATCGAGGTCGCGTGGGCGCCACGCGAGCATTGTGGTGTCGACGGTGAGCACGATGGCGCGGCAGCGGCACGCCTCCGCACGCCGCACGAAGCTTTCCATCACCGCGTCGACGCGGTTCCAGTAGAGCTGGAACCAGCGCGAACCGTTCCCCACAGCGGCACACGTCTCCATGGGGCACGAAGCTTGGGACGAGAGGATCATCGGGATCTCGGCCCGCGCCGCGGCGCGTGCCACCGCACGGTCGGCGTCGCGATGGGCCATCTCGAGCACCCCGACGGGGGCGAGCAGGAGCGGGGTGGGCAGGCGGTCGCCGAACAACTCGATGGACGAGTCGCGCGCGGACACGTCCCGCAGCACACGCGGTACGATCGCCCAGCGCGCGAACGCCGCCCGGTTCGCCCGCAGCGTGAGCTCCGCGCCCGCGCCGCCCGCCACGTAGGCGAACCCCTCCCGGCTCATCACGGCCCGGGCCCGCTCTTCGAGCCGCTCGAACGACACGGGGACCCGGGGAGCGCGGCCCCGCACCCCGTCCAGGAAGATGGCGCCCTGCCGCTCGGGCCCGGGGCCGCTCATGCGCGGGGATGGAACTGCTTGTGCACGGTGCGCAGGTAGTCCCGGTCCACGTGTGTGTAGATCTGCGTCGTGGCGAGGTCCGCGTGACCCAGCATCTCCTGCACCGCCCGCAGGTCCGCCCCGCCCTCGAGCAGGTGCGTCGCGAAAGTGTGTCGGAGGGTGTGCGGCGTGACGCGCTTCGCGATCCCCGCCCGACGCGCCGTCTGCTTGATGATGCCCCACGCCCCGACGCGGGAGAGCGGCGTGCCGCGGGCGTTCAGGAACAGGACGCCCCGTGCTTTGCCGCGGTCGAGCCGCGGGCGGATTTCGCGCGCGTACAACGCCGCTTGGCCGAGCGCGCGGCGCCCCACCGGCACGATGCGCTCCTTCGCTCCCTTGCCGAAGATGCGCGCCAGTCCTTGCTCGTAGAGCACGTCTTGGACCTTCAGCGATACGAGCTCGGAGACCCGGCACCCGGTCGCGTACGCGAACTCGAGCAGCGCGCGGTCCCGGATCGCGAGGGGCTCATCGGTGTTGGGCGCGGCGAGCAGGCGCTCCACTTCAGCCAGGGTGAGCACGGTCGGCAGCGTACGCCACCGCTTGGGCGACTCGAGCCGCTCGCTCGGGTCCCGCGCCGCCAGCCCTTCTCCCACGAGAAACTGGAAATAGGTGCGAACGGCCGAGATCTGGCGGTGGATCGTGGCGGGCGAGAGGCCCAGGTCCTTGAGGGCGTACACGAATTCGCGCAGCTGGGTGGCCGTGAGCGCGTCGGGCCCGGCCGCGCCCCGTGCCCCGGCATGCGACGCGAGGCGCCGGACGTCGCGGAGGTAGCTCGCGACCGTGTGGCCGCTGTGCCCCGCCTCGAGGGCGAGATAGTCCCGGAAGCCTTCGAGATGGAAGGCGCGATCGAAGGTGTACCGTCCTACAGCCAGCGTCGCACCCGAGCCCTGTAGGCCCGGTAGTCGTCTGTGAATTTGCGCTCGAGGTATGCCTCCTCCAGTGCGATGACGCGGCGCCTCATCAAGAAGAGCACGGCGGGCAAGAGGACGAGCGGCCAGAGCGCCCTGGTGAGCAGGTCCGCGCCGACGTAGATGAAGACCCAGCCCACGTACATCGGGTTGCGAGTGAACCGATAGGGGCCCTGCGTGACGAACGCCGTCGTTGGCTTGGTCGGGTTGGGGGTCGTCCCGGCGCGCCGGAACGCCACCACTGCGCTCCCCATCAGCGCGACACCGAGCACGACGAGACCCCAGCCGAGCCCCGGCCAGAGACCCGTCCCCGCAGTGGGGACGACGGTGACGGGAACCAGGCGCTGGAGGGCATATCCCGCAGCGAAACCCAGCACGAACACGAGCGGGGGCGGGAACTTGACTCCGGACGTGTCGCTCCTGAGTTCGGGCATGGGGAGCTCGTGAAAGGTGCGATGCGATTCTAACGCTTCAGGCGGCGCCAAATCCATAGGGCCAGGGCCACGGCGGCGGCGAGCGCCGCGACCCCGAGCACATGGTTCACCCGGCGGAGCAGCGCCAGCAGCGCGTCCAGATTGGCGCCCAGGGTGACGACCACGTAGATGAGGAGCCCGTACCACACGGCAGACGCGAGTAACAGCGGCACGAGGGCGCGCGGGGCGGAGACCCCCGCGAGGCCCGCGAACGGCATCACGACGCCGCGCCACACAGGGAGCAGCCGCGACAGGAAGATGCCGTAGCCGCCGTGACGCTCGTACTCCCGCTCGATGCGCCCGATGGTTCGTTCGGAGAGCAGCCGTCGGCCGAGCGTACCGCGGAACGCGGGCCGGCCGTAGCGCCGCGCCAGGAGGTACACGGCCGCCCCCGAGCCGACGTTCACGGTCCACGTGATGCCGAAGACGGCCCAGGGATCGAGGAACCCCCGCCCCGCCAGAAATGCTCCCAGCGCGACGCCGGTGTCGGCCGGGAGTGGGGGAATGACGTTCTCCAGGCCGGCGAGGGCGGCGATGGCTCCATAGAGCAGACCGGGAGGAAGCGATTCCAGGAGCGAGACGAGCTCGCTCACCCGAGCACGGCCACCGCGATGACCGCGATCCCCTCTCCCTTGCCGATCCACCCCATCCCCTCGTTCGTCTTCGCCTTCACCGAGACGTGGGCCGGGGCCGAGAGCAGCGCTTCCGCGAGCTTCTCCTCCATCCGGTCCACGTGCGGGCCGAGCGTCGGGTGTTCGGCGATGATCGTGATGTCGGCGTGCACAAACTGGTGCCCCGCCTCGACGACCTTCAGGAACGCCTGATTCAGAAGCTGGAGCGAGTCGGCGTTGCTCCAGCGGGGATCGGTGTTGGGGAACAGACGACCGATGTCGCCGAGCCCCGCGGCGCCGAGCAGGGCGTCGGTGAGCGCGTGGGCGACGGCGTCCGCGTCGGAGTGACCGGCGAGGCCCTGCCGGTGGGGGATCTCCACGCCCCCGAGGATCAGCTTGCGGCCGTCGGCGAAGCGATGGGAGTCGTACCCGATGCCGACGCGCACGGCTCAGGCCTTGAGGATCCGGATCGCGAGCAGCGCGGCGTTCTTCGCGTTGTCGATCCCCACGGTCGCGACCGGCACGCCCTCCGGTACCTGGGCCGTGGCGAGCAGCGCGTCGAGACCGTTCAGCGGTCCCACGGCGAAGGGCACGCCGATCACGGGGAGATCGGTGAGCGAGGCGGCATACCCAGGCAGCGCGGCCGAGAGCCCGGCGCCAGCGATCACGACCCGGAAGCCCTTCCCGCGCGCGTCCTTCACGAGCTGCGCCGTCTGGTCCGGCTGGCGGTGCGCGGATGATACGTGGAACGCGTACGAAACGCCCGCCTTGCTCAGCACATCGCAGGCGGGCTCGATCCGCGGCTTGTCGGACTCCGAACCGACGAGGATCAGGACGTCCGGCACCTCAGGCGGCCTCCTCAATGATCGTGTAGTCCTGGCGCCGTGTCTTGGGGGTGTAGCCCGCGTCGGCGATGAGGCGGCGCATCTCGGGCAGGGTCATCCGCCAGGTCGTGCCCGCGGCGGAGACCACGTTCTCCTCCATCATCAGGGAGCCGAAGTCGTTCGCGCCGAAGCGCAGCGCCACCTGGCCGATCTTCGGGCCCATCGTCACCCAGGAGGCCTGGATGTTGGGGACGTTGTCGAGCACGATCCTGGCGATCGCCTGCGTACGCAGATACGTCATCGCGTCGGTCTTCGGGGTGTCCGCCATCTCGGTGTGCTCGGGCTGGAGCGGCCAGCAGATGAATGCGGTGAAGCCGCCCGTGCGCGCCTGCACTTCTCGCACGCGGAACAGATGCTCGATCCGGTCGGCGAGCGTCTCGCCCAGGCCGTACATCATCGTCACGGACGTCTTCAAGCCGAGCCGGTGCGCCGTCTCCATCACCTCGAGCCACCGGTCCGCCCCGGCCTTCTTCCCGGCCACGCGGTCCCGCACCTCCTGCACCAGGATCTCGCCTCCCCCGCCCGGGACCGAGTCGAGCCCGGCCGCGACCAGCTCGCGGATCACCTCTTCGATCGTCATGCCGAAGCGACCGGCGAAGAAATCGATCTCGGACGGCGAAAAGGCGTGGATGTGGATCGGGTGGTGCCGCTTGATGTAGCGCATCAGGTCCAGGTACCACTGGAACGGGATGTAGGGGTTGTGGCCGCCCTGCATCAGGATCTGAACGCCGCCCAGGGCCTTCACCTCGTCGATCTTCCTGCCGATCTCCTCGAACGAGAGCACGTAGCCCTCGAGATGCTTGGGCCGGCGGTAGAACGCGCAGAACTTGCAGTCCGCGACGCACACGTTGGTGTAGTTGATGTTCCGATCGACGATGTAGGTGACGACGTTCTCGGGGTGGAGCCGCCACCGCGCGGCGTCGGCCAGCCCCCCCAGCTCGAGCAAGGAGGCGCGCTGGTACAGCTCGAGGGAGCTCTCGAACTCGGGGGCGGACCGGTCCACCATCGTCAGGCCACCTGCAGGTAGCGCAGCGACGCGGCGGGCGCGAGCCCGTGCGCGGCGAGCTTGCGGAAGAACGCGACGAGCCCCGCCTGGTGCCGCTCCGTGAACGCGTAGTCGAGCCCCTCGAAATAGGCGAGGCAGTCGGCGAGCGGCACGCCGGTGGCGGCATGCGCCTCGGCGGCGAGTGCCGGGAGGTGTGCGAGCCCCCAGGCCCGCGACGCGAGCAGCGCGGCGTGCAGCCGCCGCACCGCGGTGGGATCGGCCTCGCGCCGCGCCGCCCACACGGCGAACACGAACGGCAGCCCGGTCCGGCGCTTCCACTCCGAGCCGAGATCGTAGCGGTGCGGGTAGGCTTGCCGCGCCGCGAGCACCAGCGCCGCGTCACCGATCACGAGCACGGCGTCGTGCGGCAGGCGCGCGAGCGCGTCCAGGTCGCCCGCCTCGGCCCGTGCCTGGGCGAAATGCGGGCGGATCGTCCACGCGTCCCGGCAGAGCAGCTCGAGGAGTGCGACTGCGGTACGCGACGAGTCGCTGAGCAGAACCGTCCGACCGTCCAACTGTCCGACCGGCCGTCTGGAGAACAGCGCTACGCTCTTCACCGGCCCGTCGCTGGTGATCCCGATCTGGGGGAGGAGCCGGAGCAGATCGGCGTGGCGCGCGTACTCGACCGCGCTGATCACGCTCACGTCGAGCTCTCCCGCCACCAGCAACTCGTTCAGCTCGGCCGGCGTCCCAGTGACGAGCTCGGCGGGGACCGTCACGGCGCCACGGTCGATGGCCCGGTAGACCGGGTAGCAATTGACGTACGCGATCCGGCCGAGCCTCATTCGAGCTCCGCCACCACGCTCGCGAGGACGGGGAGCGCCCGCCCCCCCCGCCCCCCCCGCCCCCCCCGCGCTGCCGCGGCGCGCCGGTGCACGATCTTGAACGACGGCCCGGCAGGCCCCTCGGGCCGGGCGGGGGCGCGCCCGGGGACCCAGTCCTCGAACGTGCGCACCGTCTGGTAGAGCGAGTCGCGCTCCACGGGCTCCCTCCCCGCCCCGCGCACGAGCGCGATGATCTGGTCGTAGGAGAGCCACATCGGCGTCGCGGCCCCTGCCTCGTGGTAGACCCGCTCGAACACCACCGTCCCCTCGAGGTCGTCGCACCCGAAGCCGAGCGCCACCTGCGAGATGAACGGCGTCACCATGGGCCAG
>Ga0209160_1000341_pt1 | contig 37323 bp, 33 predicted proteins | sample GraSoiAngelo_153_FD_186167 | JGI IMG/M metagenome (GOLD analysis project Ga0209160, IMG submission 186167) | Grasslands soil microbial communities from the Angelo Coastal Reserve, California, USA - 14_1009_12_40cm (SPAdes) (version 2) | ecosystem: Environmental > Terrestrial > Soil > Grasslands ...
TACTGCCGTGGGTATCCCCACACTGATGCAGGTCCGCTGGATTCAGGAAATCTCCACCGGGAACGGCTGCAAAATCGGCCTGAAATTTCTGATATGAGCGCCGGGCCTCTTGTCACAGGAACCAGGAGATCAGTTCGATGCTCCACCGCAGGTGGCCTAGTCCTAGAGACTAATCCAGCGGGCTAATCCGGAAGCTAAGCCTCTGGACGAACCCATCTAGAGAATAGACAAAATTCATTTGCTCCTGAAAGATGGCAATCACGGAGGTTGCCTGGTGCTTAGCAGACACGCCGGTCAGTTTGCGGAAGAAGGAACCTACGAGAAGTGGATTTGCAGGAGAGTGTCCTCGCTCTCATTCCTGCTTCCGTTGTTAACCGTCGAATCGGCACGTTGGCAATCCCTTGGCTGGGTGTTTAGACCACGTGGTTAGACAAGCGCTGCGCGGTGCTGAACCCAGCTTTCGGCCCTTGATGGAGACAAAGATAGAAGAAAGATCTAAGGAGGATTTTTCGATGCTTCGAACCAAACTAACAATGATCGCGATTCTGGCGACCGCTCTCGCGCTCCCCAGCGTCGCCCGGGCCCAGACGTTTACTTGGCACGTAAACTACTACGACAACTCGCACACTTCTGGCGCGCCCGATGCCAAGGTGCGGATTATCAATTCCGGCGCAGTTGCTCCGTTAGAAGCTCTCGGCGGAGACGTGTGCGCGATGATCTATGTGTTCGACCCCATACAGGAACTTAAGTCGTGTTGTGGCTGTTTGGTGACCCCCAACGCACTGCTTACACTCTCCGTGGACAACGACTTGAACAACAGCAACGTCCTCGGTGGGAGCCCGACCACGTCGGGCGTCATCAAGGTCGTTGAGTCGCTGCCGAACGTTCCGCCCGGTACTGGCCGGCCCGGCTCAAGCCCGACGTGCGACCCGGGTTCCTTTGCGATACCAACTCCGGTGGACTTTTTCTTAGCCTCAGCCTTTTATGTGTCTGTCACGCATGTCCAGGATGCGGCAGGGTCGTTTCAATTCACCGAGACGGCGGACCATGCATTCGCCCACAACTTCACGGACCTCACTACCGCTGAACCCGGTGTTCTGGCACTCAGGTGCTTCCTGGATGTCCAGGTAAATGGGAGCGGCCATGGCCGCTGCCAGTGCCCGGGAGAGATGAAGGCTGCCCTTGATCCCCCGCCGCTCCCAGCGGCCCCAGTCGTGAGCCCTACACCCGTCAGTCTCCCGACGGTTAGCGCTCCGGCTTCGACCGCTCCAAGCTTGAGTACCCTAAAGTTGAGTGCTTCGAACTCGACTGCTCCAAACCTCAGGTAACTGCGAGGGATTACACGAGCCAGGCGCCGCGAGTCGGCGCCTGGCGCAACTTCATGCGGGACCCCAAGTTCGCAAAGGAGGACTACGATGTTGATTTCGCGCACTCTGAGCACCCTGATTGGATTGGCCCTGGGCATGTCGCTGAGCGCGTTCGCAAACCCGGCTGGTGGTGAGGCGAATAGCGCGGCGGTGGCTGAAGTCAGCGGGCACAAACTGACCCGCGCGGACCTGGAGCAAAAGCAGGCAGCGAAATTGCTCGAGGCCCGCTACCAGTACTATCTGACCGAACGTGAAGCGGTCAACCGACTCATCGAAGACCAATTGTTGGAAATGAGAGCCAGCCGCGAGCATCTCACCGTGGAGCAGTTGCTCGAGCGTGACGTGACCAGCCAGATCAAAGACCCTACCGAGGATCAACTCCAGGTCTTCTATGAGGGCTTGCAGACGAAAGAGCCGTTCGCGGTGGTACGCGAGAAGATCGTGGCTACGCTTCGCCAGCTGCGTCTAGCCAAAGCTGGCGCCGCTTATCTCCAGACACTGCGTGACGCCGCTGACGTGCGCATTGATCTTGCTCCGCCCGAGGCCGAGGTGGCGCTTGATAATGCTCCGAGGCGCGGCCCGCAGGACGCTCCGGTTCTGATCGTCGAGTTCGCGGATTACGAATGCCCCTACTGCCAGCAAATCCATCCAGAGCTCAATAAACTCGAAGAGGAATTCGCCGGCAAAGTGGCTCTGGCCTATAAGGACTTCCCGCTGCCGATGCACCCGCGCGCGGAGAAAGCCGCCGAAGCCGCTCGCTGCGCGGCCGAACAGGGAAAGTTCTGGGAATTTCATGACGCGCTTTTCGACGACCACCAAATGGAGTTGGCGCAGCTGAAAGAGCACGCGCGTACGCTCAAGCTCGACGCCGCAAGCTTCGACCAGTGCTTGGATGCAGGCGAGCAAGCCGCGGCCGTGCGGAAGGATTTCGCCCAGGCACAGCGTCTTGGACTAACCGGTACGCCCGCCTTTTTCGTCAATGGTCACTTCTTGAGTGGCGCTGTCAGCTACGGCACCTTGCGCGAGGTTGTCGAACAGCAACTGGCGGCTTCGGTACCAAGCCACACCGTGAGGCAGCGCAGCATCGGCCAGGGTCAGTACCGCTCCGCCGCTCACCGAAGCCTTCCTCAGCTTTCCGCGTGCGAAAAACAGACATCGGCCAGCGGGGGAGAAGAATGGGCTGAAGGCTCCTTGTGTGCCTGGGATAGGCCTGGCCCCCAAGCTATCCATCGCCCGTAGATCGATCTGTTGAACGGCGGCCGCGGGTCGCGAGATACGATCCGTCGCCTAGCCTGCGTTCTCCAGCGCTGTGAAAAATCCGCTGCAACCCTCTTGGCTCAGCTAATTTGAGCTCCGCTACTTACGTCCTTATTACCCCGGCTCGGAATGAGTCTCGGTTCATAGAGCTGACTCTCAAGTCCGTGGTGGCGCAGACCGTCCGCCCCCTGAAGTGGGTCATCGTCAGCGATGATTCGACCGATGGAACGGACGAGATCGTAAGCGGATATGCAGCAGTGCATTCATGGATAGAGCTTATTCGCATGCCTGAGCGTCGCGAACGGCACTTTGCCGGCAAAGTTGAGTCATTTGGCGCCGGTTACTCGCGGTTGAGTGACCTCCGGTATGAATATATTGCAAGCCTCGACGGTGACATTTCCTTCGACGTGGAATATTTCTCTTTTCTGCTTCAAAAGTTCGCCGAAGATCCCGGCTTAGGACTTGTGGGCACGCCTTTCATCGAATCGGGACGGACCTACGACTATCGCTTTACAAATATTGAGCATGTCTCGGGCGCCTGCCAGGTGTTTCGGCGTCAGTGCTTTGAGGAGATTGGTGGCTACGTGCCTGTAAAGGCCGGCGGGATCGACCTGATGGCGGTGATCAAAGCAAGAATGAAGGGTTGGAAAACCAGGACCTTCACGGAAAAGGTTTGTGTCCACCATCGAGAAATGGGGAGAGCCCAGAACGGTCCTCTGAAAGCTATCTTCAGACAAGGCGCGAAGGACTACTCGTTCGGGAACCACCCTGTCTGGGAATTATTCCGCACAGCTTATCAAATGACACGCCGACCCACGGCCATCGGCGGCTTGGCCTTGCTCTGCGGATACGCTTCGGCGTTTTTCAAGGGAGCGGAACGACCTGTGTCCGGTGACATGGTGAGGTTCGTTCGAGCCGAGCAGATGAGACGATTGGGCAAGCTTCTCACATGCTCACCGGTTGCTTGCAAAAAGCCTAATGCGAGTGAAAGTTCTTGTTCCCTGAGCGCTAATCCGGTAATGGTCAGCCAGGCAGACGAACACAAATGAATATGCCTGTAGCTGTGGGTGGATGGAGCGCTGTGAATGTGGCCGGTGAACCACAGGGGCCCGGTCGTCTCATTGTGAATGCCGATGATTGGGGACAAAGCTTCGAAACGACGGAGCGAATTTTTGATTGTGTTCGCCGGGGAACCGTTTCTTCGGCCAGCGCCATGGTCTTTATGGAGGATTCCGAACGCGCCGCAGCGAAGGCGCTAGAAAACGGAGTGGACGCCGGTCTCCACCTTAACCTCACCACGCCATTCTCGGCGCCGGGCTGCCCTGCGCGCCTCGTGGAGCACCAGCACGAGCTTGCTGCATACTTGCGGCGGCACCGGCTTGCCCAGGTTATTTTTCACCCTGGGCTGAGGAATTCATTCAAGTATGTTGTCGCAGCGCAGTTGGACGAATTCAGCCGGATTTACCGAACCGCCCCGGCTCGCATCGATGGCCATCATCATATGCATCTTTGCGCGAACGTGCTGTTAGGAAATCTGTTGCCGCCCAGAACGATCGTCCGCCGGAACCCTTCTTTCCTACGACGAGAGAAGAGTCTAATTAACCGGTCCTATCGGCGAACCGTAGACCAATTCTTGGCTCGCCGTCACCGGGTCGTAGACTTCTTCTTCACTCTAGCTCCAGTTGAACCTTTAGCTCGGGTTCAACGGATCTTCTCATTGAGTCGCGACTTTGTGGTTGAGGTGGAAACTCATCCGGTTGAGCCTGAAGAGTATCTCTTCCTTACGAGAGAGGAAGTCACTCAGATTGGAACTCTTCAGATCGCCCGCAAGTTTGATTTGTCTTGAGCCAAACCGACATCTCGAGTTTCTAAATTACTCCACTCCCTGGTATGAACATGAACCTAGAGCATGGGCCTAAGGTCAACGGTGTCAGTGGGGACGCCAATCCCACGGAACCAGAGCCCGACACGATCAGGTCAAACGATCTCATCCTAATAACAGGGGCGAGCGGTTTCATTGGTACCAGAGTAGTAGAGAGTTTGTTAAACCTTGGATTTGGTCATTTGCGCTGTTTTGTCAGGCCAGCTAGTGATGTCGCGGCGATTCGGAGATTCAGCATCCGCAACGGCAACCGTGTACAAATTGAAGTTGCACGAGGCAACCTTTTGTCACGCGAGGATTGTGCCTTGGCTACGAGGGATGTCAAACTTATTTTTCACCTCGCCGCAGGCAGAGGCGAGAAGTCCTTCCCCGACGCATTTATGAACTCAGTTGTTACGACACGGAATCTTCTAGAAGAAAGCGCGCGTCATCGATGTGTGCGGCGATTCGTTAACGTCAGCTCCTTCACCGTATATGCCAGTGCAGAAAGATCCCGCGGGAGCATGTTGGACGAGTCTTGCCCTGTTGAAACGCGCCCCGAACTGCGAGGGGAAGCCTACTGTTACGCAAAAGTCAAGCAAGACGAAATCGTCAAGGAGTATTGCGAACGCTTCAGAATCCCGTACGTGATCATCCGGCCTGGATACGTGTATGGGCCAGGTAACTTAGCCATTAGCGGCCGAGTGGGGATCGACACGTTTGGCGTATTCCTTCATCTCGGGGGCGGAAACCCGATACCGTTCACGTACGTCGACAACTGCGCCGAGGCAATCGCGCTGGCGGGCGTGACCAAGGGAATTGAAGGCGAAGTATTCAACGTCGTTGACGACGATCTGCTTTCCAGCCGCAAATTCCTCGGCAAGTACAAACGGGAAGTTAAGGACTTCAGATCATTTTATGTGCCTCACGCCCTCAGTTACATCCTTTGCTATTTGTGGGAGCGATGTTCGAGCTGGTCAAAGGGACAACTGCCTCCAGTCTTCAATCGAAGGAGATGGCATTCATATTGGAGGAAGACTACTTATAGCAACAAGAAATTAAAAGAGCGGATGGGCTGGACGCCGAAAGTTACGATGGCCGTGGGGCTCGATCGCTACTTCGAAGCTTGCCGGAACCGGAATTAACATGCTTAAGGTTGCCATAGTCGGCTGCGGGAAAATTGCAGATTCACATGCCTCTGAGATCCAACGGATCAAGGGATGTGAGATCGTAGCCGTCTGTGACCATGAGCCCCTGATGGCACGGCAGCTATCCGAGCGGTTCGGGGTCAAACAGTATTTTGGCAACCTGACGGAATTGCTAAGTACGGCCCGCCCGGACGTGGTTCACATAACGACGCCCCCACAAAGCCACTTCGATATTGCGAAGCAGTGTCTAGAATCCGGCTGTCACGTGTATGTAGAAAAACCGTTCACTCTAAATGAGGAAGATGCCCGGCGGCTGGTGGCACTGTCAGAAGACAAGCAGCTCAAGATAACCGCCGGGCACGACGATCAATTTTGTCACGCCGCAAGGCGTATGCGAGCTTTAGTCCAGAACGGCTTTTTGGGTGGCGGCCCTCTGCATATGGAGAGTTACTACGGCTACGAGATCGGCAAAGGCGGATATTCCGGAGCAATGCTTGCCGATAAAAGACACTGGGTTCGTCGGCTTCCTGGGAAATTGCTTCAGAATATTATCAGCCACGGTATTGCGCGGATCGCTGAGCTTCTGACCACGGGAGCACCGCAGGTCATCGCATATGGCTATACGAGTCCGACTCTTAAGAGTGTGGGTGAAACCGAGATCATAGACGAACTGAGAGTCATTATCAGTGAAGAGGAGAGGCGCACTGCCTATTTCACGTTTTCGTCGCAAATGCGTCCATCTCTCCATCAATTTCGAATCTACGGTTCTAAAAACGGCCTAGTGATGGATCAGGATCAGGAGACGCTGATTAGGCTTCGCGGGACCCGGCTTCCGAGTTACCTGGAAAAGTTTGCTTCCCCAGTTATGCTTGCTAATCAATACCTCGAGAACGTGACGGCGAATATGCGAACCTTTCTGAATCGTGATTTTCACATGAAGTCTGGCATGAAATTCCTGATCGAGTCATTCTACCATTCTATTCGCGAAGATGCTCCGCCGCCCATTCCTTACCGGGAAATCATTCTAACGGCACGAATCATGGACGCGATATTTGCCCAACTCGATGAGCAACGGCCACAACACAAAGTGGAGCTGCGCCAGCATGTCCCTTTGGCGAAGCGAGACGCAATCGCCGTTTCGCGAGAGCCTTTGCTTAGCGGTTCATAAAGATATAATTCTGCACTCTGTGAGATTGGCCGCAGCAGCGATTTATATTGGCTGGTGATTAGCATTGATTAAACTATGTGGCAAAGACGTCAAAGCTGAGGGACGGTTGGTTCGGATCGCGCGCCTCGATGGTGACAAATATAATTTCCCGGAGGATCCACAGGCGCTCGTTAACGGCTTGCGAAAGTGCGGAACCCGGATCGACCTCTTTACCTTCCTGCAGAGACTGTCTAAAACATCCCCAGAATATCATTATCCGATGGAATGGGACAACTTGGCGGTCCTATCGGTGTCTAGCTTCGACGGCTGGTGGACGAACCAGATCGACAACAAAACCCGAAACATGGTCCGGAAGGCACAGAAGAACGGTGTAGTGACCCGCGAATTGGCTTTTGGGGATACGCTCGTTCGGGGAATTTGGGAGATAAACAACGAATGCCCAATCCGCCAGGGAAAGCGCTTTCCTCACTACGGAATGAGCCTCGACAGGGTACGTGAGTACGCTGGGACGTTTCTTGATCGTACCATTTATATTGGGGCGTTTCTTGGCAACGAGATGATCGGATTCGTTAAGTTGGTAATGGATGAAACGCAGACACAGGCATGCCTGGTGCATATCCTATCGATGGTTCAGCACAAGGGCAAGGCGCCGACGAACGCGCTCCTTGCGCAGGCGCTCCGGTCTTGTACCGACCGAGGGATTTCCTATCTCGTGTATGAGAACTTTTCCTATGGCAAGAAGCAGGGAGACAGTCTCAGCCGTTTCAAAGAAGCCAATGGGTTCCGGCGCCTGGATCTGCCTCGTTACTATGTCCCGTTGACTCGCATCGGGTGGGCCGCGTTCCACATGGGCTTGCACCATAAGTTAGTCGAATATCTGCCCGACTCTATAACAGCCAAGCTTCGAGACTTTCGTACGGCTTGGTACAGCCGGAAATTCCAGTTGGCGAAGGAAACCTGAAATAAAGATCTATGCCCGGAATTGTGGGTTTGATCACAAAGATGCCGCCCCAGCGGGCCGAAGCAGAGCTGGACCGAATGGTTGCAGCGCTTCGGCATGAAGCGTTCTATGAGAGCGGCACGTGGATTGATGAGTCCCTTGGTGTCTACGTGGGATGGATCGCTCGCCCGCATTCCTTCTCAGACGGAATGCCGCTTCGTAACGAGACGGGGAGCGTCTGCCTCTTTTTTTCCGGCGAGGAATATCCGGAGCGCGAAACTGCCCGCCGCCTTAGAGAACGTGGGCATTCAATTAACGGGAAGCGATCGTCTCATCTTGTACACCTCTACGAGGAAAACCGGGGGTTTGTCGAGAGCCTGAACGGAATGTTTCATGGCCTCTTGATTGACAAGAGTCGCGGTACGATACGGCTGTTCAACGACCGCATCGGAATGCATCGGATCTGTTACCACCAATCCGATGACGCCTTTTACTTCGCCGCAGAGGCTAAGGCGATCCTAGCGGCGCGTCCTGAACTGCGGAAGCCGGATCCTCGCGGCCTAGGTGAGTTCGTGGCCTGCAGCTGTGTCTTGGAAAACAGGACAATATTCAAAGACATTCACGTGCTGCCGCCTGCCTCGGATTGGGTTTTGCGCAACGGCACGGTGGAGCAAAAGGGTTCTTACTTCCAGCCTAGCGAATGGGAGCAACAAGCGCCGCTGGAACAGGCCTCCTACTATGAAGAATTGCGGGATGTCTTTTCACGAAATCTCCCACGATACTTCGACGGTGACGAGCGGATAGGTATTGCCCTTACGGGAGGGCTGGATACCCGAGTGATCATGGGATGGAGGAAGTCCGCTCCTCAAACACTCCCGTGCTACACCTTTGGCGGGATGTATCGCGATTCGCAGGACGTGATCATTGCAAGGCAAATCGCGAATCTCTGCCAACAGCCGCACCAGGTGATCGAGGTGGGAGAAGAGTTTCTCAAGAGCTTTCCGCGCTATGCCCAGCAGTGTGTCTATCTGACTGAAGGAGGCGTAGACGTATATCGCTCTTCTGATCTCTTCGTCAGCGAAAAGGCCCGGCAGATCGCGCCGGCGAAGATCGTGGGAACATACGGCAGTGAAATCGTTTGTCAGGCGGTCATGTTCAAACCGATGATTCCGCCATCGGACTTATTTGATCCTGAGTTTTTCTCCTTCGTTCACCAAGCAAAGGACACGTATACGGCATTGCGTCGAGTACACCCCGTCACGTTCGCAGCTTTTCGCCAGTCTCCTTGGTATCACCACGGAGTTCTGGCGATCGAGCAGAGTCAATTAACGGTGCGTTCGCCCTATCTCGATAATGACTTCGTCCGGACCGTATATCGCGCACCGGGCTCGGCAAACAGCAACGGCGATGTGCGGCTGCGATTGATCCACGACGGTTCTCCGGAGCTGGGGCGGATTCGGACCGATCGCGGGCTCGGCGGAGACTACACGAAGCCGATAGCTGCACTCGTTCACGCTATTCTGGAGTTTTCATTCAAGGCTGAGTATGCATACGACTACGGCATGCCTCAGTGGCTTGCCCGCGTGGACGATATGTTCTCAGCTTTTCATTTCGAACGCCTTTTCCTCGGCCGGCACAAACTAGTGCACTACCGCCTATGGTATCGCGATTCACTTTCCGATTATGTTCGTGGGATCCTGCTCGATCCGCGAACGCTCTCGCGGCCGTACTTGAGGGCAGATTCTGTCACTGCTCTGGTGCAAGGACACCTCAGCGGAAATCGGAACTACACGACGGAGATCCACAAGCTGTTGACGCTCGAGCTGCTGCATCGTCTTTTTTTCGATTCGCAACAAGTCCTCACGATAAGGCCGGGACCCTAGAGGTCTGAATGCCCCCGTTCGTGGCATCTTTCGCGTTTGTATTTCTTATCGCAGGACTCTTTCTGCTAAATCGGGATCCCCAGGCCCGAACCTCCAAAGCACTGTGGTTGCCGGTAATGTGGCTGGCGATCTCTGCTTCACGGCCAGTATCTGTGTGGCTGCAGATGGGACCACCGAGTTCTCCAGATGTGTATCTGGATGGGAGTCCTCTCGACAGGTCCGTCTATCTTGGACTTCTGAGTGCCGGAATATTGGTACTGCTTGGGAGGCAAAGGAAAGTTTTAGGATTGCTGCGAGCAAATTGGATCTTCCTGCTATTTCTGGGTTACTGCGCTGCGAGCATAACTTGGTCTGATTACCCCGATGTGTCTTCCAAGCGGTGGATCAAGGCTATCGGCGATTACGCGATGGTCCTCATTGTCCTAACGGATTTGAACCCCTTAAGCGCAGTGAAACGAGTTCTGGCACGAGTGGGTTTTATGCTCTTGCCGCTTTCCGTTTTATTCATCAAATATCACCCCAACCTAGGCCGGGTCTACGCCGCGCATTGGGAGGGGACGGCCTATTACGTAGGCGTGGCTTCCGACAAGAACATGCTGGGGATGACTTGTTTGGTTTTTGGACTCGGATCCCTATGGTGTGCTCTGCAGGAGCTCCTGAAAGACAAACGCACTCGCAGGATTGGTCCGCTCATCGCTCACGTAGCCGTTCTTGGCATGGTGATATGGCTTTTTTGGACTGCAAATTCAATGACTTCGCTTTCATGCTTTCTTATGGCGAGCACGTTGATCTTGGCGACGAGCCATCGGCGGCTTGCTCGAAAGACTTGGCTTGTACATTTTCTGGTGGTGACAATGATAGCTGTCTCCGTATCCGCCCTGTTTCTCAATTTAGGCTCGGGCGTTGTGGAGAGTTTGGGAAGGGATCCAACGCTCACCGGTCGAACGGAGCTTTGGGCACAGGTGCTTAATTTGACTGCGAACCCTGTTCTGGGGACAGGATTCGAAAGTTTCTGGCTCGGCAAACGACTGGAGAAGCTCTGGAGTATCTATTGGTGGCATCCCAATGAATCTCACGACGGCTATCTCGAAGTGTATTTGAATCTAGGATGGATTGGAGTTGGATTACTGGCAATGATCTTAGTAAGCGGCTACCGACGTGTGATCCGCCTTCTGAGGCAAGACCCAGGGGTAGCGCGGCTCTGCCTTGGCTATTTTTTCGTAGGCGTCGTTTATAACTTCACTGAGGCAGCCATGAGACCCACGGGCCTGGTCTGGATCGCCTTTATGCTGGCGATATCCCTAATTCCCCAGCCTGCGTCAGCCCGAGAGCAGGAATTCGACGAGAGTGACGCTTTCTACGGCACCTCCGAGTCGTCTAGTGGCGTGGTCCGTACAACATCACGGCCCGTAGTAATTGGGGCCCGATAACCATTTCAGCCTCTAAGGGTTCAACGCCTGTGCCTCGCCGACTTTTGACCACAAGGAGAAACTACCCTTTGACGCATGCCCGTACTAGCACAAGTCCGAACCACTGGGATAGCGGTGCTCAAAGTGTTCATCGCCGAATAAATTCGTCGTTGTGGGCCGGCACGGAAATCGCTCTGCTCACTGGTGGATTCGATAGGCCATACGCTTATGGTTTGGCCATGGCGCTGAGTTCAAAGGGTCTGGGCTTGGATGTGATTGGCAGCGATGAAATCGATAGCCCAGAGATGCATACTACTCCGAAAGTAAAGTTTCTAAATCTGCATGGGAGCAGACGCGAGGCTAGCCTCGCAAATAGGATCTGGAGAGAGCTGACCTTCTATCTCCGACTTATTCGATATGCCAAAACAGCCACGCCAAGGATCTTTCACATCCTCTGGAACAATAGATTACAGGTCTTCGATCGAACTCTTCTGATGCTCTACTACAAACTGCTAGGGAAGAAACTTGTCTTAACGGCGCACAATGTGAACGCTGGCCGGAGAGATCTTAACGATTCGCCACTTAATCGTCTCACATTGAAAATCCAGTACCGGCTGGTCGATCACATATTCGTTCACACGGACCAAATGAAAGCTGCACTGTCCGAGGAGTTCGCCATTCGAGAGGAAAAGGTGACAGTCATTCCGTTTGGCATTAACAACTCCGTTCCCAGCACCGATCTAACGCCGGAGGAAGCGAAGCGGCGCCTAGGAATCAAGAATATGGAAAAGACGATCCTCTTCTTCGGTGCTCTCCGACCGTATAAAGGTCTCGAATGCCTGGTGGCTGCGTTTCAGCGAATTTCCGCCGCACATAAGGGCTACCGGCTGATTGTAGCCGCGGAACCTAAAAAAGGCGATGAGCAGTATCTTTGCGACATCAACAAGACAATCGAAACGGACCCGAGTCGTGCGCATATCATACAACGGATGGAGTTTATTCCTGACGAAGGAACAGAAGTTTATTTCAAGGCGGCTGACGTTCTCGTATTGCCTTACAAGCAGATCTTCCAGAGTGGCGTTCTTTTCTTGTCCTACAACTTTGGCTTGCCCGTGGTTGCCACGGATGTGGGATCGTTCCGGGACGATATCGTGGAAGGAACGACGGGCTTCCTAGCGCGTTCCTGCGAGGCTGGGGATCTAGCCGCGGCTATCGAGAGGTACTTTGACAGCGACCTATTCAGAAATCTGAACGCGCGAAGGCACGCGATTCGAGAGTTTGCAAGAGCCCGGAATTCATGGGAGGTCGTTGGCACCTCGACCTGCGACGTTTATGCAAGGCTTTTGAGCGGAAGTTAAGCGGCTCACTCATGTGCGGATTGCTGTTGTTGTCTGTGGCGTTTTAGAGCCAAGGGAGCGTCTTGAAAATAAGCGTCTTCGGATTGGGTTACGTTGGCACCGTGTCGGCGGGATGTTTCGCCCAAGATGGACACGAGGTGATCGGTGTCGACCCGGTCGGTACAAAAGTAGACCTGATCAATAGTGGGCATTCGCCGATTATCGAGGGAGAGATCGATGCCATCGTTGCGGCCATGGTCCAGGCTGGCCGGTTGCGGGCCACGGACGACCACGCCGAAGCCATTCGAGAAACGGAATTGTCTTTCGTATGCGTCGGCACCCCAAGCCAGGCCAATGGCAATTTGGACCTCCGATACATTCGGCGCATCTGTGAGCAAATCGGCGGAGCCCTCAAGCATAGGACAGCGACAGCCAAGCACACCGTGGTGATTCGCAGCACGATCCTGCCTGGGACCATGCGCGAGATCGTCGTACCGATTCTGGAAGAAAGCTCGGGCAAGAAAGCGGGGGTCGATTTCGGCGTCTGTCATAATCCGGAATTTTTGCGCGAGGGTTCGGCAGTCAAGGATTTCCGCTGCCCTCCGAAGACAATTATTGGGGAGCTAAATCGAGCCGACGGAGCGAGGCTCGCAACCCTCTATGAAAAAATCGAGGCACCGCTGATCCGAACGGATTTGGAAATCGCTGAGATGGTCAAGTACGTAGACAATAGCTGGCACGCGCTGAAGATCGGCTTCGCTAACGAAATAGGCAACATCTGCAAGTCTCTCGGGCTCGATGCACATGAAGTCATGAAGATCTTCTGCAAAGACCAGAAGCTCAACATTTCCCCTGCGTACCTTTTACCCGGATTTGCGTTCGGCGGCTCGTGTTTGCCGAAAGATCTGCGCGCCCTGGCCTACAAAGCAAAATTGAACGATTTGGTCTTGCCGATAATGAACGCGATTCTGCCGAGCAATGAGATGCAGGTCGCCCGAGGACTGGGGCTCATCATGCAAAATGGGCACAGAAAAATCGGCGTTCTGGGCTTCAGCTTCAAAGCTGGGACTGATGATTTGCGGGAAAGCCCGGTCATTGAAGTGATCGAACGCCTCATTGGGAAGGGATGCGACGTGCGCGTCTATGACAAAAACGTGAAGATCGCCAGCCTGCTGGGCGCCAATCGCGATTTTATTCTCAATCACATTCCGCATATATCGAAGCTGATGGTGGAAGACATTGATGCAGTCTTGGACCATGCGCAAACGGTGGTCGTTGGCAATCAAGACCCGGATTTCCGAACCGTCCCGGATCGCTTGCGCAAAGAGCAGCGGCTGGTGGATTTTGCGCGCATAACGAATCGCAAGAGCGGAGATGGCAAGTATGATGGTATCTGCTGGTAACCCGGTGGCCGCTCTCGGCGGCAGCAGGGTCCTGAAGAACGATATCTACGAGTCGATAGGCAGGCTCTCTGTGTGGCTCGAGAAGAACGAGTGTCGAGCCTACGATACATTCGACGGGCTGAACGCACGATTTTTGCGTCCGTTGACGTTCGAAAGCAATTTTCTCCGAACCGTGCTGCAGCAGGGAGTTCGCCGCTTTCCTATTAATCTCCGCCCCTTTTTGGGAATCGCCAAGAGCCGTTCCACGAAAGGGCAGGGCTACCTGGCTCGAGGTTTCATGCGTCTTGCGCACTCCAAGGGTGACGCTAGTTGGCGGGATAAAGCGGACTTTGCGTTGCGATGGCTCACGGAAAACCAATCTCCAGGTTATTCCGGGGCCTGCTGGGGGAATCATTTTGACTATCAGTCGAGAAGTTTTTATCTGCCCAAGAACGCGCCGACCGCAGTTTGGACCTCACTCATAGGCCATGCCTTTCTTGACGCGTACGACTATTTCCAACGGGACGCTTTTCTCGAGGTAGCCGTCAGTTCTTGCGAGCACATTCTTTATGATCTCGAGAGATTTCCCGACGGGGAGAGTCTCTGTATCGGCTATATCCCGGCGCGAATACCAGCCAAGAATAAACAGGTGCATAACGCCAATACTCTCGCCGCCAGCCTACTGGCCCGAACCTATTCCTATACGCGAAACCAATCCTATCGAGCGTTGGCCGAAAGGGCGATGCACTACACCGCCAAATATCAGAGGCCCGAAGGGTCCTGGTATTATGGCGAGGCAGCCAATCTGCACTGGATCGACAACTTCCACACTGCATATGTACTGGATTGTTTCAAAACCTACTCGGAAGCTACCGGAGATGATCGTTTCCGGGAGAATCTAACGAGAGGCTATAACTATTGGAGGAATACGTTTTTCCTTTCGGACGGAACTCCTAAATACTATGACCACAAAACGCTTCCAATCGACATCCAGTGCTGCTCACAAGCAGTTGACACGCTTGTTGGCTTTTCCGACAGCGATCCCGGTAGCCTGCTCCTGGCGATAAAGGTTGCCAAATGGACCATCGAGCACATGCAGGATCGCAGCGGCTACTTCTACTACCGGCGCTATTCACGGTCGCTCGTAAATAAAACTCCGACGCTGCATTGGGGCCAGGCAACAATGCTCTGCGCGCTCGCGGGGCTCTACCAATCGCTCTAGAAGAGCACCGATCTAGACCATGAACAAAAGAGTCCTCATTATTGTGGAAAATCTGCCGGTCCCCTTCGACTCGCGCGTGTGGAAGGAGGCATGTTCACTCAAAGAGCAAGGGTACGAGATGACGGTGCTATGCCCAAGAGGGAAGGGTTACACCAAACGGCATGAACTCCTTCAGGGAATTCACATCTATCGCCATCCCATGCCGAAAGAGGCAAACAGCACCTTTGGCTATGTTTATGAGTACGGCTGCGCCCTATTTTGGGAGTTTGTGTACACATGGTGGATTTATTTCTTCCGGGGTTTCGATGTCATTCAGGGATGCAACCCTCCCGACAATATTTTTCTCGTCGCTCTGCCATTCAAGCTGTTGGGCGTCAAGTACATCTTTGATCATCACGACGCCAATCCGGAGCTGTATTTTTCGAAATTTGAAAGGAAAGACCTGTTCTACCGAATACAAGCGTGGTTCGAAAAGCTGACTTACACATTCAGCGACGTGGTCATATCCACGAATAGCAGTTACAAAAGTCTGGCAATAACTCGAGGTGGTCTGGATTCCGACGATGTCTTCGTGGTGCGAAACGGGCCTGATCCTAAGACCTTCAGGCCGGTTCCGCCCGATCCCGCGCTGAAGTATGGCAAGGCCTATCTCGTCGGTTATGTCGGAACCATGAGTATCCAAGAAGGGCTCGATATCCTCATTGATGTGGCGCTGTACATCAAGAATTTGGGACGCGACGATCTTCATTTCACGTGCGTCGGTGGCGGCCCAGGGTTGGCGGGACTCCGGAAGATGGTGACCGACAAGGGCCTAGACGAAATGATGGATTTCACTGGAAGAGTGTCGGACGAACGTGTGCTCGAAATTCTTTCCACAACCGATGTCTGCGTGAACCCGGACAAACCGTGCGAGATGAACGATATTTCCACGATGATCAAGATTATGGAATACATGGCGCTGGGGAAGCCCATCGTTCAGTTCGATTTGAAAGAAGGCCGGTTCAGCGCGGGGGAAGCGTCCTTGTACAGTGACAATGCTAATCAAGTACCTGATTTCGCGGCCAAAATTCTCTGGCTGTTGGAAAATTCCGAGGAAAGGAAGAGGATGGGTGAGTTTGGACGCAAAAGGGTTGAGGAGCAATTAGCGTGGGAATTTTCCGTCGCTAGTCTTCTCGCGGCTTACGACCGGGTCTTCCAAAAACGGGCAACACGCGCTTCCTGGGCGCAGTCCACGTGAAGAGTTCTGCAGATAGAGGCAGCAGAAATGCCGACCGCTGTGCAAAATCCAAAAGCAATGAATGCTGTGAAATCTTCAGCAAGGGCCGCGCTACCACGCATTTGCATTCCGACGGCCCGGAGCTTCACGAGGCGGCTCTTCCAGTGCGGATTTTACGAAGCACAAGACATTCTTCAGGAGATTGCTGACGTTGATTTGATCGCTCTTGAGCCAGGACCAGGATTTCGATTTAAGGAGCGCTGGCAGAGAAGGCTTTTGTATCGAGATATCTCCAGAAAGCTGATTTACACAAATCCCGGCCTGCGCAAGGTCCGACTTACCGGCGAATACGATCTTTTTGTCGCTCACTGCCAAACGTATTGGGACCTGCTCTATGTAAATGCGATCGAGGGATGGAAGGACAAGTGCAAAACCAGCGTGTGCTGGATTGACGAACTGTTCGTTTCTGCGCTTCCGCTGTACAAGTACTGGCTTCACGCGCTCTTGCAATTCGACCACATATTTCTGGGCTATAGTGGCACCGCTACTGCGCTCTACGCGATTCTGGGGCGGCCTTGTCACTGGCTTCCTGGGGCGGTAGATACGTCGCGGTTCTCTCCGTATCCCGACCCTCCGCAGCGAGTCGTAAACGTTTACAGCATTGGCCGAAGGTGGGAAGGTATTCACTCTGCCCTACGGGCCGCAGCCGCGCGCAGAGAGATATTCTACGCTTATGACACGTCGCCGAGTATCGATACCGAGGTTTATGATCATCGAGAGCATCGGAACTTTTATGCAAATATGGCAAAGCGAAGCCAATATTTCGTGGTTGCACCAGGGAAGATCGACTCCGAGGAGACTAAGGGTCAAGTTGTAACCGGCTTTCGCTACTATGAAGGAGCCGCGGCAGGTGCAGTAATGATCGGGCAAGCACCGAATTCCGAGGAATTTAGAAGTATGTTCGGCTGGCCTGATGCTGTTATTCCCATACAGCCGGATGGCTCGGATGTCCTAAAAGTTCTCATGAATCTGAGTACGCAGCCCGAACGGCTGTGCGCCACCAGCCGCCGAAATGCCGGTGAGGCTTTGCTGCGCCACGACTGGATTTACCGGTGGAAGCAGGTGTTTAGGGTTGCTGGACTTGAGCCAACCCCACCAATGCTCGAACGTGAGCGCCAGCTGAAGGAATTAGCTGACATGGCCCTCAGTGGAAATTAAAACGATGGCAGCCCTGCCTGTCGATATCTCATAACAGCCCTTCGGCCTACCTCTAGATCAAACTATTTCCGATTTTTTACTCTTGGAGAGGATGAGCTCGATGATTATCACTCGCACTCCGATGCGCATATCGTTTTTCGGAGGTGGCACTGATTATCCCGTATGGTACCGCGAACACGGTGGAGCGGTATTATCCACCACGATCGATAAATCGTGCTTTATTACGTGCCGGAATCTGCCGCCCTTCTTTGAGTATCACAGCCGTGTATCTTATTCGAAAGTCGAGAATGTGGTTGAGAACAGGGCGATTGAACATCCATCCGTGCGCGCCTGCCTGCAATTTTTGGAAATGCAGGAAGGCGTGGAGATCCATCACATAGCTGATTTGCCCGCGCGAACGGGACTGGGCACGAGTTCGGCGTTTACGGTCGGGCTGTTGTTGGGCTTATACGCGCTCAAAAACCAAATGCGAAATAAGCAAGCGCTGGCCCGGGATGCCATCCACGTGGAGCAGAAGTTGCTCCATGAAGCTGTCGGCGCGCAGGATCAAATCAGTGCGGCGTATGGCGGTTTTAATCGCATCAACTTCCTTCCCGACGACACGTTCGAGGTCAAGCAGGTGCTGACTCACAAGAGCCGCCTGGCGGAATTGCAGGACCACCTCGCGATGTACTTTACGGGCTTTTCGCGTATTGCTTCCGAAATTGCCAAAGAGCAAATACGGGCAACGCCGAAGAAAACGAATGAATTGGAGCTCATGTACCAAATGGTGGATGAGGCCGAGGGCATCGTGACCAACCCGAACCGCTCGCTGAACGAATTTGGCCTGCTGTTGCATGAGAGCTGGAAGTTGAAGAAATCGCTGACCAACAACATCAGCAATAAAAATATTGACGATATTTACGAAGCAGGCCTCACCGCCGGCGCATTGGGAGGGAAGCTCTTGGGAGCGGGCGGGGGCGGTTTTATGCTGTTCTTTGTACCGCCTGAGCGGCGTGAGTTGCTGAGGATTCGGCTAAAGAAGCTCTTGTGCGTTCCATTCGCTTTTTCCAATCGGGGAAGTCATGTAGTCGTTTACGAGCCGGAAGACGTTTACGATGAGAATCTATCTCAAGAACGCCGCGAGGTCTATGCCCAGTGATTCCCCCTCCCGCTAAATTGTTTCCCTAGGTATCTTGAACCGTTTCCCTGATTCCGTGATTCGCCTGCTCAAGCTTCATCTGCGCTTGAGTTTAAGGGGACGAGCCTCGGCGAATGTATCTCGCATCCCTAGAACGGGCATGCACAGCTGTACTTCGTCTGCTCCTAAGGACAGTAGAAAGAGACTCGCCGCGCACGTAAAACGTTATGGAGTATCGCTCGTGTATCGCGCCGTTTAGCGGATTTGAGGGGAATCATGAGAAGCGCAAGGTTGTTTGTTTTCCTGCTGTTAGCTGCCGCCGCAGTGCCGGCGCGGGCACAAGTCTGGTCAGGCATACTTTCGCCCGGTCGCGCGATCGACTGGTCTAATGTAGGGGCTAGGATTCCCGCTACTAGCACGATCTGTACAACCTTAGGCACTGCGGGGCAACCTCCTTCATTCGTGCAAAGCGTGACGGCGGCGCAAATCAACACCGCTATCACGTCTGCCGGATGTCAGGGCGGAACGGCCTCGAATCCCAAAGTCGTTTTCCTGAATGCTGGAACTTATAACCTGAACGCAGGAATCGTCGTCAATCAGATCAATAACCTTGTCGTTCGCGGTGCAGGCGCTGATCAGACACTGTGGGTGATGTCTGCCAGCGGTGGATGCAATGGCCAGGGGGCCGACTTTTGTATTAGAACGGCAGATAACAATTGGTATGGCGGCGCCGACAATTCAGCTGCGTTCAGCGGCAGTGGTCCCTGGCCAGCGGCTACTACGCAGATCACGCTCTCCAGCGTAACGAACCTAAAGGTCGGGAGCATTATGATCCTCGATCAGATTGATGATCTGACCGATACAAATAGCAATTGGATTTACGTGTGCGAAACGTCCCCCACGGTGCGTCCCGGCCAAAGCCCCAATTGCAATGAGGATAACAGTGGCACAGGCGGCGACTCAGGAGCACAGAGAGGATCGGGTGGCACAAGTCCGCGTGGGCAGCAGCAGATCGTCAGGGTAACAGCGATCAACGGAACGACCGTAACCTTCACCCCCGGCCTTTACATGCCTAATTGGAGGGCAAGCCAATCGCCAGGTGCTTGGTGGGACTCAAATCCGGTCTCTGGCGACGGAGTCGAGAATCTCTCGATCCAACATGCCACGGGCAATCTCAACATCATCTTGATCTCAAATTGCTCTAACTGCTGGGTAACCGGAGTTCGTAGTGTTAAACCAGATAGAAGTCACGTTTCGCTCTGGACGGATGCGCACGTCACAATTAGAGACAGCTATTTGTTTCAGACAGCGAACGGAGTGTCGCAGAGCTATGGAGTGGAAACCTTCGGAGCCTCGGATGTATTGCAAGAAAACAACATCTTTCAGCAAGTGGCCGCTCCTCAGATGTTCAATTCCGACTGCGAAGGCTGCGTCGCAGCATACAACTTCTCAATTAATGATCTGTATACGGCCTCGACCAATTGGCTTCAGCAGAGCACTAATTTTCACTCGTCCGTCCAATTCGTACTTCTAGAAGGATTGGTTGGCAGCGGTCTCTACAGCGATAGGTTCCACGGCACGTCGCATTTCGCGACGCTGTTTCGTAATCGCCTTGACGGGCAGGAGAAGAACGGTACCACGAGCACGACTTCTCATACCAATCCCCTAATCCTGTACCCGCTGTCCCGATATATGAACGTGATCGGAAACGTCCTTGGAACAGCTGGTTATCACAACAACTATCAGGATATCGCCAACAACTCCCCCAGTCCAGATACGTCGATTTATCTCATTGGGACGGGAGCAAGTTTTGTCGTTGACGATTTAAAGACCGGGAGCACCCTTATGCGGTGGGGTAATTACGACGCGGTCACCCTGGGCATTCGTTGGTGTGGCAGTCCGTTAAATACTGGCTGGCTCAATACGTGTGGCAGCATCTCGGAAGTGCCTATAGGATTATCGAATTTTGCTAACCCTGTACCTACCCTGGGGGACGTGGCGGCGGGCCAGAGTGCGATGCCCGCTTCGTTTTATCGGTCCTCTATGCCTTCCTGGTGGCCTTCAACCAAGCCGTGGCCCCCAATCGGCCCAGACGTCACTGGAGGCAACATTCCCAGCGTCGGTGGCCATGCCTATACGATCCCTGCCGAGGACTGCTATTTGAATACGATGGGCGGGCCTTCGGACGGCACCGGCAACGTTTTGAGCTTCAATGCAGGCAATTGCTATGGCTCCATTGGAAGTTCGTCAGTCGCTCCTCCGACAAACCTCCAGGTTGTCGTTCAGTAGGGGCAAAAGCAGCCCGCGCAGGCATAATTGAGCGCAAATCAACCTGCACTAGCCTTAAAATCCTAATGCGCGGCCCGGATTGGGAGTCGATTCCAACCAGTTGGTTTTTCTTCTCACCATTTCGCATCGAGCGCTGGATTCGACGTGTGAGGGCAAGGAATGCCTGGCGTGAATGCACGCGTCCCTTGGGCGCTCAGCTCAACTGCTGGTTCGAATTGAATGAAGACTGCCCTGATCACCGGCGCAGACGGGTTCGTAGGATCACATTTAGCTGAGTTTCTTGTGGCGAAAGCCTGGCGCGTAGTCGGCACCTTCCTACCCCATCGAGCAGAAGGGCTTGCCGGAAGCCGCAACTGTCGCTTCGTGCAATGTGACCTGCGCAACGGCCAGCGCGTGGCTCAGGTTCTCTTCGAATGCCGGCCGGACTACGTGTTTCACCTCGCTGCACAGAGTCTCCCCACGGTATCGTGGCAGGATCCTGTTGGGACCTTCGAGTCGAATATCATGGGTTCGTTATATTTATTCGAGGCTGTGCGCCACATGAAACGCAGGCCCGTTATTGTGTCTGCTTGCTCGAGTGCTGAATATGGTCATGTTCCCGCCTCCGCAATGCCTGTAAGCGAAGAACAGCCACTTCTTCCGTTGCATCCGTATGGCATCAGCAAAGTGTGCCTGGATCTCCTTGCGCGGGAATACTTCCTCGACTACGGGGTTCCAGCCGTCAACCTGCGCCTATTTAACACCACGGGGCCGGGAAAGACGAACGACGCGCCTTCGGACTTTGTCCGCCAATTAGTAAAAATAAGACATGGTTTGCAGCCGCCGATACTCGAAGTCGGCAACTTGAGACCGCGTCGCGCCTTCTTGGACGTGAGCGACACAGTTCGGGGATTTTATGTGGCCGCACTCAGGGGCAAGCATGGCGAAGCCTACAACCTATGCGCAAACAGAACTTACCGTATCAGTGAGCTGCTGGACTTCGCGATACGCCTCTCGGCTGTTAAAATCGAAGTACGGGGCGCTTCTCACTTGATGCGCCCTTCTGATGAGAAGATCATCTTCGGCAGGACCGAAAAATTCCGTAAACAAACCGGCTGGAAACCAGTAAGGTCCATCGAGCAGACGCTACAATCGATGTTAGATTATTGGGATTCCAGGGTAACGACTGCGGGCAAGAGCGGCGATGCCACACTGAGCGACAGTTTAGGGCTGGCGTCTAGAGAAGGGCAGCGTGCATGAGAGTGCCCTCAGCAACTGACAAATCGCATGTGGATTGCAGTAATGAACGAATGAAGGCGGTTCTTCTCGTCGGTGGCCTAGGGACACGCTTGCGGCCAGTTGTGCCTTCGCCGCCAAAACCTCTCGCCTCCGTTTGTGGCCGCCCATTTCTAGAATTGCTCGTCCAACAGCTGAGCTATCAGCGGATTCGTCAATTAATATTGTGCACAGGGTATCGCGCTGAGGACATTGAGAACCAATTCGGCGATGGCAGGAAATGGGAGGTGGCCATTGAATATTCGAAAGAGACTTCTCCTATGGGGACGGCAGGCGCCATCAAGCTCGCCGAGCCCTTCCTCGACAATGCTGCTAACTTTCTGGTTATGAATGGCGATTCTATTCTGGAGATTGATTTCCGGCAGCTAATCCAATTTCACTGCACTTCCGGCGGCATTGCAAGCATGGCTGTGCTTCGGATGCAAAATGAAATGCGTTACGGAACCGCGCAGGTCAGTGGTGAAGGTCGCGTCACCAGCTTTACGGAGAAGGCCGCCGCGAGCGCCAATGGCTTTGTGAGCGCTGGGATTTACGTGTTCAATCAGAGAATTTTTGAACACCTTCCAGAGGGACCAGCCAGCCTCGAACGAGATGTCTTCCCTAAACTACTCGATCAGGGAATCTATGCGCTTGAGCAGCGAGGAGTTTTCATCGATATAGGCACGCCGGAAGATTACGCCCGTGCTCAGGACATTTGTAGTCGGTTTTGCGAAACAACTCGGAAGTGATATCGCAAACGGGTCCCGAGGCGCAGTTAATCAAACGGATGAGCACCGCGGAGGTTGGATGAGCGAAAGGAACAACTTCGAGCATCGCGTGAGCGAGTTAATCGAGGAGTCGATCGCCGCGAAACAATCCTTACTGAGGAGTACTGCGGTCATCTCGACGGTCGCGGAGGTGAGCCATATCTTAATCGATGGGCTCGAAGAGGGAAAGAAAGCTCTGCTGTTTGGCAATGGCGGCAGTGCAGCGGATGCTCAGCATATAGCGGCGGAACTCGTGGGGCGGTTTGCCTTTGATCGCCCGCCTTTGCCTGCGCTGGCGTTGTCCGTGAACAGCTCCTGCGTGACAGCTATCGGAAATGATTACGGTTTTGATCAAATTTTCTCAAGGCAGATCGAAGCTTTGGGTCATGCGGGCGACACTGCGATCGGCATTTCGACGAGCGGTAATTCAGCAAACGTCCTCAATGGCCTGCTCGTGGCGAAGAAAATGGGCCTGCGCACGGTTGCACTGGCTGGCCGTACCGGCGGGGAATTGAAGAACGTCGTGGATTATTGTATCTGCGTGCCGTCGGATGAGACACCGCGGATTCAGGAATGCCACATTCTCATCGGCCATATCATTTCGGAACTCGTGGAGCGGAAAATATTTAATGAAGCGCGTCATATTTCTCGATCGTGATGGCGTCATAAACCGAAAGCCGCCGGAGGGGCAGTATGTGACCCGTTGGGAGGAGATGCAGTTTCTTCCGGGCGTAGCCGAAGCGATCAGGTTGATGGTACAGGCGGGTTTCTGCGTCATGGTTGTGAGTAATCAAAGGGGCGTAGCCAAGGGGCTGTTAACCATCGATGAATTAGAGTTGTTACACAACTGGATGTGCCAGGAGCTAGCGTCGTCAGGAGCAGTCATCACAAGCGTTTATTACTGCCCGCACGAAGAACGGCCAGCTTGCAGCTGCCGTAAACCAGCTCCAGGGATGCTCTTGAGAGCTGCGCGCGAACACCACATCGATCTAACCGCGTCATGGATGATCGGCGATTCCGACAGAGATGTTGAAGCCGGCAGGAGCGCCGGCTGTAGGACAGCTCGAATCTTGAATCCTAGCGAGCTCTCGAGCGTGACCGCTAATGTCTTCGCGCAATCACTGCTGGAGGTCACTCGCCAGATCCTGCTGGCCCATCGATAAGATATTGGGCGAACCGCTCTTGCTTTAGTTCCCCTAAACGCTTTCCAACGAGTCTGTTTTCAAGGAGAAATAGGCCAGTGTTCGTGCTCCATCCCGTGGCCGTCGCTGACCGTGTGGCACACTGCTTGCGGAGTAACCACCTCATGGTGCCGCCTAGTGCGTATAGGCCTGTCCTTTGCGGTTTTGGATTCATCACAACGGGCTTATGAAAGACCTGAAGGAAAGAGCGATCCGCGGTAGCGTCGCTCGGGTTTCTTCGCAAATCGTGTATTTCGCTCTCCGTGTCGGCGCACTCATGGTGCTGGCGAGACTGCTGGATCCCAAAGATTTCGGGTTGGTCGGGATGGTTACGGCTTTCACAGGGGTACTGACCTTATTCCGAGATTTCGGCCTGTCCACAGCCACTGTTCAAAGTGTCGATGTGACCGAGGAACAGGTGTCGACCTTGTTTTGGATAAACATCCTCGTCGGCGCAATCCTTACGATTGGATTGATCGTTGTGGCGCCGCTCGTCGCCGCTTTTTATCATGAGAGCCGCCTTTTCTGGGTGACGATTGCTTTGGCGAGCGGATTTTTGTTGAATGCAGCCGGCGTCCAGCACTCAGCGCTACTGCAGAGAGAGATGCGGTTCACCGCTTTGGCGATCATACAAATCATTTCATTGGTAGTCAGCACTGTACTAGGAATAGGCGCGGCACTCGCAGGTTTTGGGTATTGGGCTCTCGTCATAATGACGGTTACTCTTCCGCTGGTTTCCTCTGTTTGCTTTTGGCTTGCCACTGCATGGATCCCCGGGATGCCCCGTCGACGAGCTGGAATTCGTTCCATGATGCGGTTCGGCGGCGCCATCACATTGGTGGGCCTCATCGTATATATTGCCTACAATCTCGATAAAGTTCTCTTGGGCAGATTTTGGGGTGCCGAGGTACTGGGAATCTACGGGCGGTCGTATCAGATTATAAATTTGCCCACAGACAATCTGAATTCAGCCGTTGGTGAGGTGGCTTTCGCGGCGCTATCGCGAATTCAGGGCGATCCTATTCGGCTGAGGAATTACTTCCTCAAAGGGCATTCACTGGTTCTATCATTAACCGTTCCCCTGACATTGATCATTGCCTTCTTTCCTCATGATCTGATTGCAGTTGTTCTTGGCGCGAAGTGGAATGGGGCGGCTGACATCCTTCGATTGCTGGCTCCGACGATCCTTATTTTCGCGCTCATTAACCCGGTCGGATGGCTGCTGTATTCGTTGGGAATGGTGGAGCGATCTTTGAAGGTGGCTTGCGTCCTCGGTCCGCTAGTTACTGCGGGATATATCCTAGGCTTACCCTACGGGGCCAAAGGTGTTGCGCTCGGTCTTTCGGCGACAATGGCATTATGGGCTATACCGCATATCGCCTGGGGCGTACAGGGCACGGTAATTTCACTCCGGGATGTACTCGGGGGGCTCGTTCGGCCAATAACCTCGGGCATTACGGCCGCGATCCTCGCTCTCGCAATACCGTTCTTCTTCGGTCCTCTGTTGTCTCCTTTTCCGCGCCTGCTATTAGAAGGAACCGTTCTTCTCGCCACATATGCTGGAATCCTTCTGTATGTCATGGGACAAAAGGGATTTTACTTGGATCTACTTCGAGGATTAAGGAGAAGCCCATCTGCCGAATCGACAGATGCCGTATCGGCTTAGCGAGCCATGTCTGCCGCCGAGCCAAAGGAAAGGGACAGGATGGAACAAGTGAGTGAGCAGTATTACAAGAGGGATTTCTGGATCCAAGAGAACTTAAACTACGTTAAACCGCATTTTAGACTGCAAAAAGCAGCGCGGATTGTAAACGCGATTGCCCAAGGCAGGCAGGCCGATCTGCTTGACGTTGGTTGCGGGCCAGCAACTCTAAAGCACCTCATCGGCGAAAATATAAATTATCATGGAGTGGATATAGCGATACACAATCCGGCACCCTACCTGCTGCAAACGGATTTTGTAGAGACCCCCATCCGCTTTGGCGACAAGCAGTTCGACATTATTATCGCCCAAGGCGTCTTCGAATACATTGGCGAGCATCAGTCCGACAAATTCTCTGAGATCCAGCAACTTCTGAAGAAGAACGGAATATTCATCCTATCCTATGTAAATTTCAATCATCTTCATCGCGATGTCTACCGCATTTACAATAACGTTCAAAGTTTTGACAATTTCCGACGGAGCTTGGAGCGGTTCTTTCATATAGACCGCTTTTTCCCAACCTCTCATCATTGGCATCATCATGAGCCGAATCGCAAATTCATGAAGCACATTCAAATGCACATCAATATGAATATTCCGATCCTTAGTCCGTTGTTAGCCGTTGAATACTTCTTCATCTGTTCTCGGCCGCGTACATAGTCCACCGCAGGCTGAACACAAAGGAACTGAAATCAGACGATCGGCAACGATGAACGCACGGCAAAGGTTGCTCCCTGCAGGTCGATACACATGAAGACCGGAACAAAACGACGGAAGATCGTCCTCTTCGGTGTGTTTGGAGTAGGGAATCTAGGCAACGAATGCACGCTGCAGGCCCTATTATACAATATTCAAAGGTATGTTCCGAACGCGGAAGTTAGCTGCATATGTTCGGATCCTGAAGAGACGCAATTCGCGTACAACATTCCTGCCTCGCTGATAAAAGAAATGCCCCTATCGCCAATGAACCGCCCAACACTGAGATTACTAAGGCGGATTTTCGTTGGAATTCCCATGGAGGTGTTTCGGTGGTTCAAGGCGATCGGCAGGTTAAAAGATGTGGACATGCTCGTTATGACGGGCACGGGAATGCTAGGGGACTTCGGCATTCTTCCGCTCGACCTCCACTATGAAATTCTGAAGTGGTCCATCATCGCCAAACTTTGCCGGTGCAAAGTACTCTTTGTTAGCGTCGGAGTGGGTCCGATCCATCATCCCTTGAGCAAGGCTTTCGTTAAGGGCGCGCTGGCTGTTGCTGATTACCGGTCGTATCGCGATCGCTTCTCCAAGGACTACCTGAAGGGCATTGCCTTCGACAGTGAAAATGACGAGGTGTACCCGGACTTGGCATATAGCTTTCCGCGCGGCGCGGTCCCTAACCTCAATCATAACCACCCTAAACCAGTGATCGGAGTTGGCCTGATGACCTACTTTAACAGGCGCTCCGTTGCGGACGGTGATGAAACGATCTACCGCTGCTACATCGCGAAACTCGGCAGTTTCGTGAGCTGGTTGCTTGAACGAAAATATACCGTGCGATTGCTCACCGGCGATGTAATGTACGACCAGCGCGCCAGGTACGACTTGAGAACATTCCTGGAAGGACGCGGCGTCAGTTATGAGAAGGAAGCCATCATCGATGAGCCCGCCGCTTCGGTGGACGATGTCTTATCGCAACTCGCAGCCACGGATCTTGTGGTCGCGAGCAGGTTTCACAATGTGCTCTTAGCTTTGATGCTGTGTAAGCCGGTTCTGGCAATTTCCTATCACCAAAAGGTGGATGGCTTGATGGCGGACGCGGGATTGCAGGAATTCCGCCAGGACATTGAATCTATTGATCTAGAAAAGATGGTCCACCAATTTGGCACTCTCGAAGAGAATGCCAATTATTTGGGGCCACGACTCCAGCAAAAGGCAGACGCCTGTCGCCTGGCATTGGACGAGCAGTATGATCGCATCTTTAACAATCCGGTTTGGCTGAATTGCCCTCGCGGCTTAACCAGCGCAACGAACGACAATTAAGCACCGAGAATTGTGTTCCGACGACCAGGAAGTCGGTATTTGTCAACTCAGTGGTTTACAAGTACGGAAGCTCTAACGCAGCGTACCCATCACCTCGGCGGCGTGCCCTTTCTGTTCTGGCGACTGATTGAAGAAAGCCGAGCCTCCAGTCTGAAAAAAATCGACCTGGGCCGTTCCGACGTAGACTAGGACATATTGATCATTTTCAAGGACCGGCCCGGAACCCGAAAGAGGTTGCTCACGTGCTATCGGTACACGAATGCGAAGCAAAGACCGCGGATGGTGCGGTGGGAATCGAATCGGCTCCGCAGGTTATTTTGCAGTTTGCCCAATGGGTTCTTAGCGATGACTTCCAGAATGCTATACAGACACATGGGCTAATCGGTACGCGGTCGTTGCCTCGCAAATTTGTGAGCTGGCGTAGTCTGTGGGCCCAAGTGCATTACTTCGCTTGATTCTGCCAACGGAGTTATTACGGATGAGAATTCTGCTGACGGGTCACAAAGGATACATCGGGGCTGTTGCGGGACCGATCCTCCGCGCTGCGAGCCATGAGGTAGTCGGCCTCGACACCGACTACTATGAGGGCTGCGACTTTGGTGAGCTTAGGCCCCAGATCCCTGAAATTCGTAAAGATGTTCGTGACGTCATAAAGGCGGATCTACAAGGGTTCGATGCCGTGGTGCATTTGGCAGCGTTATCGAACGATCCTCTAAGCGACCTCGACCCCGCCCTGACCTACGACATCAACCATAAAGCATCCGTGCGTCTCGCCACTCTAGCTAAGCAGGCGGGCGTGAAACGATTCGTCTTCTCTTCCTCGTGCAGCACATATGGTTCGGCGGGCGATGGATTTCTCGACGAGATGGCTGCGCTTAACCCCGTAACGCCCTATGGCGATTCAAAAGTAAAGGTCGAGCATGATATAGCGCCTTTAGCGGACGAAAACTTCAGCCCGACATACATGAGAAATGCGACGGCATACGGTGCTTCTCCGCGGCTTCGTCTGGATCTGGTGTTGAACGATTTTGTCGCGGCGGCATTCACCACCGGCCGCATTTATATCAAGAGCGACGGAACGCCCTGGCGCCCGATCGTGCACATTCGCGACATCATTGCCGCGATGCTATCTGTCCTCGAGGCCCCGAAGAGCGCAATTCACAATGCGACCTTCAACGTCGGCCAGACCGAAGAGAATTATCGCATCAGCGAACTGGCCGAAATCGTCCTTGCGATAGTGCCTGGCTGCCACATTGAATATGCCCCGGGTGGCGGGCCGGATAAGCGCTGTTATCGGGTCACCTGTGCGAAAGTTCGCCAGACGTTGCCAGCCTTCCGGCCGCAATGGACTGCACAGAAAGGCGCTAAAGAACTTTATGAGGCCTATCAGACGGCTGGGCTGAGTGCCGAAGATATGCGCACCAATCGCTATTTCCGGCTCAGACGAATTCAGTATTTGCAGAAGGCCGGACAGTTGGATGCTTCCCTGCACTGGGCTGCTACGCCCGTTGAGCGCGCGGCCATTCCCAGCGGAGCGAACTAACCGCCTGGGAAATAAGGAGACCCATGATCTTTACCGAGACTAAGTTGAAGGGCGCCTTCCTGATTGACATCGAGCGCCGAGAGGATGCCCGAGGATTCTTCGCGCGCGGCTTTTGCCAGCATGAGTTCGAAGCGCATGGTTTGAAACCCATTATCGCTCAAGCTAACATCGCTTTTAATCGTGCCAAAGGCACCATACGCGGCATGCATTTCCAGTTTCCGCTTGCGGCAGAGACCAAGCTCGTACGCTGCACGCGAGGTGCAATCCTCGATATCATCGTCGACCTTCGCCCGGAGAGCCCGACTTTTCTCGACCACATAGCGGTTGAACTAAATGAGGATAATTATCGCGCGCTGTACGTGCCCGAACGTTTTGCTCACGGATACCAGGTACTGAAGGACTCCACGGATACCAGTTATCAAGTTGGTGAGTTCTATACGCCCGGCTGCGAGGGCGGTCTTCAGCACAACGATCCCAGGCTGGGGTTGGAATGGCCCTTGCCGCTCACCGTGATTTCCGACAAGGACCGGATTTGGAAATTGTTCGACGAGCAGGAGCGAGAGATCCGACGGCGGATGATTATCGCTGAGCCCGTCGAGACCAGCAAATAGTCAGATTTTGCCGCTGAGGGGTTCGAAATGATCATTGTTGATACCGCTCTGAAGGCGCGAGAGGCGGAAGGCCGGCCGATCCGCGTCGGCCTTATTGGTGCCGGCTTCATGTCCCAAGGTCTTGCCAACCATATCGTACATACCAAGACGGGAATGCGGCTGGTGGCCGTTTTCAACCGCCGCGTGCAGCGTGCATTCGATCTTTGTCAATACGCCGGGATCAGCGATGTCGTTGCTCCATCCAAACAGGAGGAAGCCGATCTTGCGATTCGGGAAGGCAAGGTGGTAGCCACAGATAATGCCTTTCTGCTGGCGCGCTCCACGAAAATTGACGTTCTGGTTGATGTGACGGGTTCAGTCGAGTTCGGCGCGCGCGTCGCTTTCGACGCATTCCGCCAAAAAAAGGATGTTGTGTTATTAAACGCGGAGCTCGACGCCACAATCGGACCGATCCTGCAGGTCTATGCTGAGAAGCACGGCGTTATTTTCTCTGCTTGCGACGGAGACGAGCCGGGGCTGCAAATTAACCTCTATCGCTGGGTTCAGGGGCTGGGGCTCACACCTCGAGTGATTGGCAATGTGAAGGGCCTTCAAGATCCGTATCGCAATCCCACCACTCAAAAAGGGTTCGCTGAGAAATGGGGCCAGAACGCAGCCATGGTGACGAGTTTCGCTGACGGCTCAAAGATCAGTTTTGAGCAGGCGATCGTCGCCAATGCCACAGGTTTCGTGGTGCGCTCGCGAGGAATGTCAAGAGGTCTGGAATACAAAGACGACATCATGAAGATCGGGAAAATTTACGATGTCGAAGAGATCCGCAAATTGGGCGGCATCGTGGATTATGTGGTCGGCACGCCTTTAACGAAGCTGTACGTTCTTGCCGAACACCCCGACCCCAAGCAGCAGCATTATCTCAATCTGTACAAGATGGGAGAGGGTCCGCTGTATTCATTCTTTCTGCCCTATCACTTGGTTCATTTTGAAGTTCCAAACGCGATTGCGCGCGTCGTTTTATTCCGCGACTCTGTCGCGAAACCCCTCGGCGGGCCCGTCGTCGAGGTATGCGCCGTCGCCAAGCGTGACCTGAAGGCGGGAGAGGTTCTCGACGATTACGGCATGTATATGACTTATGGCGAGGCCGTAAACGCCGATGAGATGTGCCGCCACCACTATCTCCCCGAAGGGTTGGTCGAAGGCTGTGTATTGACGCGGGACATCCCCAAGGATTCTGTCATTACTTACGAAGACGTCAGTCTCCCCGTGGACAGGTTAGCCGACCAACTTCGGGCCGAACAGTATCGTCGTTTTCGGGGAGAGACGTGGCTCGAGGAACTCATCGGAGTGAAGGCATGACGTTCGATTTGACGTAGGAGATGCGATATGAAAGTGGTTCTCTTTTGCGGCGGTCTGGGGTTGCGGATTCGGGATTCCGAAGACATTCCCAAACCTATGGTTCACATAGGCCAGCGCCCTATCTTGTGGCATGTGATGAAATACTACGCTCACTTTGGGCACAAAGATTTCATCCTGTGCCTGGGGCACCGATCCGAAACGGTTAAGAACTATTTTATCAACTACAACGAGTGCACTTCAAACGATTTTGTGCTCTCCGGTGGGGGCAAAAAGCTCGATTTGTTGAATAGCGATATCCATGACTGGCGCATTACGTTTGCGGATACGGGAATCACTTCCAATATTGGCCAGCGCCTGAAAGCAGTAGAAAAATATCTCGAAGGGGAAGACGAGTTCCTGGCGAATTATAGCGATGGGTTGACCGATATGCCCCTTCCTCAGCAACTCGACCACTTTCACGAGCAGGGCAAAATCGCCAGCTTTCTCTGCGTCCGGCCGAACCTCAGCTATCACTTGGTTTCGCTGGAAGAGGGTAATGGCAGCCTCGTTTCAGATATTCATGCCATCAACAACGGCAACGTGCGAATTAACGGCGGATTTTTTATCTTCAAGAAGAAGATCTTCGAATATGTCCGGGAGAAGGAAGAATTGGTAATCGAGCCCTTTCACAGACTGTTGGCGGAGAAGCAATTGATCGGCTATCCCTACGATGGCTTTTGGGCGAGCATGGATACCTTCAAAGATAAGCAGCAGCTGGAAGGTTTGTGTACGGGCGGTACTGCGCCTTGGGAAGTGTGGAAGAGTAATGGGAAAAATGGCACCCATTGAGGCCGGCTCAAGCTCTGGCGCAGTGTCATGATGGCATTACAGTTCGGGAAAAACGGCAGCGGCCCGCTTAAAATCCTTTGTCTGGGATCGCACTCGGATGACATTGAGATTGGTTGCGGAGGGAGCCTTCTCCGGCTGCTTTCCGGTGATCAGCGGCTCGACGTCACTTGGGTTGTGTTCAGTTCTAACGGCGAACGCGAGCGGGAAGCGCGCGATAGTTCAGAGCTTTTTCTGCAGCAAGCCGGCCGAAGGGAGATTATCGTCAAGGACTTTCGCGATGGCTTCTTTCCCTTTGATGGCGCAAAAATCAAGGATATTGTTGAGGGTCTTAAACGAGTTTCTCCTGATTTGATCTTTACCCACAATCGCAAAGATGCGCATCAAGATCACCGGCTCCTGGCAGACCTGACGTGGAACACGTTTCGAAATCATTTGATTCTCGAGTATGAAATTCCGAAGTACGATGGAGACCTCGGTCAGCCAAACTTTTTCGTGCCCCTAGACCACGCAATTTATGAAAAAAAGATCTCTTACCTGATGGAAGCCTTCGAAACCCAGCGCGGAAAGCGCTGGTTCGAAAAAGAAACCTTTCTTGCTCTCATGCGTTTGCGGGGTATGGAATGTAATGCTCCGAGCGGTTATGCCGAAGCCTTCTATTCCCGCAAGCTAGTATTGTGAATTCACGTTCGGCCCTGCCCCGACTCTTACTGATTGCTACCGATAAGAGCTAGCTCGAAGCATTCCGGTACTCCCGATCGGCAGGCCCAACACACGTCCGCTGCCTCAGTACTCCTTTTCGATAAAAACAAAAAGTAATTTGGAGAGCATCCTAACGTATAAATCTAGTCTCCGTCCGAACTTCTCACCAGACTATCCGTTGGGTTCGCTAATTTGGAAGAAGCCCGAACACCGTAAAGGCGAGTTGGCCACCCACATAGACGTTTGTGCTACTTAAAATCCCGAATGCAGGTTGAAGTCTCATGGTTTCGAACAGCAATCGCCGGGCAGATCGGATCAGGTTGCGAGCTCCGGTCATACTGATGGTTCTCGCCGCTACTGCGGTTCCGGTGGAGTTACGGCCACTGGGCCACCCTACTGTGGACTTCGGCATCTACGCCTCCGACGTCGTGGCGAACGTTATGGGGTATGCGCCGGTGGGGATTGTGCTCGGCGAGTTAGGACTGCTGCGGGCGGTTACCGCGGCAGCCGTGATGTCCGCGTTTGCCGAGTCCAGCCAACTCGTGATGCTGCACCGCACCAGCTCGGCGATCGATCTCGCTTCGAATGTGATCGGAGCCTTCCTTGGGGCCAGCATCAGTGCTCACTGGCGAATTCGCTCACCTAGCTTCAGGATCAACAAATGGAACACGCTGTTCGCGGCCACGGTGGCGTTCGCGCTCATTCTTCTGGTATGGGCTACTGTGGGCCCTACGCCCAGTATGCGGGGAGTGACATCCCCTGGGAACCTCGAGGCCTATTGGAAACTCGACGAAACCGGCGGTCGAGTGGCATTTGATTCTTCTGGGGATGGCCTGAACGGTACGTTCAGCACGGAACCGAAGCGTGTTGTCGATGTGATGGGCCGTTCCGTCGCGCTCGACGGGGCGAAGGATTACATCGACTTTGGCCGCTCAAAGGCGCTCCGGCTCGTCGGCAGCATGACAATCGGCGCGTGGATCAAGCCCTCCTCCTTCCCTGTTGATGACGCAGCGATCGTCTCTCAACTTCACGGCGACTTTGGTTATCAGTTAGATACGACGGTCGACCAAGGGCCGCGCACAATCGGTTTCAAACTCACCAACGCGTGCGGAGGTCTCATGGCACGCTACGGAGTCACTCCTCTCGTCGTCCATTCCTGGTACCATGTGGCCGGGGTCTATAATGCTGAGGAGCGGACGCTGGACGTTTACTTGAACGGGAAACTGGACAATGGCTTCTTGGTTGGTCCGGTAACAGGTACGCAGCATAGTTCTCGTTCGGCTGTCTACGTCGGCAAGCGGAGTGATTTGGAGGGTTACCAGTTCGCTGGCTTCATTCACGACGTGCGGATCTACTCGTTCGCTCTGACGGACACCGAGATCGCTGCGGTTATGCGGGGAGAAGTCATTGATCGTGTGGCGGCTCATCGTGTCGAAGGAAGCAGCGTCAACAGCCGCCGCAGCGTAGGGCACTCGACAGAACAGTGCTCCCAATGCGCGGTGTTTTCCGAAGGCGGGGACGAGAAAGTTCCAGCTGTGGCTGCAACGTTGGGTATGCTGGTTGCATTCGCATGCGTCGGCCTCTGGCCATCAGCCGGTTCGCTACTCTATCTTTTCCCCAGCTTTGCGGCTGGTTTGTTCCTCCTCCCCGCTACGGCGTCTGCTCTACCTTCATTTAATTTGTGGATGATTCCACTAGTCAGCTTTGCTGGTGGTGCGTCCTTAGCTGTCTCAGTGCGTCGTCAGAACGATCCCGATTATCCTGATCATTGACCCAGGTCAGCAGCGCCAGGTGTGGACCGGACAATCGGCACGCGTACGCAAGCAGCACATGACAGAAGAGATTGCGATTGCTACGTAAGACACGAAGTTCCCTGATCCTCTGTGGCACCGGACGCATGAACGCACTCTATGAACGCTACGTTCATAACCATGAGGACGTTGATGCAGGTGGATGTTACGCACGCTCTATAATTCTATACCTACACGAAATCAGTCCATGCGCCACACCTGCACCCGGATAGGTTGTAGATGTTGGATCAACGGCGTACCGGATGCCTTATCTTCGAGTAAAAGTATGTCGGATCGATGTTGGCGTGCCTGCTATTGAACCGCATGCTTAAGATCAGGATAGTTAAGGCGGCGACGGAACACGGACCGTAAATAGTAATTCTCACCGACAGGCCGAGTTAGCTCAGTTGGTAGAGCGGCAGTTTCATAAATACCCTTTCCTGCGTCGCCTGATGCAAAGCTTTACTTCAGTATTCAACCGCAACTCCTTTTAAGGAATCTACCTGATTGCTAGTTAAGCGGACTGGAGCAGAGTGCTCGCTTGGTGCTCCCACGGCCAGACGATTGGTTTGGAGATGTGACTTGAGTTGCGCCCTCGAAACGACATCCCTATGAAGCCATGCTTCCTGAGGAGGCTCCCCCATGAACCTTGGTGAACTGCGACGCGCGCTGCGCCCCCTCCGTGCGCTGGGCCGACTCCCGGTCGCTCTGCTCGCTGTCATGCTCATGTCGATCATGGCGGTCGGCGATGGACCTATCGCCTCCTCCAGCTTCGTCGGTGCGGAGAACCCACTCTCCGAGAATGGGACGTGGGTGTCGCTCACGGCCTATTCCCCCTACGGTACGGTGTTCCAAAAGAACAACGGAGCCTACCCCGACCGACTCAGCCCGCTGAATCATGCGGGTTCCCGCACGACTGCCGTCGTCCCGGCCGACCATTACTCCGAAATCGTCGTCGGGCACATCGGAAGTTGTACTAACTGCAGTAACAATGTGGGGGCGCTTGTTCGCGTGCAGACGGACGGGGCGGCGGCCCAGAGCAACTATCTCTGGTGGGCGAGTCTCGTCGGCGGAGGCAACTACCTCTATCGTCTGGACGCAAATGTCCCGGACAATACTCGTGGAACCACGTACACCGCGACGGCCCTCCTCACAACTTCGCCCGTCGTCGACGGAGACCGACTCCGACTCATCGCGCGTGGCCAGGTGATCTACGGAGTCAAGAATGGCGTGCGCGATTTCATCTATAACACCGGCACCAACCCTACCAAATATTCCACAGGCACGACAGGCATATTCGCCTATGCGGACGCTGCGGTGACGAACGCCGTCATTGCCTCGTGGTCGACCGGCGCCGCGCCGGTCTCAACTGGGGCCTGGGCCTCCTCGACCTTTCCTGGGACTGAGAATCCCTTGGATGAAGGAGACCGCTGGTATTCCCTACCGGGTTATCTCGGATTCAAAAAGGTAAGCGGTCAGGCTATGGGCTTGCAGTCGGGGCACAACGCCGAGGGTGTATGGAGCATCGCACCGCCCGCGACGCAATATTCCGAAGTCACGTTAGGCGCGGTGGCCGGCGGGGGCGGCGGGCCGATCGTCCGAATCGACCGCAACAACCCCGGACAGACGGGATGGCTGCTGTTTCTCTACGCGGGCAGCCCGAGTTCCTCGGGGATCTACAAAATGACCCCCGACGGCGGCTTCACTGCAGTCCAACTCTTCACTCCTACCATCATCTCCGGAGATAAGTGGCGGCTGACGGCCAATGGGAACACTCTCGAAGTGTTCCAGAATGGTGTGTCCCAGTTCAAGTATACAACTGACGGTTCCTATCCCACAGGCGACGTCGGCATCGAAGCCTATACCCCTGCGTTTACTTTCTCGGGGTGGGAGGGTGGGGATATCGCTGGCGGGACTGGCGCACCGACGATCACGAGTTTCACGCCCACCAGCGGGACGGTAGGGACCAACGTGGCGATCAGCGGCACGAACTTCACTGGGGCCACGGCAGTGACGTTCAACGGGGTGAGCGCGAGCTTCATTGTGAACTCGGCCACGGCGATTCAGGCGACGGTGCCGGCGGGGGCCACTACGGGACCACTGAGCGTGACCACGCCAGGGGGCACGGCGGCCAGCGCGAACAGCTTCACGGTAACCATCCAGCAGCAGGTGGCCACGCCCAGCTTCAGCCCGGGTGGCGGGACCTACACGGGGTCGGTGACCGTAACCATCAGTGACGCCACCAGCGGTGCGGCGATCCACTACACGACCGACGGGAGCACGCCGACTACGTCGTCACCGGTCTATGGCGGTGCGCTGACCTTCAACCAGACGACCACGCTGAAGGCCATGGCGGCGGCCAGCGGGATGACTGACAGCGGGGTGGCCAGTGCGACCTACACGATTCAGCAGCAGCAACAGGTAGCCACGCCGACGTTCAGTCAGGGTGGTGGGACCTACACGGGGTCGGTGACGGTGACCATCAGTGACGCCACCAGCGGGGCGGCGATCCACTACACGACCGATGGCAGCACGCCGACAACGTCATCGCCGGTCTATGGCGGTGCGCTGACCTTCAACCAGACGACCACGCTGAAGGCCATGGCGGCGGCCAGCGGGATGACCGACAGCGGGGTGGCCAGTGCGACCTACACCATCCAGCAACAGGTGGCTACGCCGACGTTCAGCCAGGGTGGTGGGACCTACACGGGGTCGGTGACGGTGACCATCAGTGACGCCACCAGCGGGGCGGCGAT
>Ga0209160_1000342_pt1 | contig 37317 bp, 33 predicted proteins | sample GraSoiAngelo_153_FD_186167 | JGI IMG/M metagenome (GOLD analysis project Ga0209160, IMG submission 186167) | Grasslands soil microbial communities from the Angelo Coastal Reserve, California, USA - 14_1009_12_40cm (SPAdes) (version 2) | ecosystem: Environmental > Terrestrial > Soil > Grasslands ...
AGATTTTTCGGAGAAAGATGGGTTAATGCTACTTCGGACCGAAACACGAGGTCCACATTCACAAATATGTAAATGAGCAGGCCAGGAAGCATATAGAGAACCAAGTAAACGATCTTGGCGGAAGTTTTGACGGCTACATCTCGCTCCAGACGAGTGTCCCGGGCGCGATACACCTCTCCCATTCCTCCCGCCCCGAGAGGCGCGAGAATCTCGTACGGTCCGAGTTTGACACCAGAGGTAAGAACCATCGGTGCGCGACATTATAGTCTGTAATGGAGGACACAACCCACATGGCTGCGCGCGCGGTAGAACTGTTGTGAACGATGCGTTTCATCGACAACGCGATAACTCCAAGGTGGTCGGCCACTCGGGAACAAGGCGTTTTCCCTGACTTTCGATAGTGGTGCAATATCGAATTTACACCAGCAAACTACCTGAATCGATCATTTATGAGATAACTTCTAATTTAAGATGCCAATCCCGATTGCACGACTGCGCCGATGGTTTGCCGTAGGCGCCATCGTCATCTCGATGCTTGCCGCCAGTGCATATTTCGTTGCCCGGTGGCGGATGCGGAGCGCGCTTAGGGAGATCCCCAAAAAAATTGGCTTTGAAGTGCAACAGAGCGCGCAGGGATTCACCATTTCCCGGTCCGAACAGGGACACACTATCTTCACGGTGCGCGCATCGAAAGCGGTCCAATTCAAGCAAGGTGGCCATACTGAGTTGCATGATGTTTACATCATTCTTTATGGACGCGACTCCAGCCGCTTCGATCAGATTTACGGCGCCGATTTCGAATACGACCCGCGATCTGGCGATGTCACCGCCAAAGGCACCGTTCAGATCGATCTGGAAGCCAATCCCCAAGGTCTCGCCAATCCCGACCAGGTTCCTCCCAAAGAACTGAAGAACCCTATCCATCTCAGGACCAGCGGACTGGTTTTTAATCAGAAGACTGGAAACGCCTACACCAACGACAAGGTTGAGTTCCGCATACCTCAAGCCAGCGGCTCGGCTGTCGGCGTGAACTATGTGGCTAAAGGGAATGTTCTGACTCTGCAATCGCAGATAGACATTGTGCTGAACCGCCCCCACGCCACCCGAATGACGGCGGCGCACGGCATCGTTACACGCGATCCACGTCAGATTGTGCTGCAAGCGCCGCGCGTGGTAACTGGCGATGACAAGCTGGAGGCGGAAAAAGCCACGCTGTTCCTGCGCGATGACAATACTGTCGAGCGAATTTTGGCATCGGGCGAGGTGCAGGCAGACCTCAAAGGCCGGGACGAGATGCACGCGCGCGCTGCGCAGGCCGAGCTGCTGATAACTCATGCGAGCACGCCAACCTTGCGAACGGCAGTGCTTTCCGGCGATGTACAAGTTGATTCGATGGGGGACCAGCTCATGCACGGCAGCACGGGGCGAGTAGTGCTCAATTTTTCTGGAAAGAATCGTCTGGACAAAATTCACGCCCAAGACGGGGTCAAATTGGCGCAGCACCAAACCCACGGACCCGCAATAGCCGCTGCCAAGGTTCGAGGAGCGAGTCCCTCGCATGCGAATCCGCCCGCGTCGAAGACAATTGGCTCCGCATCAACATTTCCGAATTCATCCCGTACAAGTGCACAAGATCTCGAAATTGCTGCGCCTGACATGGACGTCTTCGTTACCAAGGACCAGCGATTGGATCGCGCGGAAACCTCCGGCGCGAGCCAGATCACAATTTTTCAACCTGAATCCAATCAACGAACGCTGGTGACGGCAGCCAAGTTCGAAGTGAAGTTCGAAGCAAAGCCCGGAGAGCCTGCCCGCTTGAAATCGTTGCATGGAGCGCCTGATGCCAGGACGGTCACCACGGCTCCGGGTCAACCTGATCGGATTACAGCCAGCAACGCGCTTGACGTTGGCTTTCGTCCGGCTGGGGGTATCGAGGCGATTGTGCAGCAAGGGAACTTCACTTACGTGGAAGGCGACCGCAAAGCCTGGTCTGACGAAGCCCGCTACACTCCGTTCGACCAGACACTCACACTTAGCGGGTCACCGAGGATCGTCGAATCGGGCATGACCACGACGGCGCGCTCCATGCGCCTCAATCGAGCCACCGGCGACGCGTTGGCGGACGGTGACGTCAAGAGCACTTACAGCCAGCTTAAAGAGCAGCCCGACGGCGCTCTGCTTGCCTCTTCGGATCCCATTCACGTCACCAGCCGCAGCATGACGGCACATCGCACTCCCGCGGTGGCGATTTACACGGGGAGAGCCCGCCTCTGGCAAAACGCCAATGTCGTCGAGGCCGCGAGCATCCAATTCGACCGCGACCGGCGGTCTCTGACAGCACAAGGGAGCGGGCAACCGGTTTCTACAGTGCTTGTGCAAATCGATAAATCCGGCAAAACTACTCCGGTCGTTATCACCTCTTCGCGGCTCACTTATACCGATTCGGAGCGGAGAATTCACTTTGATGGCGGGGTGACGGCCAAGGGAGCAGACCTGACCATCACCGGCAAGCAGATGGACGCTTTTCTTCTTCCGCGGACTCAAACATCCACGAGTCAGCCGGTTACAGGAGCCGGACGTCTGGAAAAGATCGTCGCTGAGGGTAATATTGTCATCCAGCAGCCTACCCGTCAGGCAAACGGAGAACGACTGGTATACACGGCGGCCGACGACAAGTTCGTCCTGACAGGCGGATCGCCTAGCATTTTTGATGCCGAACACGGCAAGATTACCGGCGATTCGTTGACTTTCTATAAACGCGATGATAGGGTTTTGGTGGAAGGCAAGGACACCTCCCCGACAGTTACCCACACCCGAGTGGCACGATAAATGCGTACGCTGGCCACGGACGAAATTGGCAAATCTTACCGCGGTCGGCGGGTTGTTAATGGTGTAAGCCTGCGGGTGGAGCAAGGCGAAGTCGTTGGTTTACTTGGACCAAACGGTGCGGGTAAGACTACATCCTTCTACGCTATCGTTGGCCTGATACCCCCAGACACAGGCCGAGTCCTGATCGATGACAACGACATCACGGACGTGCCAATGTATCTGCGGGCACGGCAGTACGGCATCAGTTATCTCCCCCAGGAACCATCAGTTTTTCGCAAACTCACCGTCGAGGAAAACATTCTGGCGGTGCTGGAAGCGCAAGCAATTTCCTGGCACGAACGCCGGGAAAAGATGGAAAGGCTGATTGATCAACTGGGATTAGAGCACATTCGCCGGAATCGCGGATACGCTCTGTCGGGGGGTGAGCGCCGGCGCGTGGAAATTGCCCGCTGTCTATGCATCAACCCCACATTTATTTTGCTGGACGAGCCATTTTCAGGGATTGATCCGATCGCAGTGCTGGATTTGCAGAAGATTATTTTCGATCTCAAAGCCGGTGGCATCGGGATCTTGATTACGGATCACAATGTGCGCGAGACGTTGTCGGTGACCGATCGCGCCTACATCATCAATGAAGGGCGCATCTTCCGCGCGGGGACGCCCGACCAGTTGGGCAGTGATCCGGAAGTTCGGCGGGTGTACCTGGGGGAGAGTTTCTCGCTGGTGTGAGAAACGCAGGAACTAGAAAGGCATTAACCAAAGGACACGAAGGTACCCAAAGGGAAGATCGAGTAAATCATGGTTTTGCTGCAACACAAACTGAACGTCAAGCTATCGCAGCGGCAGATCCTAACTCCGGGTCTGGTGCAAATGGTCTCGGTGCTTGCGCTCAACAAGCTCGAGTTGCGGGACATGATCACTGCCGAGATGGTGGAAAATCCGGTACTCGAAGAACTGGAAGATTCCGTCCCCCTGCTCGACGAGGTCGGCCGCCGCGAAGAAGACCGCGAACGGGCGACGGAAGAAGCTCCCGCGACCACCGAAGAGAAGAAGGATTCCTTCGAAGAGATTGACTTCGGTTCGTTTTTCAAGGACTACCTTGACCCTGGCTACCGCAGCCCCGGCGAAATGGAGGAGATCGAGCGACCCTCTTTCGAGAATTTTCTTTCCAAGCCCAGCAATCTTACGGATCACCTGACCTGGCAACTGGGCGCGATTCCGGTTCGTGCTCAAGTGCGCGAGGCCGCCGAACTCATCATCGGCAACCTTAATGAGGACGGCTACCTGATCGCGAGCGACGACGAATTGATGGGCGTTACCGCTCCCGCTTCGCCAGACGCTGACGCTGCAGCCCAAGAGATGGTGGTGAAGGAAGCTGCCGCCCTAGGACTGGCGGCTGTACTCCCCGAAGAGGAAGGCGATGCCGAGTTAGCAACTTCTGACTGGAATGCCGAGGCAAACCCCATTGCTGAAGTCAGCGCCAGTGCTGCCGCGGCTGCGGTGGCTCCGGCGACTGAACCCGCATCTGAACCGCAAGCCGTGACGAAGAGTCACGCCTCGGTGCATTCAGCAACCCCGGCGCCACCGGCAAATGCGCCGCCTGCGCGGCCCACGTATAAGCCAGGCTTTAATCGCTCTGATCTCGCCGAAGCCATCGAAGTAGTGCGACAGATGGATCCTCCGGGAGTTGCCTGCCGCGACCTGCGTGACTGCTTGCTGTACCAGTTGCGATACCAGCAACAGCAGATTCCACATCTGAAAAACGACCATGGAGAAGCCACGGCTCAGGTCATCAACGATGCGATTGCCATTGTTGACCAGCATCTGCGTGCCTTGCAGATGAAACAGCACAAGGAAATCGGCAAGGCGATAGGCCGTCCAATTGAGGTGGTGCAGCAGGCGCTGGATTATATCCGTACTCTCGATCCGCGTCCTGGACTGCGCTACAACAAGGTGCAGCCGCGGCTGATTGAGCCCGACGTCGCTTTCATTAAACATGGCGACGAGTGGCTGTGCCTGATGAATGACGACGATGTTCCCCAGCTTCGCCTGAACCCGGCCTACAAGCGCCTCCTGACCCGCGACACGAATGACAAAGACACGCGTAATTATGTGAAGGAGCGCTACAAGAGCGCCATTCAGCTCATCAAGAACATCGAGCAGCGAAAGCAGACCATCATGAAGGTGTGTTATTCGATTGTCGCCCGCCAGCAAGAGTTCCTGGAAAAAGGAATCGATCATCTATTGCCCATGATGATAAAAGAGGTGGCGGAAGAAATCGGTGTGCATCCTTCCACCGTCAGCCGGGCGGTGGCCAATAAGTACGCACACACTCCGCAGGGCGTGTTTGAACTGCGATATTTCTTCAGCGAGAGCGTGCAGGGTCCCGAAGGGGGAAACACATCGTTACTCATCCTCAAGCGCCGGGTTAAAAAGCTCATTGAAGAGGAAGACCCGTCACGGCCATTGACCGACGAGCAGATAACCCGCATTCTGCAATCCCAAGGTATCCAAGTCACTCGCCGCACAGTTGCGAAGTACCGGGAGGACATGCGGATCCCGAGCACTCATCAGCGCAGAGTGAAGAAGTGAGAGAATGAACAAAGATTTCGGCGCATAGGTTTTCATTCTCTGACTTCTTTACTTTTGACTTGTTACAGATGCAGTGCCCGGACGGTGTAAAGAAAGAGGAGGGGCGCTCATGAACGTGGAATACACCGGCAGGCAGTACGAGATCACTCCCGCCATCCGCAAAGAAGTTGAAACTGGCCTCGCGAAAATCCGCAAGATTCTAGGTGACAAGTTCGAAGCCAAAGTGATTTTGATCGTGCAGAAGCATCGCCACAAGGCAGAAATCACGATCACTCCACGCAAGGGACCCATCGTCGGCCTGGCGGAAGCGGGGGACATGAAGTCCGCGGTCGGCGAAGCGCTCGATCATCTCGAAAAGCAGGCCCTGAAGTACAAGACGCGCTGGCGCACCAAAAAACGCAAGCCGCACGATAAATGGAATGGCGAGTCATCACAGGAAGATGTCACAACCGCGGTCGGGATATCCAAAATGACCGCAATACCCATGGTCGTGCATAAATTTCCCGCAGTGGCCAGCACCACTGACGTTCACCTGGTACATTCCGATGATGCGGTAGCAACCCGACCCATGACCCTGGAGGAAGCCGTCAAGGAAGCACACTTTCGCGACCGCGACGTGTTCGTCTTCCGCGATCCCAAGGGCAAATTGATGATCCTGCATCGAACCCGGGATGGGAAGATGGAGTTAATCGAAGCGCCGTAAAGCGTTATGAACTACTTGAACTTGCGCCATGAATGATTGTCTGTTTTGCCGCATTGTCAAGGGCGAGATTCCCGCAAAAAAAGTTTACGAAGACGCTCATACATACGCGTTTGAGGACATCAATCCGCAGGCGCCGACCCATGTTCTGGTAATCCCAAAGAAGCATATTCGCGGCCTGAAAGAGGCGCAGGCTGAGGACGTTGATGCCGTGGGCAGGTGTCATCTGGCTGCGGCGGAGATTGCACGCCAGCGCGGAATTGAAGACAGCTACCGCACCGTTCTTAACGTAGGCCCGGGGGCCGGGCAGTCAGTTTTCCACCTGCACGTGCATCTGATTGGCGGCCGAAATCTGCACTGGCCGCCGGGGTAACCGTTCCCCACGAATTTTCCCACCTAGTCGCCGGAGACTTCTTCGGGGGCGCCATGGCGGCGCAACAATTGGGGGAGGTTTTGCGAGAATGCGGAACGCGGCAGGACCATGTCGCAACCCACCTCGTGCGCCTTTTGCTTCAAATCGCCCTGCACATGAGAGAGGAATCCGATAATCGAAGTTTCCTTCTTCAGTTTGCTCTTCAGTTTGGGGATAAGGGTCAGCGGCTTGGCATTCGCATTATTCAGGTCGAAAATGATTAAAGATGGTTTGCCGTCGCCATTTTCTTTCATACGATCCATCAAGTCTTTATCAGTCTTAACGAACTCGACCTTCACATTGAGCTTGCGGGCGGTTTCCTGGATTTTTGCGAGGAAAAACAAGTCGTCCACAAAAGCAAAAATGCGTGAGGCAGCATCTTCCCGCAGCGGCAAAGGCTCAGGCTCGCTCGGCTTGTATGACGGGGCAAAGCCGGGACGTCCGCCGCGCTGGCCTTTCGCCCCATTGTTACCTTGCGGGCCATTGCGATAGTTGTGATCCATGGGAGCGGTGAAAATACCGCCGTGGGTTTGGCGATCACGGCCCATTCCGCCTCCGCGATGGTTAGGCGGGCGACGTCCGCGCCGCCGTCTGTTTCTCCCTCCTCCACCGGAGGGATTTCCCGGTCCTGCGTTCATAGGGTTTTCTTTCTTGGGCTAATCCCGTACTTCACGTTCGAAGCGTAACCGTCCTGTGGTGACCTGCCTGCCCCGGAAAATCCGCATCGCAACACTAAGGCTGGCATGCGCGGAAAAACCCGGTGCGGCTGGAAATTTTCTCGTGAATGATCTCTTGTCCGTTTAGGCGCCTGGAGCCATTAGGCGCGGAGGCCAGCACGGGAGCGTGGCCGCTAGGAACACTAATGATGTTACCCCCCTGCGGGGGAGAGCGCAAGTCGAAAAGGACCGCAGTTTTACACAGGAATCACTGTAATATTTAAGACCCCGCCATCCCTGGAAATCTCATGGCTGGCGCAGTTCGGGGGTGGACACCTTCACACGGTCACAGCTCCCGTCAGCGAATGTTTCCTTCAATGCCCGGTAAGCGGGCTTGGGGTTGTATTTCTCATCCCAGGGAAGCGCCGCACCTTTATTGCCGCGGAAGAAAGATCGAATCCAGGAATATTTATCGCTAAATCCCCAGGTTTGAAAAGCGGTGCAGCCGTGGTGCGCCAGGCAAACAGCGGCGATCTCGCGATAGACATCCGCTTGCCTTCCGAGGTCTTCCGAATTTCTTAGAGTGCTGGGATTGGTGGGCAGGGCGACGTCCATTTCTGTGATGTGGATTTGAACGCCCAGTGCGGTAAAGCGCCCGATGTTGGCGCCGATTGAACTCACATCGGGATGAAGGTCGAAAATGTGCATCTGCATGCCGATGCCATCGATAGGCCCACCGCGTCGTTTGAAATCTTTGAGCATGGCATAAAGGCCGTCCGACTTGGGATTTACCGCTTCACCCTCAGCGTAGTTATAAAAAAGGAGAGCGTCGGGGTCGGCGGCATGCGCCCAGCGCAAGGCCTGCTCGATGTAGGCGGTTCCTTTTCCCGCGAGTCCAATTCCGGGTCGGTCATACCAGATCGAATTGCGGAGTTTTCCATTCTCGTCGAATGCCTCATTCAGCACATCCCAGGCAAATACTTTTCCCCGAAAGTGCTGGACAACCCTGGTGATGTGTTCGTGCAATAAATCGGGCAGTTCGGCAGGGGTATATTCTGCTCCGTCAAGCTTGTGCCGTCCCCAAACCAAGGTGTGGCCGCGCACCTGCATCTGGTGGGCGGCGGCGAAGGCGACGACGGCATCGCCCGCGGTGAAATCGAAGCTGGCGCGATCGGGCCGGATGACGGACCACTTCATCACGTCTTCAGGTTGAATTAGATTGAATTCGCGGGCCAGAGTAGTGCCATAGGCGAGTTCAGAAAACTGCGCCGGCCGGACCGGCGGTGCCAATCAGGATGCCTCTGCAATCGGCCTCCTGCCGCAGCGATTGCGCCCGGCCAGGGACCACCAAGGCCCCCACCGCGAGTATCACAACAGCAAAACCGGTCCAACGCTGGCGCACGTCTCTACTCCTGCCCCTTAGCTTGGCTTCGGCAGGAAACGTTGTAAAGGGCACTCGTCACATCGCGGATAAGATTTCAGACAGTAGTGCTTACCCACGCCAACGATCAGCCCGTGCATCTCGTTATAGATCTGTACCAAATTGGAGCGCCTGGACGTACTCATGAGGGAAGGCCGGTGGATGGGATTAATTTTCACCATCGCGTTGGTTAAGCGAGGCGTGGCCGGCGGCGTCGGTACCTCATTGGAAAGCGCATGCTCGAAATTGGAAAGCGCGTGCTCCAACAGCCATCTGATTTCTTCATAGCGGGCGTTCGCAGTCACGATTCCGTGCCGTTCCAGAATGCGCCGCGTATACGCGTCAACTACAAATACAGGATGATTTCCCGTATACAGAAGAATGGAATCCGCCGTCTCCGGTCCGACGCCATTCAGGGCCAGCAGTTCGACCCGCAACTTCTCGGTGGTCTGAGCAAACATCCGGTTCACCGAGCCGCCATAATGCTCATCGAGAAAAGCTACAAATGTTTTGAGGCGCTGCGCCTTCTGCCGGAAATAGCCAGCCGAGCGTATCAGTGACTCGAGTTCCGGCAGCGCAGTGCGTCGAATTCCAGCAACGCTGAGCAAACCTGCGCCCCGCAGGCGGCGCAACACATGCTCGACATTCGTCCAGGACGTGTTCTGTGTCAAGTAGGCGCCAACAATCACCTCGAAACGCGTGCGCGCCGGCCACCAGTGCTGAGGCCCCCATGCATAAAACAAGGCTTCATAGCAGGCGCGAAGTATTTTTTCTTGGGGTGCAGTTTTCAAGTTTGAACCCACGCACTTTTGTTCGTAGTCTAAGCTAAAACTACCTCACAGAACCCGAAACGGGTTGCCGTGCGGCTTGCGACAAACCCTCCTGCCTCACCAAAGTTCATGTCCGAAAGAAATGTTCGTCACTGGCTATATTGCAAAATCCAGCCATTCATGGGCAAGTCCCTGTGCCATACAGAAAAACCAGGATGGTCGGTCAGAGTACAGGTACCAAAGTTACTGGTGCCGGTACCCATCTGCGTTGACAATTTGTGTCAACGCGAACGCACCGCGCGTCTCTCCCCTGCTAATTGGCCGCTTCGTGCGAGCAGTATCAGCGTAATGACAGCTCACTATCGGTCAGACAGGAGATCGAGCTATGTCTCAACGGCTGGGTGATCTTCTCGTAAAAGAGAAGGTAATCACCTCAGAGCAGTTGGCACAAGCAACGAAGGTTCAAAAGGAAACCAACTGTCGCCTGGGCTCCGCCCTGGTGAAGCTGGGATTCCTGACGGATGAGGATGTCACCAACTTCCTCTCCCGGCAGTACGGCGTGCCCGCTATTAACCTCTCATACTTTGAAATTGATCAGTCGGTAGTAAAGCTCATCCCGTTTGAGACTGCCAAGCGCTACCAGATTCTCCCGCTCAGCCGTGTGGGCGCATCGCTGACCATCGCCATGGTTGACCCGACGAACGTGTTCGCCATGGACGATATCAAGTTCATGACCGGCTTCAATATCGAGCCGGTAGTGGCGTCAGAAAGTTCGATTCAGGAAGGTATCGAGAAGGCCTACGGCGCCACCAAGGAAGAAGACCTCGAGCAGGTCATGCAGTCGATGACCGACATCGCGGATACCGATGTCGAACTGCAGTCCGAAGAGCAGCAGATGGACCTCTCCGAACTGGAGAAGGCAGCGGATGAGGCGCCCATCGTCAAACTGGTGAACCTGGTGCTGACCGATGCCGTGAAGCGGGGGGCCAGCGACATTCACATGGAGCCGTACGAAAAAGAATTCCGGGTGCGCTTCCGTATCGATGGTGTGCTCCAGTCCATCATGGCGCCCCCGCTGAAGCTTAAAGACGCGATCATTTCCCGCGTGAAAATCATGTCGAAATTGGACATCAGCGAAAAGCGTTTGCCGCAAGACGGCCGCATCATGCTGAAGATGAACATCGGCGGGCGGAAGAAACAACTCGATTTCCGCGTCAGCACGCTTCCTACTCTGTGGGGAGAAAAGATCGTGCTCCGCTTGCTGGACAAAGAAAACCTGCGCCTGGACATGACCAAGCTGGGTTTCGAGTCGGAATCGCTGGTCAAGTTCGAAAAAGCCATTCTCAAGCCCTACGGCATGGTGTTGGTCACGGGGCCAACCGGATCAGGCAAGACCAATACGCTGTATTCCTCGATCGCGCGATTGAACACGCCGGATACAAACATCATGACTGCCGAAGACCCAGTCGAATTCCAGTTGGCTGGGGTCAACCAGGTGCAGATGAAGGAGCAAATCGGATTGAACTTCGCCGCCGCGCTTCGCGCTTTCCTGCGGCAGGATCCAAACATCATCCTGGTCGGCGAAATTCGCGATTTTGAAACCGCAGAGATCGCCATCAAGGCAGCTCTCACCGGCCACCTGGTGCTGTCCACGCTGCATACCAACGGCGCCCCCGAGACCATCACGCGACTCATGAACATGGGCATCGAGCCCTTCCTGGTGGCGACCTCCGTACACCTGATTTGTGCGCAGCGCCTGGTACGCCGCATCTGCCGGGAGTGCATCGAGACGGTGGACGTGCCTTATCAGACGTTGCTCGACGAAGGCTACGGGCCCGAAGAAGCGAAGACGGTAAAGATCCAGAAAGGCAAAGGCTGCGGTACTTGCAGCAACACCGGCTACAAGGGCCGTACTGGTTTGTACGAAGTCATGGAAGTGGATGACGAAATCAGGGAACTGGTTCTGGTGGGTGCATCCGCAATTGAGCTGAAGAAGAAAGCCATCGAGCGCGGCATGATCACTCTGCGGCGCAGCGGACTCATCAAGGTTGCGGCGGGAATGACCACGCTTGAAGAAGTGGCCCGCGAAACGATTCACTAACGATTCTAGGCAAGGAAAGGGAACAGAAACTATGTCGCTTTCACTCAGCGATCTTTTGAAACGCATGTTGGAGATGCAAGGCAGCGACCTTCACATCACCACCAACTCGCCACCGCAGGTGCGCGTACACGGACATCTGGTTCCATTGGACTTGCCGCAATTGACGCCCGCCGAGACCAAGCAACTTTCCTACAGCGTCATGACCGATTCGCAGAAGCATCGCTTTGAAGAAAATCTGGAGTTGGACTTTTCCTTCGGCTTGAAAGGCCTGGCACGATTTCGCGCCAACCTATTTAACCAGCGCGGCGCCACGGCGGCAGTGTTCCGTCTCATTCCGTTTGAAATCAAGTCATTCAACCAACTCGGGTTGCCGGCCATCGTCAGCAAGTTGTGCGATAAGCCGCGCGGGCTGGTGCTGGTGACGGGACCGACCGGCTCAGGAAAGTCGACGACTCTGGCCGCCATGATCGACAAGATAAACACCGAGCGGCACGACCACATTCTGACCATCGAAGACCCTATCGAATTTGTGCACATGAACAAGAACTGCGTGGTCAACCAGCGCGAGTTGCATGCCGATACCAAGAGCTTTAGCGACGCTTTGCGGGCTGCGCTTCGTGAAGATCCGGACGTGGTGCTGATCGGTGAAATGCGCGATCTGGAGACCATCGAGTCCGCATTGCGCATCGCTGAAACCGGCCACTTGACCTTCGGCACATTGCACACCAATTCGGCATCGTCCACCATCAACCGAATTATTGACGTCTTTCCGGCACATCAGCAGCCGCAGATTCGAGCCCAATTGTCGCTGGTGCTGGAAGGCATTCTTTGCCAAAGCCTGCTGCAGAAACCCGACAACAAAGGGCGGGCCATGTGCATGGAAATCATGGTACCTAACGCTGCCATCCGCAACCTGATTCGCGAGGACAAGATCCACCAGATTTATTCGGCAATGCAGTCCGGTCAGGACAAGTTTGGTATGCAGACGTTCAATCAGGCGCTGGCTACCGCGTACTTCCAGAAGCAAATCACGCTGGAAGTGGCCATCGCGCGCTCCAGCAACCAGGACGAGCTACAGGAAATGATCGCACGCGGTGCTGGCCTGAACCGGGGTAATAATGCCGCGGTGGCGGCCAAAGCGGCAGCGCCAGGAAAACGGTGAGTCGAGTCATTAATTTGGCCTGTTCTGGCTGCTACGAGCTGGAATGGGAGAGGCAAGTGGAAGACCGGGCACATGAGTAAGACGCCGAAAGGCAGTTAAGCGAGGAGAGATTTACCATGCCAGTTTTTACATTTTCAGGCAAGAACGCATCCGGTGAGAAAGTTTCCGGGGAGCGAGTGGCAGCCAACAAAGAAGTTCTGGCGACCCAATTGCGCCGTGAGCGGATCACTGCGGGCAACATCAGGCAGAAGGGAAAAGAATTCTCTATGCCTACCTTTGGCACGGCGTCGGTCAAGACAAAGGACATTGCCATCTTTTTCCGGCAGTTCTCGGTCATGATCGATGCCGGTCTTCCCCTGGTGCAGTGCTTGGAAATCCTAGCGGCCAACCAGGAAAACCAGTCATTCCAGAAGACCCTGACGGGGGTTCGGACCACGGTGGAAGGCGGGGCCACGCTGGCCAACGCCATGCGCCAATACCCGAAGATCTTCGATGACCTGACCACCAACATGATGGAGGCCGGCGAAACCGGCGGTATTCTCGACATCATCCTGCAGCGTCTGGCGCAGTATGTCGAAAAAGCCGTCAAGCTGCGTTCGGCTGTCAAGTCAGCGTTGATCTATCCAGTGGCGGTGGTGTCCATCGCCGTGCTGGTTGTGGGCGCACTGCTGAAGTGGGTGGTGCCAATCTTCGCCAACCTGTTCGTCGGCCTGGGGGTCGCACTGCCGTTGCCGACGCGCATCGTCATCGGGCTCAGCGCGTTCGTCGGCCAGTTCTGGTGGTTCTTTATCGTGGGCGGCGTCGGGATGGTCTTCGGGGTCAAGCAATTGCGCAAACACCCCAAGGGTCGCTACTACTTCGACTACGTACTTCTGAAGCTGCCAGTGCTAGGGCTGCTGCTACGCAAAATTGCCGTGGCTCGTTTTACGAGGACGCTTGGCACCCTGATCACCTCGGGCGTGCCCATCCTGGAAGGCTTGGCCATCACCGCCAAGACTTCCGGAAATGCGGTGCTCGAAGAAGCCTTGATGAAGGTGCGCAAAGCCATTGAAGAAGGCCGCACCATCGTTGATCCGCTAAAAGAATGTGGCGTCTTTCCTAACATGGTGACGCAGATGATCGGTGTCGGTGAAGCCACCGGCGCCATGGATTCCATGCTGCAGAAGATCGCCGACTTCTACGAGGACGAAGTCGACTCCGCCACCAGGGACATGTTGGCCATGTTGGAGCCGATCATCATCGGCCTGCTGGGTGTCAGCATCGGTGGCATCGTGATCTCGCTCTATATGCCGCTGTTCTCGATGATCGCGAAACTGGCGGGATAACACAAACTTGCAGAAGAACAGGCCGTGCGGATTTATCTGTCACGGCCTTTCCTTCGCACTCAAAAAAACTACGCGGTCGCGGGAGTGAAGGGTTGTCTTCATCCCTCTGTGAATGGACCGTAAAGGGCACGGGAAGCTGGAATACACATGCAATCGATGTTCGATGAACGGAACTGGCTGGCGTGGCTGGTCAAAGTCCGCATCATCATCCTGACCTTTTTGTTGGGAATTGAGCTTGCGGTGGCCCAGTTCACGCCTACCGCACTGCCTCTGTGGCTTTTCGTCAGCGCTCTGCTCCTGTGGTACACCTTCTCGCTATTCTACGTTTTGCTGCTATCCTTCTGGCAGGAGCATCGGGTACAGGCTCTGTTACAGGTGCTCACCGATCTCGCTATGGTTACCCTGGTGGTTCATGTAACCGGGGGCGTCGATAGCTCACTGAATTTTCTTTATCCACTGGTCATCATCGTGGCCTGCATTCTGCTGCCCCGCGGCTGGGCATATATGGTGGCGGCGGGAGCTTTCATTCTTTACGGCGCCATTCTGGAATTGAACTACTACGGCGTGATTCCTTCCTATTCGACCACACATCCCAGACTGAAGTCGCTTCAAGCCATCATTTTCATCAATCTCTTCGCCTTTCTGGCGATTGCTTATCTCGCCGGTTTATTGACCGCCAAGCTGCGCCAGGTGGATGTGCAGCTCAAACGTGCCAGCGGCGCCTTGGAGAACCTGCAAGCCCTGCACGAGAACATCATTCAGTCGGTCAGCGGCGGGCTGATTACGACTGGTTTAGATGGCCACATAACTCTCGTCAATACCGCAGCCCAGAAGCTGTTGGAGCGGTCCGAAAACGACTTGCGGGGCCAATCGGTGAAAGCACTGTTCCTCGATCCGCTCCCCAATGTCGGCGCTGAACCGGCCCACGCGGAAATTCGCTTCAGTGCGCCCAATGGTTTTCGCAAAACCTTCCGGGTCATGGTTACCGCGTTGACGGTGCCCGAGCGCGGCACTCTGGGCTTCGTCTATACCTTCGACGACCTTACCGAGATCCGGCGCCTGGAACGCGAAGTGCGTATGCAGGACCGCCTGGCAGCCGTGGGACGCCTGGCGGCTGCGATCGCACACGAGATTCGCAATCCACTCACTTCGATTGCCGGTTCGGTAAGCATGCTCTCCGGAATCCCCGCTTTGAGCGACGAGCATCGCCAGTTGCTGCAGATCGTGACGCGCGAATCGGAGCGGCTGAACAACATCATTACCGACTTCCTCGCCTACTCGCGCGGCAAACAATACCGCTTTGACAAAGTAAATCTAGTGCCGCTGCTCGAAGATACTCTCACTCTTCTCGAACATCGGCTGATTGCGGAAAACACCGGCATACGCATCGAGCGCCGCTTGGACGTCAAAGAAGCATGGGCGCTGGCCGATGGCGACAAAATTAAACAAGTCTTCTGGAACTTCTGTGAAAACGCGGTACGGGCCATGAAAGGCGGCGGAACCCTCACCGTCTCGGCGGAACCTGCCGGCGAGGACTGGCAAATCAACTTCGCGGATACCGGCCCTGGAATCCACCCCCAGCAGACAGAAAAGATCTTCGAGCCCTTTCAATCGCAGTTTGAGGGTGGAACAGGCCTCGGCTTGGCGATCGTCTATCAGATCGTGCAGGCTCACGATGGCAAAGTGTGGGCGCGTTCCAAGCTCGGACAGGGCACCACGTTCGTAGTGAGACTCCGCGGCATCGGTGTCGATGAACGGCCTGAAGCGAAGTCTGGCGCGTCACAGCATTCCGTGAACATCAACGCATCCGATGCCTCTCCAGCTACCAGCGCGGCAGCAGCCGGAGGCAAAGCCCATGGCTAACATCCTGGTCTGCGACGACGAACGTTCCATTTGTGAGCTGCTGGATATTTCCCTGTGCCGCGAAAATCATCGCGTCGAAACCGTGAATTCGGGCGAAGCGGCCAAGCGGAAGATTGACGGCGCCCTATACGACGTGATCGTCACCGACATCAAGATGCCCAAAATCGATGGCATCGAGGTGCTGCGCTATGCCCACCAGATCTCGCCGGATTCGGCTGTAATCCTGATCACTGCCGTCGATGATTATGAAGCGGCGGTTGAGGCAGTCAAAGCCGGCGGGGCAGCGGATTACATCCGCAAAAGTCCTGGACTGGTAGACGAGATCAAACTTGCTATCAACCGTTCCCTGGAGAAGGTCGCACTCAGCAAACAGAATTTTGCGCTGCGGCGCGATGCCGCAACCCACAATTCTCTGGACAACATTATTGGTGTCAGCCCGGCAATGGAGAAACTCAAGCATACGATCCGCACCGTGGCTTCCACCAACAGCACTATCCTCGTCTACGGAGAGAGTGGCACCGGTAAGGAACTGGTAGCGCGGGCGGTGCACGTGTGTTCGCCACGAGCCACGGACTCCTTCGTCTCGGTAAACTGTGGCGCCTTTCCCGAAACCCTGCTCGAAAGCGAACTCTTCGGATACGTCAAGGGTGCTTTCACCGGAGCCAATCAGAACCGGCGCGGTTTATTCGAAGTGGCCGACGGGGGGACCATCTTCCTCGACGAGATCAGCGAAATGACGCTGGCCATGCAGGTGAAACTACTTCGCGTTCTCCAGGAGCGCTCGGTGCGGCCGGTTGGCGGAACCAGTGAAATCGGCATCGATGTTCGCGTGATCGCCGCAACCAATCGCGATCTGGACCGGCAAGTCGCCGAAAATACCTTTCGTGAAGACCTTTACTACCGTCTCAGCGTAATTCCCATTTGCGTTCCGCCGCTGCGAGACCGGCGGGAAGACATTCCGCTGTTGGTGAATCATTTTCTGAAAAAGTATGCCCCGGCGGCTGGAAAAAGTATCTTGCGGGTTCACCCCGAATCGCTGGAATCCCTGTGTGGATATGAGTGGCCGGGTAACGTGCGCCAATTGGAAAATACTGTGGAGCGCGCCGTAGCCCTGGAAACGACCAATGAACTCCATGTAGAGTTGCCGGCAGAGCGTCCCAAAGCGAAAGGCGCAGCTGCAGCCGCTGGCGGGTCTGGCACGCTCACGCCTGCTGCATCCGGAGCGATCTTGCCCGAGGGCGTGGACATGGAAAAGTATGTCGCTGACATCGAGCGCTCGCTGCTGCAATCAGCTTTGAAGCAATGCCAGGGCGTGCAGACCCGCGCCGCCGACGTACTCGGAATCTCCTACCGTTCATTCCGCCACTTGATGAAGAAGTACGAACTGTAGGCCTGCGGCGGGCTTCGGTGCTTCCGCCATTGGCAGCATCGAGCCAGCTTACATGACTCGGCAGCGGACTATACTAGGCATAACCTCCATGCGCTACGCTCTTCGCTTTCTTTGGAATGCTACCCGCGGACACCGTCTGGCTCCCTGGCGCAGCCCTTATCTGCTATGGCGCATCGAGACCTATTGCGGGGTGAAGATGCAACAGATTGGCTTCCTTGAGTTCTGGGAATTCATGTGGAGGGAACGGGCTAACTTATGGCGTTTCCTGAAGTGGACGGGTGAGATGGAGCACTACGTCCATCCCCGACCTAAAAGTATTTAACGCCCCCGAGCAACTAGAGCAATTCGCTCGGACAATGTATGGCACAAACTCTGCAGTTATTGACCGTTCGTTGCCGCCGACGCCTCTCCCAAAATCACACTCACATCACTCCCCTTGTTGACGCCTAACAACTGCGCCGCGGCGCCACGATTGGCCGCGATCTCGAGGAATCCCATGCTGCCCAGAATGCCGAAGACTTCGTTGGGCGCGCCCTGCCCGTAAGCGGTGCGAATCTGCGTGATCTCACGTTTGCCGACCACGATCTTGAAAGCGCCAGGTTCAGGCTGGAACAATGCGGGAGCGTCCTGGGGTGTGATGTTGGTGATGAGATTGCCGAAGCGGTCAACTTTCAAAATCACGCCGCGCAGAGTATGGTCATTCGATAACTTGGGCTTGGGCGCGGAAAAGCGCACGAAATCAGTAATCTCATCGCCAAAGCGGGAAGGGTCAACGCCTTTTGCCAGATACGCGGCGATCGGCGCAAAGACATCGCGGGCGTGGAATGTGTTACTCACCGGCTGCCGGAAATAATGCTCAGCAGTGACATGGCGCACCAGAAGCCGCTCCTCACGATCGTAAATCAGCGAAAGCACGCCATTATCGGGCGCCACAAAATGGTGACGCTCCACAGTTGCCAGAATCGGCCGTCGCGCCGTTCCCACTCCCGGGTCAACAATGACCATGTGAACCGTACCCGAGGGAAAATAGGAATAAGCCTGCGAGATGGTGAGTGCTCCATCCAATACGTCGAATGCCTGCACCGCATGGCAGATGTCGACGATCCTGGCGTCGGGGACCAAGTCCAGGATCACGCCCTTGACCGTACCTACAAAATGATCATTAACTCCAAAATCGGTGGTAAGAGTGATGAGGGGCGAATGGGCCAATGATTCCTCGCAGTGCAGTCGCAAATTTGTGGGAAATGGCGAAGGTAGCGCGCTAAGAAGGGTAAGTCAAGACACAGAGGTAATTCGGGTAGCGCCAAACAACTTGCCCCGGGGAGCGACCGTGGAACAACTGGGCATCCCCGGGGTGCAAATTGATCGTCAACTGGGCGAAAGGTCAGCGGTTTATGCGGTTCGAGGCATCCGCTCGGAACTTCCGGCCGGAGCATTTTCTCGGCCCACAGTATCTCGCACTTTTTCCTTTATGTTGCTGGCCTGTTCCGAAACCCGGTCACGAACTTTGCTGGCCTGTTCGGAAACTCTGTCCCGGATGTTGCTGGCCTGTTCTGCGATAGTATTGCGGGTTTCTTCGCCGGCTGCCGGTGCAAACAGCATTCCTACACCAACGCCCACGCCTACGCCCACCAGGAAAGTCCCGACTTTGGAACCCCACCGCTCTCTGCCTCGAATGGCATCTGTTACCCGCTCCATCCGATCCATGGCATCCTCATATTTCTCTTTGGCAGTGCCTGTCCAGTCATCGACCCGATCTTTAATATTATCGGCAGCCTTTTCGCGCCGGCCGGGTTCGACTAGAAGAAGTCCTGCTCCGAGCAATAATTTCAGTAACTGTCTCATATTCTGGTTCATAGTTTTTAAGGTGCGTTGGGAGGCTGTGAGTTGCTCAAAACACCCACTCACAAGATCGATTCCCCTGCACGAGACAGGAGTTGACCTCGAAACGTCACACCGCTATTAAACTCCTTCTTCGAGGGTTTCACATCCCTTGAAAGCTGTAATCGGCAGCGGACATCACTGTACGGGCGATCGCCTCGAACATAGAAAGTACTTCCACTCCGCTACTCGTAGTGCAAGGCTTCAATAGAGTTAAGCCGCACTCCTTTGAGGGCAAGAAAAAATCCAGAGTAGGATGCCCACGAGCGAAAGAATCACAAACAAGATGGCCATCACACCCATCGACGCGTGCAGAAATACGTCGCCCTCATGATTGGACTCAAAGCGAAAAGCTAGAGACTCATCACTCGATGTCGATTGTCCCCGAACCGGTCTGCACTTCGACCGGGACGCCACCACCGCGGACTTTGCCGTGAACTTCCTTGCGGTTTACGGCCCCCTGCACCGTAACCGGGTGAGCGACCGAAATTGAACCCGATCCCGTATGAGCGTCCAAATCGAAAGCCGCATTCTGCGGCAGCCGCAACCGAATGCTGCCGGAACCGGAGCGCACCGTCCATGCCCCGCTGGGATCACCCTGAGCGCGGATCGTCCCACTGCCCGCTTTGGCTTCCAGTGATCCGTGGACGCCGTTCAGTTCCATACCGCCCGACCCAGTTTGCACATTGACAGCGCCCGGAGCTGTCTGCTCCAAGGTAATGCGCCCGCTGCCAGTATCAGCTTCAAACCCTCCAGCAATATCGGATCCGTGGATGGAGCCGCTGCCCGACTTGGCCCTAACATTGCCCTTCACGTGATCGATGTCAATATCGCCGGAACCAGCGTCGGCGCGCACTCTGTCACCGAGGTTCGTAATCTTGAGACCGCCGGAGCCTGAGCTGACATCGAGAGGACCTTTAATTCCATCCACCGTCTGGTTCCCCGACCCGGTATGCGACCTCAACTCGGTATCAGCCGGCACCTCGAGCTCGTAGCTGATCGAAATGTTACGCCGTAGCTCAGGATCACTTATGCGGCCAATGTGGATGGTATTGCCGTTCTGTTCTATGGGAGGATTCTGCTCAATCCGCCGCACCCTCTCCTCGGCATTGCCGAAAAACCACTCGTTGGCATGAATGCGCGCGTTCACCCGGACCTCGTTCGAGTTCCCCCTCCGTACCTCGACGCTGCCTGAGCCGGTGGTGACGTCCAGATTTACTGCTCCGGTAACTTTGAGGGTTCGTTGGAATGAGCCGTTTACCGCCAGCCGTGCGGCAAACGCAGGCAGCGCGTGAACGCACATCAGCATTGCTAGACAAGCCACCGCGAAGTGGCGGGCAATTGGTTGGACTCTCATTGGTTCCTCCACTCAACGGATTTCAATATCCCCAGACCCGGTGTGTACACGCAAGGGTGGTCCGCCGCCGTGGACTTTACCCGAGACGTTTCGCCGCGGCTCCTGCACTCGGCCCTGCACGGTCATTACGACAGGCTGATCCACCACAATAGTTCCAGAGCTGGTGGAGAGATCGAGGTCAAATCCAGAGTCCGATGGCACGCGCAAAGTAACGTTCCCTGATCCGGTTTTTATTTCCCAGCCGGTGGCCGGCGTACCGTCTGCCGAAATATCACCGCTTCCCGCGTCGGCTCTGAGAGCGCCATGCACGCCGCTAAGGTCAATATTTCCCGAACCAGTGCGAATCTCCACATCGCCGTTGCCGCTCTCTTGCACGCGAATGTCGCCGCTTCCGGCGCTGGCTTTAAACGGCCCGGAGATTTTCTTCGACTCGACGTTCCCTGAACCGGTCTGAGTGTGTATGTCGCCAGTCAAATCTGTCAGCCGCATATCACCCGACCCACTTTCAAGCTCCATTTTCCCCCGCAATCCCTCGAGTCTCTGATCTCCAGATCCGGTGTGCGTCCGCACTGTAACCTCGGCAGGAACTGTGATTTCATAATCGATCGAAATATCGCGGACATTTACGTAATCAATCCGAATGCTGTTCCCCGTCTGCCGCACCGGTGGATTTTTCTCCAATTCTTCCACTTCCGCCTTCCTGCCGCCATTGAACCACCTGTCGCCAACGTGGATTTTCCCGCTGACAGTGACTGTTCCGGCGGGGCCGCTCTGAACCGTGATGTCGCCGGAATGAGTCAACGCTTCCAGGTCCACTGGGCCGCTTACTTGAAACGTGCGTTGAAATGTCCCCTGCACCGACGAAGCCGCCGCCGGCAGTACGGTGATACAAATCGCAGTCAATATCACAAGTAGATCAACCGCTGAACCGCTGATTCGTTTTTTCATGAGCCCTCCTTAAGATCCGCATCTTGTGCGCCCGAAAGCTGGCGAACGTCTGCCGCAAAATTGTCGATCAGGTTCATATGATCTAAGACTTAAAGTGCCTAAAAGCTAGGGCACGGGTTTGTCGACCCGTGCCCCGCCAGGTCCGGGCCCTTGAACGGAGCCGGACAACCAACCGACTTCTATTGCAATACCACCTGGTCGCCTTCCTTCAGTCCACCCACCACTTCCGTCTTCGCCCCGTTGGAGATTCCGATATTGACCGCCATTTTTTTCTTCCCATCCTTCGCCTTAGGATCTGGCATTTCAACGGATGCCTTCTTGTCCTTGTCGTAAAGGATGGCGCCTTCCGGAATCTGCAGCACGCTCTTATGTTCTTCCAGGATGATCTCGGCATTGGCCGTCATCTCTGCCTTCAATTCGCCGCCAGGATTGTTGATAGACACGCGCACTTCGAAAGTCGTCACGTTGTCCTTCTCCACGCCCATGGGGGAAATCCTGGTCACTTTGCCGTTGAAGGTCTTGTCCTTGAACGATTCCACCTTGATTCGCGCCGGCTGCCCGAGATACACCTTGCCGATGTCGCTCTCGTCCACTTTCCCCTTTACGTAGACTTCGCTGGTGTCACCCAGGGTCATGACCAGAGTTGCGGAGGAGCCGAGCACGAGGATGGAACTAACCGCATCACCCATTTCGACGTCGCGCGAAAGCACAACGCCATCGATTGGCGATTCAATGTCGGTATAACCAAGCTGTTCTTCAAGTTGCTTAAGGTTGGCGCGATCCTGCGAAACTTGCGCCGCTGACTGGCCAATCTTTGCTCTCAGAACCACAAGTTGTGCCTTGGAGACGTTCTGTTTATTTAGTGAAAGCTCGTAGTTCTTCTGCGCATCTTCAAGGGCGGAGGTCGAAACCACACCTTCCTTTGCCATACCGATGGCGCGCTCGTAGGCACGCTTCAACAAGGGAACATCAGGACCTTCGGCATCCACCTTGGCGCGCTCGTAATCCGCTTCCGATCCTTTCAGACTTGCTTCCGCCGCTTGCAAAGCCGCCTGGGATTGCGCCACCTGGGCTTGAATTTCTTCCTTGTCCAACTGGGCGAGCAATTGGCCTTTCTTCACTTTGTCGCCAGCCTGTACCAGGAGCTTCTTGACGATGCCGCTGGCTTTGGATTTGACCTCAACCTTGGTGATGGGCTCGACCTTTCCGGTAGCCACTACACTCTTCGCCAAATCCCCCTTTTCCACCTTCGCCAGCTTCGAGGGATCAATCTTGGTGCCGCCGCGAGTAAAGGCGAAAACCACACCGACGCATAACAAAATTGCTGCTACGACGACGCTGATGATAATGATCCGTTTGCGCCGCTTCTTTTTTCCGTTAACGTTACCGTTCACATCTGCCTCCTGCCGCCAAAAAACATGAAACATGAATTCCGTGCTGCGGACTCCCGCCTGCCTTCGGCCCTGAGGTCATGTTTCCGCTAGCCTCGATGGTTGTTACGAAAGTCCGTCCTGTTTTGTTCCGGATTGCTCGCCCGCATTTTTGCGCGTTGGCTGTTGCAGTCTTCGCCTCTCACTTAGACCGTTCTACGGGGAAAAAAGAAAGCAGGAAAGACGTGTGTTAATAGAATCGCGCATCTTGCACCTGCCTGCAACCGCAATTCGTTCAAACTATAACTATCAACCTGAAGCCTCTTTAGAATGTTAGAATTACCCATCCATGGTAGCTTTTGTGCTGCTCCGGGTTTTCCTCATTCTGCTCCTGGTCGCAGCCAATGCCTTCTTTGCCGCTGCCGAATTTGCCTTGGTGAGCGTGCGGGATACCCGCATCCAGCAGCTCATCGATGCCCACCGGATTGGTGCGCGTACCGTCCTGAAACTTCATCAAAATCTGGATGAAGTAGTAAACGGCGTTCAGCTAGGCATCACACTGACCAGTTTGACCCTGGGCTGGGTCGGGGAACCGCTAGGCGCGCGCATGGTTGAGGCGTGGCTTGGCCAGGTTCCGCATGTCGCCATCTATGCTCATGCCGTCGGTACGGCGCTGGCATTCATGGTGATCACCTACCTGCACGTGATCCTGGGCGAATTGGTTCCCAAGTCGCTCGCCCTGCAGCGTTCGGAGCGCGTCGCGCTGGCCGTGGCCGCGCCCATGGATGTCTTCCTCACCGTGGCCCGGCCCTTCCTTTATTTCATGCGCCGTTCAGGCGGCTTCGTGCTCAAGCTTTTTGGATCGCGCCAGGTGCGCCGTGGCGCAGTGCACTCGCCTGACGAACTGAAATTGATCGTCACCGCCAGCCGCCAGTTCGGGCAAATCCCGCACGTGCAAGAAGAGATGATCCACAACGCGCTGGAACTGGATAACATCACCGTGCGTGAAGTCATGGTGCCGCGCCCTGACATTTTCGCCTTGCCCGGCGACTTGACCCTGGACGAAGCGCTTGGCCGAATCGTTGAGGAACAGCACTCCCGCATTCCCATCTACGATCCGCAGCGCGGGACCGAGCACATCGTCGGTGTACTTTATTCCAAAGACCTCATGCGCTGGATGCGTCTGCGCCTCACCTTAAACGCGAATCATCCTATTGCCGAACGCATCACCAAAATGCAGATCAGCCGGATCATGCGCAATGTGCTGGTAATCCCCGAAACCAAGGTGCTCACCGACTTGCTGCAAGAATTCAAAGAGCGCAAGCGCCACTTGGCGGTGGTGGTGGACGAGTACGGTTCCACGGCGGGTGTGATCACCGTGGAAGACGTAGTCGAACAATTGGTTGGCGAAATTGAAGACGAATTCGACGTAATCCCGCCAGACCAGCCCGTGCTGGAGGGTAGCAACGTCCTGTTACTCGAGGGTTCGACCAACATCCGCGACCTGGAGAGCCAGTACCAACTCTCGCTTCCGCGCGACGCAGGTTTCGAAACCTTGGCCGGATTCATGCTCGCGAACTTGCAGAAGATTCCTCATCCCGGCGATTCGTTCGATTTTGAAGGACGGCGCTTCACCGTGGAAGACATGGACGGCCACCGCATCGCGAAAGTGAGAATTGAAAATCTGGCCCCTGCAGCCATGCGCCAAACCGGAGACTGAGCGAACGCCATGAAGGCAACCGCTATTCCTGCAGCCCAGGATGCCCATCCCCAGATTGCGCCGGCTCCGTTGACGGTCGCGCTTCCTGTCTTTGTTGTGCCTTCGGCTATCTTCTGCCTTGCACTCTACGTAGGTATTCCGCTCATGATGCGTGCTGGGTTACCGCTGTCCGCGATTTTTACCATCGCACTTCCAGTGCCCTTGGCACTCATGCTTCTGGCTAGCCTTGTGGCTCTTCGCAGAGAAGGATGGCCTTTCACCTGGAACTCGGTAAAGATTCGTTTTTCGTCTAGGCCGGATGAATCTGGACGCATGGTGTTGGGCGGGTTCACTCGCAGCCTTCATGTATGGGGGAAATCCGGCTCGTTGGCTGTCGCTTTCGTTTGCTGTAGTGGCGTTGTGGCTAGAGCGGCGCCGATTTACCAATCTACTTTTAGGAATCGCTGGTGTGGCCGGATTTATTCTAGCCAGCTGGGCTATTGGATTCACCGCGCCTTGGCTTTCACGCTTGAAGTTCTACGAGGAACCTGCCTTCTTGAAGGACTTCCGCTCACACCTGGGACCGAACGATTTCATGGGTTTCCCCTTGCACGGTCGCTGGTGGATTGTCATCTATTATGTGGTTGTCCTGAAGCTCCTCAATATCGCCGGCGAAGAGCTGTGGTGGCGCGGTTACATTTTGCCCAGGCAGGAACTCGTACATGGCAGAGCGACCTGGGCAATTCACGGGTTTTTGTGGGCTGCCTTCCACATCTTCTGGATTTGGAATTTCTGGGATCTGGTCGCCAAGCTTCCCACTTGCATGGCGCTAGCGTTTGTTTGTCAAAAGCAAAAGAACACCTGGCCGGGGGTCATTGGCCATACATTTGGAAATAGCGCAATCTTGGTCGGGATTGTGCGAGGAGTGATTGGTTGAACGCTGGCGGTGTGAGATAAGAACTAATCCCATGCTCCGCTACCTCTTCCTCCGCGTGCTCTACACTCTGCCTGTCATCTGGCTCGTCGTTTCGCTGGTCTTTCTTCTCATCCACCTGGTTCCCGGCGATCCCATTCAGCAAATGCTCGGCGAAGGCGCCCCCGCGACGGATATTCAGGCTGCCCGTCACGCCTACGGGCTCGATCTACCGCTCCGAACGCAATACTTCAATTACTGGAAAAGCGTGCTGCATGGCGACCTGGGACTGTCGTTGCGTTACAACCAGAATGTAGGACGCTTGATTGCGCAGCGCTATCCGTATACGTTGCAGTTGACCATCGCAGCGCTGGTGGTCGCGGTGCTACTTTCGATTCCTGCGGGCGTCCGCTCCGCCCAAAGCCGAAACCACTGGGACGACCGTGCCATCAGCGTAATCAGTCTGTTTGGTTTGTCGTTCCCGAACTTCGCGCTGGGACCGGTGCTCGTCTTGTTTTTTGCCATCAAATTGGGATGGCTTCCCGTCTCCGGGTCCGGCGGCCTTGAGCATCTGGTGCTTCCGGCAATCACCATGGGCGGAGCGCTTGCCGCCATCCTAACCCGTATGGTGCGAACCTCCATGCTCGAAGAGTTGGGGCAGGATTATGTCCGCACCGCGCGGGCCAAGGGACTTCCGGAGCACACTGTGGTCTACCGGCACGCCTTGCGCAACGCCATGATCCCCATCATCACGGTTCTTGGCCTCCAGTTTGGTGCTTTGCTGGCTGGGGCGATTGTCACCGAAACAATCTTCTCCTGGCCAGGAGAAGATCGGCTGACGATTCAAGCGATCTCGAATCGCGATTACTACCTCGTGCAAGGCTGCATTTTGGCGATTGGACTAACCTACGTAGCGGTCAACTTCCTGACCGACCTGCTGTACTCAGCGGTCAACCCGAGGATCAGACAGTGAGAGCTGGACATTCATTCCGGTACCGCGATTCGTAAAGGAATCGGCTTGGAAACTAACAGATAAGTGTAACTTCGATCATGCTAGTCCAACTTGTTGACATAAGTCCAACCTCGTTATAACATGCAATACATGGCAATCGAATATGCAACAGTAAAGGCGAAGGGCCAGGTCGTTATACCTGTCGACATCCGCCGCAAGTTTAGGATCGATGAAGGCACGCGGGTGGCGTTTCTGGAAGAGGGAGGGAGACTGTTCATCCAGCCGGTAACGGATGAGTTCATCGACGCGATGAAAGGTGTACTCGCTAGACGGCAGGGTCTTCCTGATAGGGTCGAGCGTGATGCGGACCGGGACCTCGGGTGAAGGTGCACGTGCTCGATGCCAATGCCCTGTACCGCTTTCTAACAGGCGGGCCGGGGGCGGAAGCAGTAGGTCGGCTGTTCAAGGGGGCTAAGGATGCGGAACAGCCGCTCCGCATGTCAGTCGTCAACTGGGGAGAAGTCTACTACACGATTGCCCGCGCACAAGGCTTCACTGAGACCGCTAAAATTATGGAGCGTGTCAAGTTGCTGCCACTGGCAATTCTCGAAGCTGGAGAAGCGGTGACGACCCGCGCAGCCAAATTAAAAGCTGGCTACGGCTTGCATTACGCGGACTGTTTCGCTGCTGCCACCACGCCCGCCGGCGGCGTTCTGGTGACATCGGACACTAAAGACTTCAAGAGAATTCCTGGACTGCGCATCTTATCGCTACCCGAGCATACCGGACAGAGCCGCGGTTCTTAACACTCAAGCCGTGCGACCCCGTTTGGTGCGCCGGGTAAACTCTATAAACAAGAACACTATCGAGAACTGACCCATGTCAACTGCCGCCATCTCGCTCCACCGCGCCGCCAGCCGTAATCCCCTGGCGGCGATCGGAGTCATGCTGGTCGCGCTCTTCCTCATCTTCGCTCTGTTTGCTCCCTGGATCGCACCTCAGGATCCTGCCCACATTGACTTGCCCACGCGTCTCGAACCCCCATCTTCCACCCACTGGTGCGGCACGGATGAACTCGGCCGCGACATTCTCTCCCGTCTGATCTATGGCGCGCGCATCTCGATGTTCGTCGGTGGCAGCGTGGTGGTGGGATCATTGTTCCTGGGACTGGTAATCGGTTCCATTGCCGGCTACTACGGTGGACGCGTAGACCGTTTCGTGAACATCGTCGTCATGAACGCGTTTCTGTCGTTTCCAGGAATTCTGCTGGCAATCGCTTTTGTCGCCTTCCGTGGACCAGGAATTTTTAACCTGGTGCTGGCGCTTTCGCTCGGTGGCTGGGTGGGCTATGCCCGTCTGGTGCGCGCTCAAGTGCTGACTACTCGCGAACGTGAATTCGTGGAAGCCGCGCGCGCTCTGGGAGCAAGCGATTGGCGAGTCATCGTCCGTCACATCCTGCCTAACATTATTCAACCCGTGATCGTGCAGGCTGCCATCGGCATGGCGGGAGCAATTCTGGCCGAGGCCACCATGAGCTTTCTGGGACTAGGCGTCCCGCCCCCGACCGCGAGTTGGGGCTCGATGCTCAACGATGGCCGCGCACACCTCTTTGACGCCTCACATCTCGTTCTATTTCCCGCGCTCGCAGTGATGCTCGCCGTGCTGTCGTTCAACTTCATTGGCGACGCCCTGCGCGATTTCCTCGATCCGCGCTCGCGCATCGAAGCCGGTCTGTGAGCTGCCAATCATTGCGGTCACCTTTCAGTACAGATGCAGCTTTCTGTGTCCTGCTCCTCGCACCTAACAGGTAACCCCTTCTGCCAAGCGACACAAAGCAAGAGTGTTCCAGTTGTCGTAGTACTTCAGTAACTGCTTTCTACTCTGATTTTTATTGGCTCAATGCCCCTTCCCCGCAACATATCCAGAACGTCCGTGTTCCATTCCTATGAGCAGCCGCCAGGCTGTAGCAATAAGAAATAAAAACTAAAGGATGAGGGAGATTTGATCATGAAGCACGAGACGAAGATTCTATTGTTGAGCGCAGCCTTGGCGGCCATGATGCTGCCCGCCGCGGCACAGACTTCGACCACCCCCACGCAGCCCACTCCCGTGCCGGCAACCAGGAAGCCGGGCGAGATTCAGGAACGCAAGGAAAACCAGCAGGATCGCATTGGCGAAGGCGTGGAGAACGGCTCCTTGACTGCCGGCGAAGCCGGCAGACTGGAAAGCCAGGAATCCAGGTTAAACCAGGAAGAGCGCCGCATGCGTGCCACGAATGGTGGCAAGCTCACCGCCGCCGACCGGGCAAAGTTAAATCGTCAGCAGAACCGCCTGTCGAAAGAAATCTATCAACAGAAACACAATGCCCAGAAGCAGAACACCAATCCCAAGAGCGAAGTCGGCAAGCGGCTGGAAAACCAGCAGGATCGTATTGGTCAAGGCATCGAGAACGGTTCTTTGACCCCCGCCGAGGCCGCCCGGCTGGAAAAGAAGGACGCTGCCATCAACCACGAAGTGAACAATATGCGTGAACACAATGGTGGCAAGCTGACTCCGGCAGAGAAGGCGAAAGTCAACCGCCAGGAGAATCGCGTGTCGCATCAGATTTATCGCGACAAGCACAACAATCATCGCCAACACAACTAAGGATCAGCTGAAACAATTGCTGTTCAAACTGCACACCCCGATCGCCCTCGGAAACGAGGGCGATTCGTTTTAAGTTCGGCGCACCAGCGTTCCGGCGATCATATCGTGCAAGGCTTGTTTCCTGTCCGTAAAGCCGGCGATGATGTATCCGATGAAAAAAATAGCGCCAGACAGATACTTGGCAAAATGGCGGCCGCTGGCACGGGCAAACGAGATTCGGTTCCCGGCAAGATCGGTGACTTTGAGTCCCAGCACCATCTTGCCGAGAGTCGCCTGCCGCGGAGAGCTCTCCAGAACCGCCTCATACAGCCAAGAAGCTAGAAAACCGAGGGTTGCGCCGACAATCATGCTCACCAGTCGCACGCCCATGGAAGACATGCTTACAGCAAAGCCGGCCGCGCCGATCACCGCTCCTACCATGATAGAGACAGGCACCACCACGACTTGAACCAGAATCCCATCCAGGATGGCAGCGACCAGGCGAATCCAGAATCCCCCATATCCCGCAGTTGCAGGCACCGGCGTTGTAGTTGCGTAGAAAGCCTGGGGCGCGGCCAAGGGAGTCCCCGTAACCGCCTGAGGGATTACTCCGAACGGAGCGCCACATCGCGAGCAGAATTGTGCTGCTGTCGAATTCTGGGCACCACACTTACTGCAGAATAAAAACCCTTCAGGCATAATGCCGGCCAATATAGCGGGCCTGGGTCGGTCTGTAAAGGGTGGGATATATGGGATATGAATAAATCGGCAGCTACTCGTTGCAGATGAATTCTTGCTTATCAAATTCCTGCATCCAGTAGCCTTCCACGTAGTGGAATGCAGTTGACACCGGAGATCGCACACATGCTAAGCGGAATGCCTGACCGCACATCTTCGATCGTTAATGAGCTTTGATCTGGATCGTTGCTGTCGCCCCGATGCCGGGCATCACTAAGACGTTAAATAAGCCGGTGGAGTTGGTGTAATTAACCGTCCCCACTTGGCCATGCGTTGCGGTAATCGCAGGCGCGGTGGGGGAATATCCGAAGACGATTCTCGCGCTCTCTCTCGCGGCAAATGCAATACTGGCGGTGATTGTTCCATTGTCCGTTAACGCGGTAATCCTTTTCTTCCCCAGCGAAACATAGTGTCCGTTATCGCCCAGGAAGGCCGCGCCCGAAGGCCCGATTGGCATCACGATGTAATAAGCGATTCCATTCGCGATAGTGTCACTAAACGTCTGTTGCGGCTGCACGATCTTGCCCGCCTTCCTAAAATAATTGTAGACAAACGCCGTCCGCGTCATTCCCAAAGCCGACGGACTGAAAGCCAGCTTCAGGTCAGACGTCCGATTGTATCCAGCGACGTAGTGGGCGGTTATCGCCCCAAAGTTCGTCGACGTCGACGCCACCATCGGGTGGGTGAGCCCGGCCGAATCGTTGATGATGGTCTTGTCGAGCGGAACGAGAGGCACGTCCGGTTTTACGATAACGCCGTCCAGGCGAACCGCAAGCAGCAGATTTCTGGCGTTAAGTGAACCAATAGCGTCTCCGACACCTACCGGACCTGCTGACAGGGTTGAGAACAGAAGATTGTTGGTCTGTGTACTCATAAATACATCCGACCAGGGCCACACCCCCAAAGCGCCTGCCAGTTGTGAGCCATACAAGAATTGGTCCCAGCGGGATTGCTGGAAGATATCTTTGCTGGTGCGGATGGTCGTGATGTTGCTGTAAAGCGAACTTTGCAAATAGTGCCGCGGAAGCGGCATGCAGTATTGCATATTCAATCTCTGGGCCGACATTGCTCTAGCCATATCGTCCATGAACGCCTTCGGATCTGTGAGATTGAACTTCGCTTGCGCTTCTGTGGCAAGCCAGTCCTGCTCGTAGACGCTGACCCCGGCATCATGAAGGTAGCTGCCGATACTGTTCCAGTACAGCGGATCGATGACCACCTTTCCCGACATTTTGTAGATGTGATGATAGGGACTGCTGGGATCGATCCAGCGCGCATGGGTAATCAACGGAATCCCAAGTTGCTGTTGAAATGACTTTAGGCCGTTGGGAAACAGCGCAGATGCAGCGACGTACTCATAGATCCCCGCTGCCGAGTTCTGCCAGGCTGCCGTCGCTCCTTTAGGGTAAAACCAACTGTCGAGGTGCATGTACCCGAGCTTGAGACCCAGTTGATTAAAGTTGTCTCGCACTCCCAAGAGGGTCTGTTCGTAACTTCCTTTGCGGGAATCAAACTTGTAATAGTAAGCGGCGCCGTGGTCGGTCCAATAACCCAGGGATTTCAGGCTTGGGTCAGCGTCGTTTGCGGGGCGAACTTTCCCCTGCAGTTTCGTCATCGCCTGACCCCACGTCTGGTATGTGCTGTTGATTCCTTTCCCCATCACTAGCAGCGTCTGATGTCTGAAACCGGCGGGTAAACTGGTTATTTGCGAACTGATTCCACTTATGATGCTGCCGCCCGTCCCCTGTACAGTACTGGCAACCATGAAATCCGAAGCTGGCGACAGTACAAAGGTGTTGCTGCTGCTGGGATCAAAAAATATCCATGGGCTATCGGACGCTAACGAGTTGAACGTAAAAAGTCCAAACGTTCCTTCATACGCCAAGTGTCGGAGTTTCCGGGGATAGGTAGTAAAGGTCGGAAACGGTGCGGTGTTGCTCGCCGCCTGCAAATAAGCGAGCTTGAAAAGCACCGTCAACCCATTTTGGTAGACGCGAATGCCGCCAGTTCGCTGGCCTCGCTGAGAATAGTTAAAGTCAATCTCGGAGTACGCCCCAACGCGATCGGTTCCCGTGTTCACCACAATGTTGCTCGGTGTTTGACCGAGGTTCCCGCTGAAGACCCAGGCTAGACTCGCCACACTGACCTGATATGCGCCACAGGTATCAAGACTGGCGTCAATCCCCGAGGATGATTGCACTGTCGTCTTACTGCACGAACGCTCAAGATTGGTATAGTCGCGGGCGCGCGCATATTGAGTCGCTGTTGCCGCGACATTTTGTTCCACTCGCGGCGCCGCTGATGCCAGGAGGAAAGGAAACAACCCTCCAATAATGGCAAACATTACGCGAACCATGGCTTTTTCCTCCGGAGTCGCCAAGCATGCAGTGATCGGCGGCGCGCCATTGTGCTTTCAACTGTGATTTGCCAGGCGAAAGGAGATCGCGACCTCCTTGCACCGAAAACCTGGCCAGAGGATTGGATTTCCGTAAAGGGTGTTACTCAGCGACTAGAATGGCGCCTTTGATCCCACTTCGCTTACTTTCGAGGTGCTCGTGTCAGGCGATTAGCGCTGACTTGGGAAGGAAGAAAAAAGACTCTTCCCGTTAAGGTCATTTTCTTGTTTTCAACCTTAAGTTATCGTTAAATTTTCGGAATTGCCAGACAACGCTGCACTTTCTACTTTCTCTTTCTCAGGTGTTAACCGTGGCCGCAGCCGCAGCTTTGTCAGTGGCATTGGAACTGGCGCCGGCTCTCACCTTGAAATCGCAGATGGTTAGCTCCAGACCACCGAACTCCGGATGGTCATTTTGGCCGATGGTGAAAGCGATATCGAGGGTATCGCCTGCCAGCAGTTTTTCCTGCTGGAAGCGCTCGGCCATCCGCCAGGCAAGCGCATCGAAGGTAATCGCACGGCGCCAATTGCCGTTCTCAGTCCTCACTTCCTGATTCGAGGCAGTGGTTCTCACGTCCTTCCTAAACGCAGCCGAGTCGGGATGGCAACGAGGTGTGGCGAGGATGGCGATCGCCTCTGGATCGTCGGGTTGACGAAGGGCCTGCGACCTAAGCGCAGGGGATAGCTTTAACCTGAGATGCTTCTCCTTCAGCACGCGTGGCGGCGCCATCAGGCGCACCGCATCCGCGGTGAACACTGGTTCGGGATTGCCGTGTCCAAACGGTTCCAAGTGGCGCAGAGCCTCGAATAGTTCCGGAGTAACCTCGTCGAGCAGAAGTTGCGCGTCAATAGCGAGCGCCGGTTCAAAGTCCGCCGCGGTGAGATGCTGGCGGGCATAAGCATCAAGATGTACGCGAAGATCGGCGATGCTCGCGGCAGGTAACGAGAAACCTACGGCATGAGCATGTCCTCCGTAGCGAGTAAAGAGAGCGCCGCAGGACTCGAGCGCATCCAGTAGATGAAACGCCGGGATGGAGCGGCCCGAACCATGGGCGTGTTCACCGTCTCTGGAGATCACTAATGCGGGCCGGGTGTATCGCTCAACCACACGACTTGCTGTGATACCAATCACGCCGCGATGCCACCCATCGCCATCGAGCACAATACAGAATGCATCGCCAAGATTCGGTTCCGTTTCGAAGCGCGCCTCGATCTCCTGCATGATGCGCCGCTCTTCTTCCTGGCGCTCGCCATTGAGCTTGTCGAGGCGGGCGGCAAGTTCCCGAGCGCGGGCCGGATCCTTCACGCTGAACAGGTCGATAACGTCGAGGGCCACGTCCATGCGTCCCGCCGCATTGAGTCTCGGCGCTATACGGAATGCAACTTCACCCGCTGTCTTTGCACGCGCTCCGCCCAGTTGTGCGACTTCCAACAACGCCTTCAATCCCTCGTTGACTGGCCTCCGCAATCCTTCCAGTCCGAGTTTCGCAAAGACCCGATTCTCTCCTGCCAGTGGAACTGCGTCAGCGATGGTGGCAATGGCAACCACTTTCATGAACGACATCAGCAGCCGCGACTGATCGGGACGATCGAGCCTCCTGTCCATCAACGCTTGCGCAAGTTTGAAGGCCACCCCCGCGCCGCACAGCGCCTTGCAGGGATACTCACAACCCACCTGGTTGGGATTGAGCACGGCCAATGCGGAGGGAACGCCATCATGCCCCGGAAGGTGATGGTCGGTGACGATAAGATCCACACCCAGGCGCTGCACAGTCTCAGCGGCGGCAAAGGCGCGGATGCCGGTATCCACGCTGATGATCAACCGCACTCCGGCAGCAGCGGCGCGTTCGATGACATCGTCTTTCATGCCATAGCCGTCGCGAATGCGATGCGGCACGTGGAAATCGGCGGTGCCGCCGCAGAGTTCGATGGCGGTCTTCAGTATGACAATCGCGGTCGTACCATCGACATCGTAATCGCCGTAAATCAGAATGTCTTCTTTGCGCTCGATCGCGGACTCAAGACGTTCGATGGCAACCTTCATCCCGGTCATCGCGTACGGTGAGTGGAGGTGCGCCAGCGACGGAGCAAGAAAGCGCTCAGCAGATTCCACATCGGCAATGCCGCGTAGGACGAGCAAATGGGCGACGGTCGAGGCGACGCTGCCCGCGAGGCGTAGGCTTGGGTTCGCGCGTAAGCCGTTGGCGAGAGCTTCGACCGATACGGCATCCGCCGGTTTAGCGGTCCATTTCATAGCTCGCCCATCCAGACGTCACCCGAAGATTCATGCATTGCAGATCGATATCCTCAGAACTTCGCAGGCAGGGCTCGTCGTTCGCATCGCAAACGCGCACCAGCTAGGGCTCGTCATCCTGATCCGGTTCGTCAATTGCAATCCCCCCGAAATCTTCGCTCATTTCGAGGAGGCGCTCGTATCGTTCGTACCACTCGGTGCTGGATTCGTAGAGGAACATGCACCCTTGGTGCGGCCAGCCAAGCTGTACGAAACCGGTCTTACCGACGTAGGTTCGGAGCCAGCGGGCATCTTCCAGGTCCTCGTCATTGCTGTACTCGCCGTTGGAGAGGCGGCGGATCATCTCTTCCAGGTCCTCTCGTTTTAGCACCCAGGCGTGCATGGTGAGGAATGGTGCGCCTGCTGCCTTCGCCAGTTCCACGAAATCCTTCCACGCGTCAGGATTGTCGTTCGACTCCCACATGACACTCTGCACTTCTTCAAATTCCACATAGCCGTGGAATCGGCGCATGCCATGGCCTTCGACAAAGGCAATCATGTCGTCTTTGACGCCGGTAAGGTCGTCAGGAGCAGCGGAGGACATAGGGTGGCTCGCGATAACCAGCATTGTAAGCTTTTTGGGAGCGGAGTGAGTAGTTGGGAGCGGCCCGTGTTTCGGTAGTGGCTGAATCTTGATTTCAGGATGGAACACGAATTGCCTTATTTCTTAGACACGCCCTGTAGTTTTTTCTTCAACTCCTGAATCCGAGACAGGATGGTGTCACGAGTCGTCTCGTCAGGATGAGGCAAGTGATCCTCTAGCCGCTTAATCTCTGCAATTATTTCCTGTCGGTCGGTTCCCCGTCACGACGATCTGGGCTAGCCCGCTTCATTTTCTTTCGTCCAATTTTTGCCATATCTGCTGGCGTGGTCAATATTGAGCAGACACGAGATGTGACAAAGGGGTATTTTGTCAGCCATCAAGAAAGGGGTCTCCGAATGCCCCAATACGATTGCAACAAGTGGCAAGACTTCGCTACAGCAGCCAGTGTCGAGCAAGACCCACAAAAACTCCTCCAGCTCATTCAACAACTCAACGAGGCTTTAGATGAGGAGGAAAACCGAAAACTCGTTCGTTTGCGAATGGGAGCCGCCGTATCGGCAGCACAAAGCGCATTAAATTGACGGCAGTGATAGGCTAATAAAAAGCCCCGGATCGAAAAATAGCCAGAGCAGAACCGGGGCTGATTGGCAAAGAGGTTTTTGTTGGCACGAATGATGCCACAAGCAGGGAATACAAATAGAAAAAAGCCCGGATGCCCGTCCGGGCCTAAGATCGGTATGACGTGCTCATGCCCACATTAGGGCTGGAGCATGATCTGTGTCAAATCATTCCGTAACCTTGCCCAACTCAAAAAAGGAAGAATTTCTTAGGATTCAAATTCAGCCACTACCCGTGTTTCAGCCCGGCACCGGGCATCTGCGACCCATATGCTAGACTGTTTGTTTCGCACTGAGCTAACTATCCGCACCATGCTCTTCTCCAGAGAATATGTGGGCTATTTGGCCCGCGAAATCACTAAAAAACTGATCTCGGGCGAATTCATCGAGACCAAGGATGTCCCCGCAATCACCGAAAAGGTGAACGCCGCCTTGCTGGATGAGCTCTCGCTCGAGGACCGCATCAACGATGAAGTGCGAGTAATCCTTGAGGCCTATTCGGATGAGATGCAACGAAGCGGTGCAAACTACCAGGAGATGTTCCGCAAAGTGAAGAGTGAACTGGTCCGCAAATACAAAGCCGTCCTGTAGGCGCCCGCAACAGTTTCTCCGGCGCGATCGAGGGCCGTCCGATCTTGGCGTACAACTTTTCGAACCGAGGCCTCAGTTGTTGCAGAGCTTCATCGGTCATGGCACGCAGCGGGCGCAGTGGATGATCCTGCGGTACTGGCTGCTCAGGGCTAACGTAGCTGAAGACATCCAACTGTTGCTCGTCTTTTCCTCGCATGCCTTCTTCTTATCAGAGTGCGTTGTGGAAACAAGAGAGTTTTTGGATACCACGTCAGGTTGGTGAATGGCAGATCGTGCATAGGATTCGTCGTGGATGCTACAATCGCGCGCCATGAAAGCCATGCTCACATTCGTGCTTGTAATCTCCATTGCATCGGCCCTTCCGCCACGCACTCCGATGCCGCGGGTCAGCGAAGACATCACAGCAGTCAAGAAAGCGATGGCAGAGCTGACAAAGGCGGAACTCAGATACGACGCCAAGGCTGTGGATAGACTGCTGGATGAAAACTTCATTTATGTCGGCAATGACGGTTCCCTCATCAGCCGGATCGATTTCATCAGGCTTACAGATCGGAGCAGGAACCCGCTCGACCTGCTAGAGATCACGGATGTCGACGTTCGCACCATTGGCGACACAGCGATTGCGACTGCACTCATCCATGAGAAGGGCCTAATCGATGGCCGACCCTACGAGTTCTGAGGCCGCACTCTGACCACTCTTGTAGGAAAGAGCGGTCGCTGGTATTGCCTCGCAATTCACGATTAAGACGGTCTGGGACCCAAGTATCCGAACTGATGGACCAAAGTATTGCCCAGGAGTCGCTTCTTGAAACCGGGTGAGCTGGCCCTCTTTGACGACCATATTATCGGCTTCCGCAAACACCTCACCCGAGTTTTTCCGCATCCTGCTAGTACTACTGTGTTATAAAAAGGGAGATCCACAAAAAGGACAACCCGAGAGTGGCCGGAGCAGAATCCGTGCGATGGTTTGTCGAAGTGTAGCGATGGACCACGGGTTATGCCGCTCCACACGCGCCGGCCGAACCCCGAGGGCGGAATTTGGGCGGCATTTCGGGGACGGGTAAGTCCACCTGACCGGCGCGAGCGGAGGGGGAAAAACGGCTCCGCTCGGCTACTAGGAACCCATAGGCCGCGATACAGAGGGTAGCGTGATGGTGAAAGCCGCGCCAGCCTC
>Ga0209160_1000345_pt1 | contig 37214 bp, 34 predicted proteins | sample GraSoiAngelo_153_FD_186167 | JGI IMG/M metagenome (GOLD analysis project Ga0209160, IMG submission 186167) | Grasslands soil microbial communities from the Angelo Coastal Reserve, California, USA - 14_1009_12_40cm (SPAdes) (version 2) | ecosystem: Environmental > Terrestrial > Soil > Grasslands ...
CCTCGACTTCATCGACTTCGACGGCGAGCAGGTCCACTGGCATTACGTCCTCATCGACCTCCTTTGCGACTACGTCCGCGGCGAACCGGTCCCCGCGACGGATGCGGAGAACGCCCGGTTCATCCCGTTCCGCGAGCTGGGCGACTACGACGTCGTCCCGGCCGCCCTCGAGGTGGTGCGAAGGGCGTCGTCGGAGCGGGAAGGGTCTGCGGCAATCAAACACTAACGATATCTTTATCGACGGGCCGACCGCTCCATCTCCGTGGTCGTTCCGAGCCCGGCTCCCATGGGACCCCCGGTTCCCTATTGGCCGAGCGTTGTGGTGAAGCCGGACACAGTCAGCGGCGTGCAGACCTACTACGTGAACCTGATCCTGGACATCATCTTTGGCGGCTTCGCGCTGACGGTCGGCATCGCCTCGATCCTAGTGACCACGACGGATCCGGTCAGCGCGATTGCGGCCGCAGCGGTTATCGGCTCGGCTACGTGCGGACTCGTGATCGTGTTTGTGATCAATTTCATCGTGGCCCTGATGTCCGTAATTCGGATGCACCATGGGGCCCGGGAATACGGGCCGGACCACCAGAAGAACGCGGGTCGAGGGGTCCTCTTCAAGTGGATTGGAACCACGATGTCAACGCTCGCCGCGATCCTGGTCGTCTACCTGGTCATCGCGGGGACCTCGGTGCTCTTCAGCGGGTCAGCCGTCCCGACGATCATATACGTCCCCTTGCTTGTGACCGTCTTCTGGACCGCGGGCGTGGGATCGAAGGCCCAGATGTACCGGTTCATGGTGCGGTCGCTCCAGCCGCCGGAGACCCGCCGGTGGTCGGACATCGCGAGCGTCCTCATCCCCGCGCTCGGCGCGATTGGAATCGTCCTCGTCGGCTACGTGACCGTCCGCGTGCTTGACATTGCGACGAACCCGTCCTCGATCACCCCCGCCGAGAGTGCCCGGCTCTTTTCGCTCATGGTCGGCGGCGTGTTCCTCCCGCCGGGCCTCGCCCTGATTGGATACATCATGTTCCTTTGGATCTACTCGAAGACGAAAGATCGGCTGTCGAAAGGCCTGATGCAGCTGTATGCCTCGGTCCCGCCACCGATGGTGTGGGTCCCGCCCGTGCCGCCGCCTCCGGTCGCACCGAATCCGGGATTCGCGCCGCCCGTCGCCGGGACGACGATCGCCTGCCCGAAGTGCGGCTTCGCGAGCCCTCCGATGAATGCGTTCTGCATGAATTGCGGCGCGTCCTTGAAATCGTGACTCCGCGGACGAAAGGGATTTTGCCGAAGCGGTCGTTGCGCCCTCGGGAGACGATGACCGCGGTATCCCAGCTTCGGATGTACACGATCCAGGAGGGCCGGATGGGGGAGTGGCTGCTCGGTTGGACGCGGGGGGTCCTCCCGCTCCGCCGGAAATTCGGATTCCAGGTGGACGGCGCGTGGGTCGTTGAGGGCGAGAACATGTTCGTTTGGGTCCTCACCTACGACGGGCCGGATGGGTTCGAAGCGCGGGACGCCGCGTACTACAGTTCCCCGGAGCGGGCGTCCCTGACGCCAGATCCGGCACCGCTGATCGAGAAAGCCGAGACATGGTTCATGCGCGCCGCGCTCTCCGAGTGAGATCGGCTCGAATCGATTACGGATACCCAACGACCCTTGTGAGGAATTCGACGAGGTCGGTCGTCTGGATCGCGGAACCGCAATATTGGCAACTCCGCAGCTTCGCGAGGGTCGTGTCGGCTGAAATCGGGATATGCCCTCGACACGCGGGACACGTGTAATCCGTGACGATCCCCGCCTTTCGGACCTGCTCGACGAGGTCGTTCACGTTGACGTGGACCTGGGTCACGATGTGTCGACGGCCGGACCGGCGTACCTCGCCCGCTTCTTTCCACATTCCCATCGTCTGGTAGATCTTCGCGGCGCCCTCATGATCTTCCGCCTCGATCAGGTGCCGCGCGTGGGCTAGTGCTTGTCGCCGTCGGTGATCCTCGGCCATCGCGACGGCCCGTTGCGCCGCGGCGGGATGAAGCCGGATCCCGCCGAGGACGTACCCGGGCCCGAAACGCTTCGGAGCGTGGTCTCGGGAAATGAAGCTCCACGCCCACCGGTCGAAACAGTCCCAGGTGCATGCGGCATGGTAGACCGGTCCGAAGGAACCGTATCCGCCGGGCAAGCGGCCGGACCCCCGTGCGAGGTCGCCCTCTGTCGAGCCGACGATCATTTGGCAGTTCTCACACAGCAGCGCGCCGCACACCATGCACCGGGACCGTACCAGGCCCAGGCGACGGTAGCCGCAACGGTTGCACTTCCCCACGGCGAATCGACCCCGAGGAATGTCTCGACGCCGGGGGATTGGAACTTTTCGGTGGACTTCCCAACGGGGCGGATAGGAGCCTCACAGTGGTCGACTTTGGTTAGGACGATTCTCGAACTGATTTTAGGACCCTCACCATTAATGGCGGGCCGGGATTCATCGCGGGGAAGGCGTCGTGCGCGTGACACCAGCCATGGCAGACCCTCACCCCAAGTTGGACGGACCCGTCGAGTTGGAGTCCGGGACGTGCTACCTCGTCAAGGGCAAACAGACCGAGACGACCTATCGACTCTTTCAGGACTTCGTCGAACGAGGGACCCCGGGTCTTTGCATCACGCGAATGCACCCGGCAAAGGTCCGCTCGCGGTACAGCCTCGATTCGGTCCCGGTCTGGTGGATCTCGTACAGCCCGGGCGAACGGCACTATGCCCCGACCGCCGTCAGCCTCCTCGCAAAGGTCATCGAGACGTTCATCGACGACCATCCGAATGGCTGCGTCGTCCTCCTGGACGGCGTCGAGTCTATCATGAACGGCGTCGGATTCGACAAAGACCTCCTCTTCGTCGAGCACATGAATGAATATGTGATGCCTCGGAGGGCGGTCGTGCTCGTCACCGTCGATCCGGACTGTTTCAAGCCATCCGAATTCGCGCGCCTCGAGCGCTTCCTCGAGAGCCTCGACGAACTGGAATTGCGCCAGCTGCTCCAAAACGGAGCGCCCTACATTTTCTAGCGGAAGCCACGAGAGGGGTGCGATCCGCCTGCTTTCCGCACCGGAGGCGGAGGGAACTTCCGGCGACGCCACCCACTGCTCGGTTTCGATACCTAAGCCAGCGGCCCCAATCGGTCAAACAAGCGGCGGATTTCCGGTGCGTAAGAATCTCGAGTGTTCCTCTGGCCCCGAGCGATCAGATGGTTACCCGCCCCCTGACGACGACTGCCACAATCCAGATCGTCAACGATGAGCCGACCCACCATGCCCGTACCTGTCAATCGATGTATTCGTATGCGATTAGCGTCAGAAAAACAACGAACTCCGTCCCAAGGGCGACCTTTTCGAAGATGTCACAGGCTTCCCGAAATCGGCTGTTCTGGAAGGCATCGGGGCCGATGGCGTCTCGGATTCTTGCTAGCTCTTCCTCCTCAAACCGCCGTACCAGTTCGGGCGTCACGCTCGCTCCTTCCTTTAGTGAGACCCGATGGCGGACCCACTGCCAGACCTGGGACCGCGCGATCTCCGCCGTTGCCGTGTCCTCCATCAGGTTGAAAATCGCCGCGGCTCCGTTCCCGCGGAGCCACGACTCGATGTATTGGAGGCCGACACTCACATTGTTCCGCAAGCCCGCCTCCGTAATCGTGCCGCCCGACACCCGGACGTCGAGGAGATCCTTTGCGGACACGGAGACCTCTTCCCGCAGGCGCGACACGTGGTTCGGCCTCGGCCCGAGGACGCCATCAAACACCTCCATCGCGATCGGGACGAGGTCGGGGTGCGCGACCCACGTGCCGTCGAAACCATCGTTCGCCTCTCGGACCTTGTCCTCGCGGACCTTCGCGATTGCTATCTCGTTCACTTTCGGGTCCTTGCGGCTCGGGATGAAAGCGGCCATGCCTCCGATCGCGTGGGCTCCACGGAGGTGACACGTGCGGACAAGGAGCCTCGTATAGGCCCGCATGAACGGGACAACCATCGTCACCTGCGCTCGGTCGGGCAGGATGCATTCCGGGCGATCTCGGAACTTCTTGATGATCGAGAAGATGTAGTCCCAACGGCCCGCGTTCAGTCCGACGATATGCTCCCGGAGTTCGTACAGGATCTCATTCATCTCGAACGCCGCTGGGATCGTCTCGATCAGGACGGTCGCCTTGATCGTGCCTCGAGGCAGACCCAACGCCTCCTCGGCTCGCAGGAAGACGACATTCCAGAGGCGGGCTTCGAGGTGACCCTCGAGCTTCGGCAAATAGAAGTACGGGCCCGTGCCGCGCGCGAGAAGTTCCTTCGCGTTGTGGAAGAAGAACAAGCCGAAGTCCGCCAAGCTGGCGGATACGGGATGGCCATCGACCCTCAGGTGCTTCTCCTCGAGGTGCCACCCTCGCGGTCGTACGAGGAGGGTCGCGATCCGGTCCTTCAGACGATACGTGCGGCCGTCCGGCGCGTCGTAGGCGATCGTCCGACGAACCGCGTCGACGAGGTTCACGTGGCCCACGACGACGTTCGACCAGGTCGGCGAGAGGGAATCTTCAAAGTCGGCCATGAAGACCTTCGCGCCTGAGTTCAGTGCGTTGATCATCATCTTCCGTTCGACCGGCCCGGTAATCTCGACCCGCCGGTCCTGGAGGTCCTTCGGGACCGATGCGACACGCCACTCGCCCTCCCGGACAGGCCTCGTCTCGGGGAGGAAATATAGCGTGCTCCCGTGGCGCAAATCTTCCCAACGTTTCATGCGTTCCTCTAACAGGCTCTTTCGGGTCGCGTCGAAGGCTCGGTGGAGCATTGCCAGAAACGCGAGCGCTTCCGGGGTGAGGATGCTTTGGACGCGCCCTTCGACCGGGCCGCGAATGTCCACACCGCCGGCCGTCGTCGCCTTGATCGAGCCCCCTTCCGGCTCGGGCGGGACCTATGCCGGGCTCACCTATGTTCCTTTGTGTGTTGACGTTCCACACACGAGTCGGTATGGGAACCCGTCGAGGCCGTTCGATCCGGCTCGCAGTAACGTCGACAAGGTGATTCAGCGTCCGTACCGAACGTGTGGGTCTACTCGGATCCGATTCCGCTATCCGTCCGGCAACGTCGGCGCGTCCAGCCGTTCTCGCGCCTCGTTCCAGAAATGGAGGAAGAGATCTTCCGCCCATTTGCACCCCACGCCATCGTCCAGGAAGACCATGGTCGCCATGTCGACTTCACCGTGGAGATTGGGGAAACAGACCCCTGCCACGTCGTCGACCACGGCGAGAAACATCCTCGCCTCTCCCAGGAGTCGCAGGGGGTAGTTTCGCTTCACCGCCGAGAGCGGAACGGGGTCCTGGAACACCTCGCGGGGCCGGATCACACGAACGTCCGCGCCGCCGGACGCCTTCTCCCGCAGGATGGGAAGGGCCTGCTCGAACGCCTGCTCGGAGAGGACCCAGATCCGTCGCTTGGCGCCCCGCAACGAGCGCTCTTGGGTCGCCACGACGTTGTACGTTCCCTTCGTCAACACGCCTCCGCTCAACGCGCCGAGCCGCTCCACGAACCCGGGCGGCAGCACGAGCACGTCGTGATTCAGGAGAAACTCGCGATACGCCAGCAGGAAACTGAAGAACGGGAAATCGGCGGACACGAGACGGGCCAGGTTCGTTGGCACATACTCGCTCTGCGGACCCTTCGTGACGAGACCGGCGGCCGTGAGTCGGTTCAAGTGGCGCGTGGTCTCCGAGTCGGTCATCCGGACACGTCGGGCGATCTGGGCGTGCCGGAGCGGTTTTTCGGAAATCGCCGCGAGAATGCCAAGTCGCTCTTCGGAGGCGAGTTCAAAGAGAAAGCGGGCAAGGCCCGTCGACTCCATGACGCGCGGATAAGTTCGGGTTGATACTAAGGTCTTCGGAACGGCCCTAACGCAGATTCATGAACAACCGATGCCTCGGCCGGCAGGAACCCCGAATAGGGAGAGAACTTCGTTGACCGAGAACAAGCAAGAAGAACGGATTGCGGGCCCCATGCAGGTGGCACCTCCCGCGGGAGCAGCTCTTGCCGCCCACGCCCGGCTCATCCTCGCCGTGATTATCGCGGCCGCTTTCCTGGACGTCGTCGACTTTTCCGTGGTCCAAGTGGCGCTGCCAACGATCCAGCGAGAATTCCTCGCTCCGCTGGCCGAGAGCCAGTGGGTCACCGGCGTCTACGGGCTCACCTTGGCCGGATTTCTCATGGTCAGTGGCCGAGCGGGCGACGTGTACGGTCAGAAGCGGATGTTCCTGGTCGGAATCGTGTTGTTCACGCTCGCGTCGCTCACCGCGGGGCTCGCTCCGTCGCTCCTCTCCCTGGTCGTCTCGCGGGCCATTCAGGGCATCGCGGCCGCCATGACGACGGCCACGGCCTTGGCGATCCTGGCGGCCACCTTCCCCGAGGGACCGGAGCGGAATCGGGCGTTCGGGATCCTCGTCTCGGTGCTGTCCGCCGGGTTCGCGGCGGGCTCAATCGCGGGCGGCGTTCTCACCGCGGCCTTCGGCTGGAGGTCCGTCATGTTCGTGAATGTGCCAATCGGAGCCGCGGCGACCGTCTTGGCACAGCGGTACATCGCGCGAAACGGTGGACGTGCGGTGGTCCGACGGCTCGACATTCCGGGCGCCGTGAGCGTGACGGCCGGCCTAGTCCTGCTCGTGTACGCGTTTACGGTTGCCGCGACGGACGGGCTCTTCACGGTCCAGACCGCGGTCCCGCTGGCCCTCTCCGTTTTGGCCCTCGTCGGCTTCCTGGCGATCGAATATCGGTCGAAGGCGCCGCTGATGCCGCTCGCCTTCCTCCGTCGCAGGACCACGCTGACCGCGAACGTTCTGTCCCTGTTCGTCAGCTCATCCGCCGGAGCGCTGATCGTGCTCACCGTCTATCTGCAACAAATCCTGGGGTACTCTCCGCTCGAGGCGGGTCTGGCGTTCCTCCCGGCCGCGGCGATCTTCTTCTTCGTCGGTGGTTGGGGATCCTCGTGGCTGATGAATCGACTCGGCATGAAACGGGTGCTCGTCGCCTCCTCGGCGTTCGTCACCCTCGGGCTGGCGCTGTTGGCGCCGCTGCCGGTCGCGGCTGGCTATTGGGGTATCTTGCCTGGCACCATGGTGTGGGCGCTCGGGGCGAGCATCGGCTTCCCGGCCCTCGCCATCGCGGGCCTCGCCGGGACCAAGCCGGGGGAAGAGGGCCTCGCCTCGGGCTTGATCCAGACCTCCCAGCGACTCGGCTTCCCGCTGGGCCTATCGATGGTGTTGACCGTCGGAAGCGCCTTCGATCCTCAGCTTGGGCTGAGCGGGTACCGATACGCCTTCGCCGCGGCCGCCGTGCTCGCCGCACTCGGATTCGGGATTGCCCTCCGCTTTCGAAACGAGCGGGCTCCGATCCTCGTCGAACGGGCGACACCCGACTCGTATTCGGTCGGAGAGCGAGGAGAGGTCGAATGAATCAATCGGAGGTCGCTCGAGCAGCGGGTTTTGGGTCGATGCGGAGCCCCGCGGGAAGCTATGATCAGGGACATTTGTACGACGGGCGATTGACCTCTCGAGGGATCGAACGGAGCCGGGATCGGTGAATACACATGAGAAAACTCATCATGTGGAATCTGGTCACGCTGGACGGTTTCTTCGAAGGCCCGAAGAGTTGGGACATCGATTGGCACGACACCATCTGGGGTGATGAGCTCGAAAAGTATGCGATCGAGCAATCGAAGTCAACCGGGATGCTGTTGTTCGGCCGCGTAACGTACGAAGGAATGGCCGGGTATTGGCCCTCCCAGAAAGGCGAGGTCGCCGATTTCATGAACACGATCCCGAAAATCGTCTTTTCGAAGACGTTGAAGAAGGCCGAGTGGAACAACACGCGGCTGGTGAAAGCGAAGCCCGAGGAAGAGGTCGCCAAACTCAAACAGCAGCCCGGCAAGGATCTGTTTGTCTTTGGCAGCGCGAACCTCTCGGCGACGCTCTTAACCCACGGTCTGTTTGATGAACTTGATCTGGCCTTGGCTCCCGTCGTCTTGGGCGGTGGGAATCCGTTGTTCAAGTCCAGCGCGGACCGGATCAAGATGACGCTTCTGGAAGCGAGGCCGCTGAAGTCCGGAGGCGTCATCCTCCGGTACGAGCCCGATCGTAAGAAAGCGAAGTCTCGTTAGTGCGAGCGTTACAGCGCAACAGGCTTGCATCGCCGGGATGTACCCTTCACCCGCTAATGCTTTTCCGCCGGCGACGGGAGAACTTGGCCGCAAAACAGAAGATGCCCGGCCGTTGAAGACCGGGCTGAGGGAACCTGAACGAGTTTAGCCCGAGCCACTACATCCGCGGGGCGTTGGGATTCTGCTGCCACAGGGCCATGCGAGTACCTGTGGGGTCCTCGAACACCGCGAACCATCCCTGGCCCATCACGTCGGCCTTTGGTGAGATGATTTTCCCGCCCGCCTTCTTCACCTTCTCGACGTACTCATCGACCGAGCTCACGGAAATGTAGTTGATGACGCCAGGCTGCCAGTTTCCGGGTTGCAGTCCCCCGATGCCCCCGCCAGGGCCGCTTGGCGCCTCGAACAGTGAGTAGTCGATGCCGGGAACCTGTTGAAACTTCCATCCGAACAGCGTTCCGTAGAACTTCTCAGCTTTCTTCGGCTCTTTGACGTGGATCTCCACATGCACGATTGCTCCAGGCTTCGGTGGTTCTGCCATTACAAATCCTCTTGGCCCGGAACGAGGCCGGTCTCGTATATAACGATATTCGACAGGGGTCACAGAAAGTACGGACGCCGACGGCTCCTGCCGCGGATCCAATCGGTGTTCCGATGCCCCGAGACCGAGCGACGGGTCTCGCCGACGGTCCCATCAACCGGTGCTCATCCGTGACGGAACTTGAGGGAGGCGGAGTTGATGCAGTACCGCAGGCCCGTCGGCTCCGGGCCGTCTTCGAACACATGGCCCAGGTGGGACCCGCAGTTGGCGCACTCGACCTCGGTCCGCCGCATGAGCAAGCTGCGATCTTCCTTCTCGTGCACGTTCTGTTTCTGGATCGGCGCCCAGAAACTCGGCCAGCCGGTTCCGGAGTCGAATTTCGTGAGCGAGGCGAAGAGTTCCTTCCCGCAGACGACGCACACATAGACCCCGGGCTCGTGGTTGTCCCAGTATTCTCCCGTGAACGGCCGTTCGGTCCCCTTGTTGACGCAAACGTCGTACTGTAGCCGGGTGAGCTCTTGCCGAAGCCTCGCTTTGTCGAGTTTCTCCACGAGGATACACGAGCCCTCGCATGGTTTAAGGTTTTGGCGAGGCACGTCAGAGACGACGGACATCCACGTATCCGCGCTTCGATGAACGGTGCGCGTTCGCCCAATGGTCGCGAAACGAGAGGGCTAGCGGAGTCCCAATTCCACCGGGAATCGGGCAATCCCGAGGCAATCCCAGGTAAGGGTGATGCCGCCAGAAATGCATGTGCGGATCGGAGGAAGAACATGGTCGAGATCGTGGACATTACGCAGGGAGTCGTGCTTCTGGGATTGGTCGCGCTTTTCACAGGACTCCTGGTCCTCCTGAAGGGCCTTTACCTGATCCGCGCGGGCGAAGTCGGAGTGCTCGTGAAGAGGCTCGGCGGCCGGAAGATGCCCCCCGGACAGGTCATCGCTCGACACGGCGAGATCGGGACGCAAGCCGCGACCCTGGTGCCGGGTCTGTACTGGCGAATGCCGGTCGTCTGGAGCATGCGCCGGTCCCGAGTCCTCCAGGTCGCCGAGAATGAAATCGCGACCGTGGAAGCGATCGACGGCCGTCCCCTCTCGAAGGGACGACTGCTCGGGGACGAGGTGGAGTGCAACCAGTTCCAGGACGGCGAGGCGTTCCTCGACAATGGCGGGTTCAAAGGCCCGCAGGTCGCGATTATCCGCCCCGGGACGTACCGGATCAATCCGTTCCTGTTCAACGTGGCCAAGCAGCCCGCGACGGAGGTCGCCTCTGGAAAGGTCGGGGTCGTGACGGCCCAGGATGGCCAGCCGCTGCCGCCGAAATTCATCGTCGCGCCCGCGCCCGAGGGCGCACCGTCGGCATCGCATCCGAGCGCCCGGTCGCACAATTTCTTCCAGGACGGCCAGGCCTTCCTCGATAGCGGTGGCTTCCGAGGACCGCAACTCGATACGCTCCAGCCCGGTCGGTACTACATCAATCCGACGCTCTTCCAGGTCCAGATCGACGATGTCGCAGAAGTCCCGCCGGGGTTCGTAGCCGTCCTCCGGTCGAACATCGGGGAGGAACTGGACCAGGCCGACATCCAGCCCGTGCCCGTCACGGACAGCCCGGACTTCGATCAGACGATTCACGCGGCGGTCGAGCGGCTGCTCGTCCCGGAGCGAAACCGGCGGGGCATTTGGCGTAATCCGGTTGCCCCAGGCAAGTACAACCTGAACCGAGTCGCCTTCACCGCCTACATGGTCCCGACGTCGGCCATCATGGTCGATTGGGCTCGGTCGGAGCGGCCGGATGCGCCGAGTCTCGCGCGTCGCCCGGCGGAGCCTCGCGCCGACGAATCGGACTATCCCTACTTGACGGAACAGGGGGAGAAGGGTCTCTCCTTCTTCCGCTTCGGCCAGTTGCTCGTGACGTCCAAGGACGGCTTCAAGCTCGAGGTCGACGTGCGGATGGTCATCCGGATCCTGCCGGAGAACGCGGCCTTTGTGATCGCCCGATTCGGCTCCGTGTTTAACCTGATCCAACAGATCGTGCATCCGCTCATCGACGCGTCGTTCCGGAACAACGCGGGGGAGAAGAAGGCGCTCGAATTCGTTCAGGGCCGATCCCAACTGCAGGAGGAGGCCCTGAACCGGGCCCGGGTGCAGTTTGCCAAGTACTACGTCGAAGCCCAGAACCTGCTCATCTCCTACATTGCGGTCGATCCGACCCTGCTGGCGACCCAGACGAACAAGGAGATCGCAATCCAGCAGCAGACGCAGTATGAGCAGCAGGCGACGGCCGAGCAGCGGCGCATCGCGGTCCAGGAGATGACTGCGCGGGCGAACCTCCAGCCCCGCGTCGTCGAGGCCTCCTACCAGGTCCAAATCAATGAGAACCTCGCGAAGGCCGCGATCAAGCAGGCGGAGGGCGTCCGCGACTCGACGCGCATCCAGGCGGACGGAAACGCGGCGGCGATTCGAATGGTCGGACAGGCGCAGGCGGACGCGTACCACGCCCAGGCCGACGTGCTCGGCTCCGACCGGGTCGCGCTCGTGAAGGTCATGGAGGAGGTCCGAGACGGCAAGATCCGAGTGACGCCGGATACGCTCGTGATGTCCGGTGCGGATGGATCCGGTGCCGGGACCCTCTTGACCGCCTTCCTCGCGAAGCTCCTCACCCAGCCGAACGGCGGAACGCCGGCCGCGCCCGACAAGCGGCTCGAGCCCTCCGACGACGCGTCGGATACGACGAAGGAAAAGCAAACGTGAGCGAGGCGAGAGGTCGTCGGGGACAGAATCGGCTTTGACCGACCTCCCGCCTCGATTCCATAACCTCATGCCTCGTTGTGCCTTGGGCCTCGAGCGAGGGTGAGTCTATGGAGCGGACGAAACGAGGCAAGGAGGGAGCGGGAGTCGATCGAAACGTCCAAGAGAGATTGGTTCGCGGGTTGAATCTAAACCTGGCAAACATGACGTCTTTGGCCACCGCCTACAAACAGGCGCATTGGAACCTACAGGGCTCGGGATTCGCCCAGCTTCATGAGTTGTTCGACCGGTTCGCGGACCAGACGAGAGAATATGCCGATCTCGTGGCGGAGCGCGCGGTTCAACTCCACGGGACGTCCCACGGGACGATTGAGGGTGCGGTGAAGGAGACGACACTTCCTCCGTTCCCGCTCGACGAACATCGCGAAAACTTGCTCCTTCGCGCGCTCGTCGAGCGAGCGAACGTTGCGATTGCGGAGATTCGACGCGGAATCGACGGGAGCGAGGATGACCTCCCCACCCAAGACGTCTACATCGAGATCGCGCGGGGCCTCGAGAAACAAGAATGGATGCTCCGGTCCCACCTGACGGGGTAAGGTTCCATCGCCGGGCGTCCACACCAGGGGGACGCTTCGCGGTTCGTTTGTGATGGACCAGGAATCCGTCAGCCCGTCACTCCTCTCGACTCTGCACGGCCGCTTCCGTCTCACGCTCTGCCCGGCTCTCGACGGATGGGACCGTTGCGAGGAACAGTCGGAGTCCGGGCGACCCGTACAGTGCGATCTTGGAAACGTTTTCAAACAAAGCGCCATGCCCCATTTCGACGGGCTTCTTCTCAATCATCCCCGCTCCTCGGAGAACGTACGCCACCCCCCGCCGGTCGTGATCAATCGGAATGGATACGTCCGTCTCCCGGGTGAACTCGATGTCCGTGCACTCGAGTTGCATGAACGTTTCGGCGCGCGCGAGCGGACCGACCACGGGCCGTCGCAAGGTGCCGTCGATCGACTCCGTAGCGTCACCTGCGTCCTTGATCTGGATCGAGGTCGGCGGCGGCTCCGTGTGCCACGGCAGACGAAGGACGATCGACAACCACCGGGCACTCCGGGCTTCCTGGGACGGCTGCATCGTGAGCTCGTGACGAATCTCTTGATGGGCCGTGACGACGAGCACGGATCCCGGATTCATCACGGTGTGATTGCCGGTCCCGTCCTCATGGTGCACGTAGCCGTCGAGGACGTAGGCGACGACCTCCTCCGCCAAGTGCGGATGTAGCCCGGCTTGCATCCGGCTCGTGGCGACCGATTCGGCGAAGCGGTCAAACGGGGGAAACGGACCCTGCTCGGCGGTTGGCATCAGCAGGTGGGCCGTCGGATCCGAGAGGTCCTCGTGGCTGGACCGAATGATCACGCGTCCGGGTTGGCTTTTGCCCGTCATCGGAAATTCTCCGTCGGTCCCGGGACAGGTGTTGTGGACGTATCTATGTTCTCGTCCGCTCCGACGCCACCGCCACGGCCTCCAGATCGTCGGGGCGCTCTGCTCGAACGACCAAGGGGGGTGACGAGCCGCCGCGCTCCTCGGAGCTATTCCATACTTTCCGTGGCCAGACGTTATATACCGGCGAGATGAGTGAGGAGCCGGAGGAGGAGAGGGATGAGTACCGTCACGGTCGGCCAGGAAAACTCGACGGCGATCGATATCTACTACGAGGATCACGGCTCGGGCAAGCCCGTCGTGTTGGTTCACGGGTGGCCGCTGAGCGGCGCTTTGTGGGAGAAGCAGGTGACGGACTTGCTGAATGCGGGTCACCGGGTCGTCACGTACGACCGCCGGGGGTTCGGGCAGTCCAGCAAGCCGTCGACTGGTTACAACTACGACACGTTCGCCGAAGATCTGCACAAGCTCGTGACGAAACTCGACCTTCGCGATTTCGCCCTCGTCGGATTCTCGATGGGCGGCGGCGAGGTGGCCCGCTACATCGGCAAGTACGGCTCGGACCGCGTGAGCAAAGCGGTGTTCTTGTCGGCGGTCCCGCCGTTCCTATTGAAAACGGCCGACAACCCGCAAGGGGTCGACGCGGACGCCTTCGAAGGGATCAAGGCGGCGATCGCCGCGGACCGCCCCGCGTTTCTCTCCCAATTCCTGTTGGATTTTTTCAATGTCGACGTCTTCCGGGGGAAGCTCGTCAGCGATCAAGTGGTCCAGCTCAGTTGGAATATCGCGGCCGGCGCTTCGCCCCGGGGCACCCGGGATTGCGTTACGGCGTTCTCCTCGACGGACTTCCGGAACGACTTGAGGCGCATCGATGTTCCGACCTTGGTCATTCACGGTGACGCGGACCGGATTGTGCCCTTCGCGGTCGCAGGCAACCGCATGCCCGAGTTCGTGAAGGATTGCAAACTCATCAAACTGGAGGGCGCGCCGCACGGTTTGAATTGGACGCACGCGAGCAAGATCAACCCGGAGCTCGTCCACTTCCTGGGGTAGCAAGCCATCGTTGGCGATCCACCACAGGTCAACACAGAGCTTCCCGCACTGGATGGTCCCGAAGAATGAGACGTGAGCCCGACAGCGACAAGAAGCCGTTCAAGACGATAGACGAATACATCGGGACCTTTCCCAAGGACGTTCAAACGATCCTTGAAAAAATGAGGAAGACCATACGAGAGGCGGCGCCTGGAGCGGTGGAGACCATCAGCTACCAAATGCCTACTTTCAAACTCAACGGCAGGGGCTTGGTTTATTTCGCGGCGTTCAAGAATCACATTGGATTCTATCCAATACCCTCGGGTGTTGAAGCGTTTGAAAAAGAACTCTCACCATACAAACAAGGAAAGGGTTCCGTACAATTTCCGATTGATCAGCCCGTCCCATACGATCTGGTAAGAAGAATTGTTACGTTTCGGGTGAACGAAAATCTCGGGAAAGTGAAATGAGAATTTCCCGGGTCGAAAGGGTGAACCCCGTTCGCTTGGGATTAGGTGCGCATGTCACGCGGGAGTGGGCCCGCGAGGCAGGACGATTGTGAACGTGGAGCCGCGCCCGGGCTCGGAAGCGAGCTCGATTCGGCCGTGATGGGCCTCGACGACGGCCTTCGCAAATGAGAGGCCGAGCCCCGTCCCCTGATCGGGACCTTTCGTCGTGAAAAAGGGTTCGAAGATCTTCTCACGCAGCGGCTCGGCGATCCCCGGGCCCGTGTCCTGCACGACGATCGCGTACTCGTCGACGCGCTCCTCGAGGCGCACGCTCACGGAGCCTTTCCGCGTCGCCTCGAGGGCGTTCTTAAGGAGGTTCGCGACCGCTTGCTGAAGCCGCAGCGGGTCCACCATCGCGAGGGCCGGGATCTCCCCGGTTTCTTTCCGAAAGTCGACGCCCTGCCTCACGAATGAGGCGACCTCGTCGGAGGCGGTGGCGAGCACGGTCCGAAGATCCGTCTCGACCGCGTGGGGTTCTTCCGTGCGCGTGAGGGCCAGAAGGTTGTCGATGATGGCCGCTGCCAGCCGACGCTGGACGTTGATCTTCTCGACTCGGGTGAGAATCTCTGCGTCCCGAGTGCGCCGGGCGATCGTGCTCGCGAGGAGGGCGACGTTTGTGAGCGGCGTCCTGATTTCGTGGGCGATGTAGGCGGCGACCCGACCCATCGACGCGCGCCGCTCGCTCTCGACGAGTCGGCCCTGCATCTGCATACGCTCGGCCACGACCGCGGCGAGCACGAACGAAGCGAAGGCCGCCGTCGCGTTGAAAGCCTGGAGGGTGACCATCCGCTCCAGGAGAGTCCCGTCCGCGAAGGGGCCGGTCCCGTTCACCGCGGCCCAGATGGCAATCGAGGATACGAGGAGCGCCGCGGGCGCCGCTCCACGTTGCTGGAAGCGCAACGCCGCCCATGCGAGGAACGGGAACACGAGGTATTCGAGATGCAGGCGGCTCTGGAACGCGAGGTACGCGACGATCGCGACCCCGGCGAGGAGCAGGCCGCCCTCAGCCGGGCGAAGCCACCCAGCACTGACGAGTCCGGTCCGTCGCAGGCTTAGGAGGAACGGCGCGACGAGGAAGATGCCCATTGCGTCTCCCGTCCACCAGACGAACCACGTCGCCCAGAACGCGCTGGGCAGAACTGAACCCGATAGGAGCAGAGACACCGATCCGCCGGTCGCGCTGACCGTCACGCTGAGGGCGCCCACGAACACGATGGCCAATGCGTCGCGGAGCCGGTCGAGTTCCAGCCGAAAGCCCATCCGTTGCAACAAGACGACCGCAAGGAGAGGGGCCAGTGTGTTTCCTGCCGTTACACCGGCGGCCGTGAAGAGGGTCGGGCCGATGGGCGCGTTCACGAAGAACGCAGCGATGGCGACGCCAGGCCAAACCTTGCGACCGAAGTAGAGCAGCCCGACAAGGGCGATCCCGGTCGGCGGCCAAATCGGCGTCACCTGTCCCCCGACGAGCGCCATCCTCAAGCTGAGGACGGCGGCAACGTAGTATACCACTCCGAGGAGCACGGCCTTGGCCAGGTCATTGGCAAACCCGGTGACGTGTCGAGCTTGCAACCACCGGGAGAAGGCCGCGGCCGAATTGGATCGGGCTCGTCCAGCGGGCGTCGGCTGCGAGGGCGAATCAGCTGCCTCTGAGAGCGCCGAGTTGACTCGAGGGGAGCCCGCGGAGGGCTCGTCCAGGAGGGGCTCTGTCCAGTGTGGGGGGTCGATGGTGGCTTGCGGCTCGATCGGCATTGATCGGTCGACGCTCCGGTGGGCGCACGGAGGGAAGTCCCATGTGTAGCCCCGCTATTTTGGTCTTCCCCTCCAAAGATTCGTCCGTGATGCCGAGTAGAGGGGATGGGTAGCCGACGCCGTGCAGGACAGCGAGGCCTTGGGAAGGTCCGTACCCAGCGAACAAGGTTCGGCTTTCTCCGCGGTCCAACCCGCCACCGGGGCCAAGCGTGCTCCGGCGTCCCGGCAGCTCTCTACATGTAGCACTCCTCTTCAAATATAAGGAACGCAATGCATGTATTGCATGCAGTCCACGGAAACGTCAAAGCCCACGATTTCCCTGCGGCTACCCCGCCGGGTTCTCGAAGAAATCGACGGGCTCGTGAGGCGGACGCGAATGCGCTCGCGCACCGAGTTCATCGAACGAGCGGTCGAAACCTACGTGGACGAACTGAAGGAAGCCAGGATCGTCGTCGCGAAACCGTGGACGGACAAGGGCGCGCGGGTCGCGATCCTCCGGTACCTCAAGGGGCGGTCCGCCACGTATGTGACGGACATCGCGGAAGCCTTGCGGATGGACTTCGAGCTGGCATTTCGCGTTGTGAGTTCCCTTTCGAAGGAGGGAAAGGTCATTGGCTGAGCTTGGTGGGGTCGGAGACAGCGTCACTGGCGAGAAACTTGCGGCGGTCGGTCGAAAGGTCGGCCGGGTTTTCGTTGTAAGCGGCACGGGAGCTCATCGGGTCCAGCGTATGTACATCTGGGGTGATCCCGCTCGCTGCTTCGTTGACAAACCCGTTCGGCGCCCTTAAGGACAGTGGGATCCGGGTTCACGCCCGCCTACGGAGCCCACGCATCGCGCCAAGGTTGGGAGATTGGGACGCCCGCGTTGGGATTTGAACCCAAGTCACCAGGTCCGGAGCCTGGAAGTCTATCCAAACTAGCCTACGCGGGCTCGATGGCGAATGGTCCGGCGGCTTAAAGCATCCGCCCGAACAGGGACGGGGCCCGGTCACTTCTTCGCAAATTCGGTGTAGCCGCAACGCCCGCACGATACCCGATTGGCATGCCTCGCAAGGAAGACGCCGGGGCCGCACTTGGGGCAATTCGCCCGCTCCCTCGAGATGCGATCTCCGTCGACCTTGTAGAACTTCCTCTTGAGACCCGCGACCCCTTTTTCCTTCTTCGCCTCGGCCATTACTTACCGCCCTTCTTTTTTGTCGGTTCCGCCTTCTTCTCGTCCTTCTTCTCCTCTTTCTTCTCTTCCTTCTTCTCGGCCGGCTTCCGCTCCTCTTTCGCGGCGGCAGGCTTCTTCTCTTCTTTCGCAGAAGGGCGTTCCGCCTTCGGTTCTGGCTTGGCCTCGGGCTTCGCCTCCGGTTTCGGGGCTTCCGCCTTCGGTGCAGCGGCCGCCTTCTCCGGCTTCGCAGCCGGGGCGGGTTTCTCCGGTTTCGGCGCGGCTTCCTTCTTCTCCTTGACCTCCGGCTCGATCAACTTGTTGCGGACGAGGATATGCTTGCGTTCGACCGCGAGCGCCTGCTCTTTCGATTTGTAGACTTTCGCTTCGCCGAGCGTCTCGTATCGGCCGAACGTCGAGGCCTGCGAATCGATTACGACGATGTCTTTGGTCGCGTTGAGCTCCTTCGCCAAGAACGCGCGGAGCGCGTCCCGCGTCGGCGTCGGCTCGGCCTTGTGGATCGCCTTGAAGGTGACCTCGACCCGCTTCAGGAGCGGGTTGTCCGTCTTCTTGAGGACCTCGAGTTGCATGGGTTAGTGCTCCATCCGTCGGAGGACGTCGTGGACCCGGGACTTCGCGGCGTCGTCGGCCCGCACGACCACGACGCCCTGGGACGGTAGGCCGTACAGGACCGCCGCGGACGGGGGTGCGAGCGCGATGCAGACGAGGGCGAGAAGGTCCTCTTCGCCTCGGACTTCGACGCGTACCCGCTCGTCCGACTTAAAGGCTTCGGACACGACGCGCCACGCGTCCGGCACGATCGTTCCCGCGGGGTTCGTCAGCCGCATCACCTTCGATCCGACCCGCGCGAGCGCCTCCCTCAGTTCCGGGTCCTCCTGGCGTTTCGTCTTGAAATCGACGACGCAGATGTCTGGCGTCCGTCCGCGCGCGACGAGGTCGAGGGTGCAGAAGTCGCCCACCGTCACCACGGGACTCGCGGTGCCGATCGTCGGGAGGACGCTCGCCCCGTGCACGAGCGCGCCCATCGGCCACCGGAGATATTCACGCAGGGATTCCGGGAGACGCAGCGTCGCGTTCGCGAATTCATCGAACGCGGAGGGCGAACTTCCCGTTGACATGGATGCCCATCTTCTTCGCGATTTCGGACCGCGGGTGATCGACGATGATCACGTAGCCTTGCCAGTCCTTCGACGTCTCGCCGCCGCACAGGGGGCACTTGTCGTCGTCCGTGATGTGCCCACAGTTCTTACACGCCTTCGGGACTTTTACCACCATGATTCTACCCTTTCCTCTTCCGGACGCGGCCTTCCGCCTTCGCACGGTCTTCCTCGATCCAATCGAGCTTGCCGAGCGCAGGCTGGCGCATCGTCAACCCGATCTTCGACTCCCGCGGGGCGCGTTCGTTCAGGGAGACGGCCACGATTCGCGTGCGGACCTTGTCTCCGATCCGCAAGTCGCGCTTCGTGTCTTTTCCGATGAGTCGCTGGCCTTCTTCGTCGACGTCCACGCGATCGTCCATGACCTGCGAAATGTGCAGCAGGCCGTCCAGAGGACCGAATCGCACGAAAGCGCCGAATTTAAGGATTTCCACGACGGTACCCTCGACGATCTCCTGGAGGGTCGGCGCAAACACGAGGGCGTCGTACCGGACGCGTTGATAGACCGCGCCGTCGCCGTGGACGATCCGCCCTTCCCCGACCCGCTCGATGTTGCTCGCGATCAAGGTCAGGGTCTTGTCGGCCCCGATCTTGCCTTCCAGGGTCGTGCGCGTGAGTTCCCGCGCGACCGCATCGATGTCCTCGCCGAGCCGCTCCGGCGGGATCCGGACGGTGTCCTCCCGCTGGACCCGTTGGTACATGAAAACCGGCGGGGTGGCGAGAAGGGTCCTCGTATTTAGGACTTTAGCCCGCTGAGGAGTGTCCGTCCAGCCGCGAGACTGCAGCACCTCACCAACCGGACCACGGAAGTCAGCGAGGAGCCGAGTAGAAACCGGGTACGATACTTCCGTAAGTTTATGCGGCCTCCCAAGTTACCACGACAAGTTGTGCCAGTTCGGATGCGCAGGAACAGGGCTCGCATGATTCCGGACGCCCGAGCAGGGAGAAACAAGGCATGAATCGCAAGCTCGAGGATTGATTGTCTTTGGGTCGAAACCGTAGCGATTTGGTTATTTTCGTCGGGAAGCGCCTGCTCCAGCTCGTACCCGTCCTCTTCGGCGTTGTCACAATCACCTTCTTCTTCACGCATGTCGCCGTGCCAAATCCTTGCGCAGCGTGGACCAAGGCCCGGACTCCCGGGGCAGTCCAGGCGTGCGTTGTTACATTCGGATTCGACAAACCGCTCTCGGTCCAATACACAACCTATCTCCAGAACCTCATTTCTGGCAATTGGGGGACGAACTCCGTTCAACAGCCGGTCCTGCCCTCGATCCTCCGCGCTTTCCCCGAGACGCTCGAGCTCGTCTTTGCGTCCCTCCTCTTGATGGTCGTGCTGGGGATTCCGCTAGGAGTCGTCGCCGCCAACGGAGCCGGTCGCTGGCCGGATCACCTGGTCCGCACGTTCTATTTGAGCGGCTGGGCCACGCCGACGTATCTCGGAGGCCTCATCCTTGCAATCGTTGTCGGACCCGCGCTCGGTCTGCCATACACGGGCGATTTCAGCAGCGCGAAACCGCCTGGTTGGGAGATTGTTCATATGTCCGTAATCGACGCGATGCTCCGTCTCGATCCCGGCGCGCTCGCGGACGCGATCCTTCACCTGATCCTCCCCGCGACGGCCCTCGCGTTCTTGAACATGGGCATCGCCACCCGGATGACGCGCGGTTCGATGCTTGAGATCCTACCCATGGATTTCGTCAAGACCGCTCGCATGAAAGGTCTCACGAACTTCTGGGTGCTCTATCGTCACGCCCTCCGAAATTCCCTGATCTCGACGACCACGGTCCTCGGCATTGCCGCGGGGGGGCTTCTGTCGGGAACCGTGGTCATTGAAAACATTTTCCGGTGGCCGGGGATCGGTACGTACGCCTTCAACGCAATCATCGGGTACGAATTCGCGGAGACCATCGGCATTGTCATTGTTTTCGCGGTCGGCGTCGTCCTCGCGAACCTGGTTGCGGACGTGCTTTACGGCCTCCTCGACCCCCGGGTAGAGTGGCGCTGAATGGCCGGCGATGCGCGGGCCACCCAACCAGCCGGCTGGCTATCTCGCAAGCGAAAGTGGTTGACCTCGCAGCTTAGGCACTTGCGCTCCGGTTTGCGCGGATTCCTCCGAATCATGAGGGCGAACCCGTTAACCCTAGTCGGTTTCGTGATGGTTGTCATCATCGTGTCAGTGGCCGTCCTCGTCGTCCTTCTGCCGCCGATTGGCCAAGCCTTGGTCGGACATCCGGTTTCGATCCTCCCGTACGGCCCGAACTACTACCCTTCCCCCTGTCCGACTCGGATTGTTACTACGGGAAACTATTCCTATCCAACCTGTACCCTCCCCCCTTCGACTGAGCACCTGCTCGGGACAGACAATCTCGGCCGCGACATGTTGTCCCGTGTGATGGCGGCCCTCCCTCTCGACTTGGCGATCGGCTTTGTCGTGACGGCGTTCGCGGCCCTTCTCGGCGGAAGCCTTGGCCTCGTGGCTGGCTATTGGGACCAGCCGAGGACCATCAAGGGTGCCATCTCGGTGGCGATCTTGCGCCTCACCGACATCTTTCTGGCATTTCCGAGCCTCGTGCTTGCCCTCGCCATCGCAGCGACATTGGGCCGGGGCACCCTCCCCACGGTCCTCGCGATTCTGCTTACTTGGTGGCCATACTATGTCCGGCTTGTCCGCGGGGAGGTTCTGGTCGTGAAGCATCAGCCCTATGTCACGGCGGCTAAAGCCGCCGGGCTATCCGACCTGCGGATTTTGATTCGCCACGTCATTCGGAACATCCTGGAGCCGGTCACCGTCTACTATACCCTTGACGTCGGGACCGTGCTGGTGACCTTCTCGACGATTTCCTTCATCGGGATTGGCGTTCCGCTCGATGTCCCCGAGTGGGGAAACATGGTGGAGTATTATCAGACGCAGAACCTGATGGGAATCGCGCCCTGGACGATTCTCGCGGCCGGAGGCGCGATCTTCGTGACGGTCCTCGCATTCAGCCTGCTCGGAGACGGCCTTCGGGACGTCCTCGATCCTCGGAGCCGGCGCGCGTTGGCCCAAGCCGCCGTCCCCACTACGGTCGCTGCCCCTGCGGCGCTCGGAGAGGCATGAACCGGATCTTGAGGTTCAATGTCGGGTCGGTCCCCTCGAGGGAAGCCCTGTGACCGAGCCGGTGCTCCAGGTAGAGCGCCTATCCGTCGATTATGAGGTCGGGGCAGGTACGTTCCATGCCGTGCAGGATGTCTCCTTCGAACTCCATCCGGGGCGGGTCCTGGGAATCGTCGGCGAGACGGGTTGCGGAAAGAGCACGCTCGCCCACGCAATCCCGCGTCTCCTCCAGGAGCCGCCGGCCCGAATCCGGTCAGGGAGCGTCCGCTTCCGAGGAGTCGATCTCCTGAAGCTTCCGAGGTGGCAGCTGCCACGGGTCCGAGGGACCGGAATCGGCATGGTGTTTCAAGAGCCGATCAACTCCCTCAACCCCGCCTACCGGATTTACGATCAGGTCGCAGAGGCGATCCGGATCCGAAGGCTGCGGGAGTCAGGACAAGCGCCCGGACTGGTCTCTCCACAGGAGCCGTTCGACTACTCGAAACCCAAAATGCCGAACGTTGGGGAGGTCTTGCTGAAACCGTTGGTCCCCTCCAAGGGGCCTGCGTCAAGACGGCCGATGTTATCGAAGGACGCGCAGGATCTCCGTGCGACGGTCCTTGAGTACCTGAAACTGGTGCGGATAAATGACCCGGATACCATTCTCAATCTGTATCCCCACGAACTGTCCGGAGGCATGCGGCAGCGGGTCATGATTGCCATCGCGCTCAGCGGGCGACCCTCTCTCCTCATCGCGGATGAACCGACGAGCGCCCTCGACATCACGATCCAGGCGCAAGTTCTGACCTTGATGAAGGAACTGATGACCCAAATCCGAACATCGATCCTGTTCATCAGCCATGATCTCGGAGTGATCGCCGAGATGGCGGACGACGTGGGTGTCATGTATGCAGGTCATCTCGTCGAACTCGGGCCCGTCGATCAAGTGTATCGCGACCCAAGACATCCGTACACGAAAGGGCTCTTGCGCTCCGCGCCGAGCAAGTACAAAACGGAGGGCCCCCTTCCGTCGCTGCCCGGATCCGTCCCGAACCTTTCTCGGTTACCCCGAGGTTGTCCGTTCCACCCCCGCTGCGTTCTAGCACACGCGGACTGTACGCAGGACCCAGGACCGAAGCTGACCAAAGCCGTGGAGGCCGCCGGTCCCGAGCACCTCGCGGCCTGCTACTACAGCAAAGAGGTGCCGGGCATTCCATGACCGAGTTCCTCGTGGAGGCCACCGGTGTCACGAAGCACTTTCCACTGACTCAGTCGCTCACGGAGACCCTCAGCCGCCAGGAGCGACGATCGATCCACGCGGTCGACGGAGTCTCCCTCACAATCGGTCGCGGCGAGTCCCTCGGTCTTATTGGCGAATCCGGATCAGGAAAGACGACTCTCGGGTGGCTCATCGCCCGGCTCTTCGAGCCCACGAGCGGAACCATCCGGTTCGAGGGACGAGATATCTCCCACCTGACGGGGAGGGAGCTCCGCTCGTGGAGGAGGAAAGTACAAGTGGTCTTCCAGGACCCGGTCGGCTCGCTCGACCCTCGGATGCGGGTATGGCAAATTGTGGGAGAGCCGATCCTCGCACAGGAGAAAGCCACGAAGTCCGAGATTCGCGCTCGGGTCGGGGAAATCCTTCCGAGCGTGGGTCTCCCAACCGGATCGCTGGACCTCTATCCCCACGAGTTTTCCGGGGGAGGTCGGCAACGATTGGCCTTGGCGAGGGCGCTGATTCTGCGCCCGAAACTCATCGTGCTGGATGAACCGACGAGTGCACTCGATGTAGCGGTCCAGGCGCAGGTGCTGAACCGGCTCGTTGCCTTGCAAGAGGAGTTCGGGTTTTCCTACCTGTTAATCACCCACAACGTGGCCGCCGTCCGTTACGTCGCCGACCGAGTGGCCGTCATGTACCTCGGCAAGCTCGCCGAGGTCGGCCCCGTGCGCCAGGTCCTTGAACACCCGCTCCATCCGTACACGAAGGCGCTCCTCGCAGCGCTTCCCGTGCCTGAGGTGCGTAGGAGGGGTGCCCGCTATCGCGTTTCGGGCGAGGTGCCGACCCTGATTAGCCCGCCCCCAGGCTGCCGGTTCGCGGGACGGTGTCCTTTTGTGATTGACCGATGCCGAACGGAAGAACCCCTTCTCCGAGTTCTCCTGAACCTCCCCGACCAATGGGTGGCGTGTCACCGCGTCGAGGAGATTGGAATGATTCCTCCCAATGAACTCATTGCGGAGGCGCCGGTACTACCGGAGCGACCTTCGACTATGCCCGCGACCCCTTCCCCGGAGGGATGACTCAGCCTACGAGTCCCGACGCTTTCGATTAGGGTCTAGGACGACGCCTGGTCCGTTCCCTACCTCATCCCGCGTACTCGGTGTTGAACATCATCGTGAACGGTAGGGCGCTTCCCATCGGGTTCGGGACGACTCCTTGGAGTCGCGGGTTGTAAATCGCAAATTGCTGTGGGACGACAAGCCAGGCATTCGTGTAGTTGTCTTGCATCATCTGGACCATCTGTGTGTAGTCCGTGGTCGCGTTCGCGGGGTTGCCGGCGGCGTCAATTACGAGCTGGTCCATCGTCGCATTGTCATAGCCCGACATGCAAGCATTCGCGCTGCCATAGCTGATTGCATTGTTCTGGGTCCAGTCGTCCGGCGCAATGTAGTCCGAGGTGTAGAACTCCTGCCCGATCGGGAACGGTCCGCCGTACTGGTTCGGCACTGCCTGGGAAGAGCAAACCCCATTACTGTCCAACACCTGGAGGGCATACAGCGTGTCCAGAGTGATCCCGACCGGATTGATGTGGATCCCGATCTTCGCGAGATCGGCTTGGAGTAACGTGGCCACCGTTTCCCAATCGCCGAGCTTGATGTATTCGTAGTTCAAGGTCCCGGGGAATCCTCCGCCCGTCGGGGTGAGGGGCCACGGCGAGTTGTTCATCTCCTGCCGAGCCAGATTCAGGTCGTATTGGTACATGGGGACGTTTGCGGGGTTGTAATTCGGGTATCCCGGAGGGACAGGCCCAACCCAGCGCGTTGCATACTTGCCGAATGCCACGTTGATAATCTCATCGTAGTTGATCGCGTGAACGACCGCGGCCCGCACCGACTGGTTCGTGAACGGGTCCGTGTTTTGGTTCATGTAGATCCACCATCCGCCGGCCGTCGAGCTGTACACGTTGTCGAGCGCCCTCACCGTGACGCAGGACGACCCTTTGAGTTCGTTCACGGTCGAGGGTCCGGCGTAGGCGAGGGAAACCCCGGCAACGGCTCCTGATTTGAGATCTTGGACCTCGGTCTGGGTCGTGCCCTGGTAATTCAGTTGAATCTTGGACTTTGCGGGCTGGAGGATATTGTTTAAGGGTTCCGCCGCCGCGGCAGATGCACCCCAATAGGTCGCGCTCGGGCTGAGGACCATGGGGCCGACGTCCGGGGTGTATGATGTGAGCACGTACGGCCCACTGCCGACCATATTCGCTTGCATCCAGCTGTTCGCGGCGTTGGCTGTCACACCCCCGTTTGCTTGGACGACGGCCGGGTCCACGGCAGCGGAGACGGGCGCCGCAAGGGTCGAAAGAACGTACGAATACGGGACGGCGCCCAGGTATCCGTACCCGAGGTTTACTTTCAAAGTCAGATTGTCAACGACCTGGAAGGACTGGCCGGCGGCCTCCATATACGCGATCTGAGTCGTCGTGGGCGCCGCGAAGTTCCATGTGTTGAGGGCGGTCGTCATGGTCGTCGTCACGCGACGAATCTCTTGCGGGGTCGCCGTGAGATTGCTGAGCCCCGGCAAGTAGAAATTCTGCCCCAAGATGAACTCCGGGGGCTGATTAATGACGATGGTCCGGTACAGACTGAACCACATCGTGTAAGCGTTCACCGGGTCTACCTGGTTCGAGAAGTGGATTCCAGTCCTCAGGTGGAACGTGTAATTGAATCGGTCGGACGATACGGTCCAGTTCTTGGCGAGCACTGGCAGGAAGGTCTGATAGTCAGTCCCGTTGTACATGACCAGAGTTTGGTACACTTGCTGGACCGCGCCCCATCCAGGGGTTGAGAACGTGACTTGGGGGTCGAGCGTGTCTGGCGCCTCAGGCTGGTCGAAGATCAGCGGGTTCGTGGACGACAGCGCACATGTCGTTGGCCTCGTCAATTGGATGGCGATGACGATGCCCGCGAGGACGATCGCAACCGCAATGATCGCCACGATGATCCTTCTGCGCGGACTCCGAGCCCCTAGCTGCTGTTCCGTCGTAGGCGGCGCCCCAAGCGACGGCCCTGATTGGCCAGCCAACCGATCTCCTCCGCGCGGCCCATCTCAGGTACGACATATAACCCTTTGCGGGTCGATGGTCCCGATGCACAGCTCTAGCTGAACGGTCGTCGGAACCAGAAGACCTGATCAGACTAGCAGAGGGGCAATGACCAGCGTGATTGTCGAAAGCAGTTTCACGAGGATGTGCAACGACGGTCCCGCGGTGTCTTTGAACGGATCGCCCACGGTGTCGCCGACCACCGCCGCTTTGTGAGTCGGACTGCCCTTGCCTCCGAGGTTGCCCGCCTCGATGAACTTTTTCGCGTTGTCCCAGGCTCCTCCGCCCGTGTTGAGCGTGAGCGCCATCAGGACTCCCGCGATCGTCCCGACCATGAGGGTCCCTCCGAGCGGTTCCCCCGCTGCGAGGCCGGGCGTGACGCGGACGAATCGGAAGAAGATGCCAACCGCGATCGGCGTTGCGACTGCGAGGAGACCGGGGACGATCATCTCTTTCAAGGCACTCCGCGTCACGATGTCGACGGATCGCGCGTAGTCGGGCTTCGAGGTGCCCGCCATGATGCCCGGGTTCTCGCGAAACTGGTCTCGCACATCTTTGATGATCGCCCAAGCGGCTCGACCGACCGCGCGGATTGCGTACGCCGTGAACAGGAAGACGAGGGCAGCCCCGATGAAACCACCGAGGAACGTCTCGGGGTGAGCCATGTCGACCCCGACGACGTTCGCTTCCCTCAGGTACGCGTTGAACAGCAGGAACGCGGCCAGGGCGGCGCTCCCCACCGCATACCCTTTCGTGAGAGCCTTCGTCGTGTTCCCGGCGGCGTCGAGCTTGTCCATGTTCCGACGTGCGTCCTCCGACATCCCGGACATCTGGACGATTCCGGCGCCGTTGTCCACGATCGGGCCGAATGTGTCCATCGCCAGGATGTAGGCGGCGGTTGAGAGCATCCCCATCGTCGCAATCGCGGTTCCGTAGAGCCCGCCGCTTCCCGGAATCGTGGTCGTGATCCCGGTCGACTGTCCGAGCCAGTAGGAGATCAGGAGGGCGCCGGAGACGACGAGCGCCGGAAGCCATGTCGCCTCGAGGCCGACGGAGAAGCCCGAGATGATGTTCGTCGCCGGGCCCGTCTCCGAGGATTTCACGATCTCCCGCACGGGTCGATATCGCGCCTCCGTGTAATACTGGGTAATCCACACGTACAGGAACGCCGTGATCATGCCCGCGAGGCCGCAGAGCCAAAACCGAAGCCAGGTCCACGCGTCCGCGCCGCTCGCGGCCGGAGGCTGGAGCATGGCCCACGCCGCGATCGCGAACAGGATCGCCGCGATGATCGTCGTCACGAGGTATCCGCGGTTGAGCGCCGCCATGGGGGACTCCTCCTCTCGGGCCCGCACGACGTACACGCCAACGATCGAGGCGATGACTCCGAATCCTCGAGCGACGAGTGGGAAGATGATCCCCGCGATTCCGAAGTACGCGAACAACGCCACACCGAGGACCATCGCCCCGATGTTCTCCGCCGCAGTCGATTCGAACAGGTCCGCTCCGCGGCCCGCACAATCGCCGACGTTGTCGCCCACGAGGTCCGCGATTACCGCAGGATTTCGCGGATCGTCTTCCGGGATCCCGCTTTCGACCTTCCCAACCAGGTCCGCCCCGACGTCGGCCGCCTTCGTGTAGATCCCTCCGCCCAGTTGGGCAAAGAGGGCGACGAGGCTCGCTCCGAAACCGAACGCCACGATGGACAGGATGAGCAGGGCTTGGTCCCGCTCCGTCGGGGGGACCCCGTAGCCGTATCCGTAATACAGGATCGAGATGCCCGCGAGGGACATCGCGACGATCGAGAGGCCCGAGACCGCGCCTCCCCGAAGCGCGGTGACGAGGGCGTCGTTGAACGACTTCAGGGAACCCGCGGCCGATCGGACGTTCGCTCGAATCGCGATGTGCATGCCGATGAACCCAGACAAGGCCGAAAAACTCGCACCGAGGCCGAAGGCAAAGGCCGTCTTCAACCCCGCCTGCCATCCTCCTTGCAAACCGAGGGCGACTGCGAAGACGATCGCCAACCCCCCGGCAATTGGGGCAATTGTTTTGTATTGCCGACGGAGGAATGCTCGCGCACCCAGTTGAATCGCACCGGCAATCTCCCGCATCCGGTCGTTGCCGGTGTCGCGCCGCAGGACGTCCCGGGCAAGGATGGCCGCGCCGCCCAGGCCAGCAAGGATTGCGATCGGGATCACATAACTGAGGTCGAACTGCGCCATGCGATGCACCCGCGAGGCGGGACTTGCGGCGCAAGCTCCTCATGCTATATAGGCTTTGATGGGTGCGGCCTGGACCCGGTTCGGGAGTCGGGCGAGCGACGTCAGGCCCCGTACTTCTCCGCGCGGTTCGACGCATTCAGGAGGAGGTTCATGACGTCTTGGCCGCAGATTCGTCCGAGTGCGCCGTGCGCCATGCTGCGCTCGTCGAAGTTCAGCACGTCGTCGACGCGCACCCCCTCACCGAAAATGGTGAGCGGGACGGGATCCCCCGAGTGCTCCTTCAACGCAACGGGCGTCGAGTGGTCCGCCGTGATCGCGATCACGATTTCGCCGGGAAGCCGTGCCTTGATTCCTCCCATCATCGCGTCGAGCCGCTCGATGACGCGAATCTTCTCGGAGGCGTTCCCGTCGTGACCGCACAAGTCGGGGGCCTTCACATGGAGCACGACGAGGTCGTATTTGCGCAGCGCTCCGAGGGCGGCGTCGGCTTTCGCGGTCATGTTCGTGTCGAGGCCGCCCGTCGCGCCCGGCACTTCGAGGACGTCCATCCCGACGGTTCGGAACATCCCTCGGATCAGCGCGACGCCCGCGATGCCCACGGCCTTCAGGTGGAGGCGCTCCGTGATGGGCACGAGATCTGGATACACGCCGGCCCCACGGAGGACAACCGTGTTCGCGGGGGGTTCTCCCTTCGCCACGCGAGCGCGATTGACCGGATGGTCCTTCAGGACCTTGTACGCTTGTTTCGTGAACGCGTTCACCGCCTTCGCGGTCGCCTTCGCCTCAGGCTTCCGCGCTTCCGACTCGAGGATCGCCTCCCCGGCCTCGTGGGGATCCGTGTCGGTGACCTCGGGGGACAGGCCGCGACCCCGTAGGACCACGGCGACCCGGTGGTCGGTGCCCGCGCGGACGATCGTCTTGATCCTCCCGAGTTTCAGGCCGTCGAGCGCTTTCGCGAGGTCCTCCGTACCCTCGCGGATTCGTCCCGCGCGACGGTCGGTTAGCCGGAGATCCTCGTCTGCGGAGGCGAAGTTCCCGCGAAATGCGATGTCGCCGGGCTCCAGTTCGATTCCGACGCCCGCCGCCTCGAAGGGACCACGGCCCGTGTAGACCTCTTTCGGATCGTACCCGAAGAGCGCGAGGTGGCTCGTGTCGCTCCCGGCGACGACCCCCGGTGCGATCGGGTCGACGAGCCCATTGACCCCGTTCGACGCGAACCAGTCCAGGTTGGGCTTCGGTGTGGCCTCGAGCGGCGTCTTGTGCCCCAGCTCATTGAGTGGACGGTCGCCGAGGCCGTCGAAAATCATCAGAAGAATCTTCCGTGAATCCATCCTGGCCGCGCAAGGACCCGTGGCTAAATATGTCTTTGCTGGTCCCTCGTCGCACGGAGAGCGGAGCGCGCCTGACCCGGGCCGAACCACGACCGCGCGTCGGCTTTAAGTCCGAGAATCCGCCTTCATCACGGTGACGGGCATTCCCGGCGTCGCGTCGAGCTGGGCCGCCGCGCTCGCTTCCCGCCGCGAAATCTCGAGGAACCCGCTGGACGACAACGTGGCGAGCAGCTCCCCCGGGGGAACCAACCCGTACGTCCGCAGGAGGGGGATCGTCATTTCGTAGCCGCCCACCGTCACCGTGAGCCGATCCCCGAACGACCAGGTCTTTTCGACGACGGAACGTGGGATGTTCGTCACGACGTTCCCGAATCGATCGTATGTGATCACGACGGCCTCGAAGGCTCCTTGTCGTTTCTCCGCCTTCCCGAAGTCCAAATCCACGAAGTCCTTGATCGTGGGGCCCACGTCTTTTACTTTCGCGCCGGACAACAGGTGGGCCGCCGCCGGCCCGAACAGGTCGCGGCCATGGAATGTGTCCGAGAGTTCGGGACGACCGAGCTTGCGGTTCGTGATTTCTCGGACCTCCTTGATCCCGAGGCGCCGAGCGGCCGGGATCAGGAGGCCGTTGTCGGGACCGATGAGGAACGCGCCTTCGGCCACACACAGGATTGCGCGGCGCTTCGTGCCAACGCCCGGATCCACCACGCCGACGTGCGCGGCGAACGGATAGTAGGGAACCGCGGAGTAAAGGACGTAGGCTCCATGGCGGACGTCGTGGGGCCGGATGTTGTGATCGATGTCGACGATCGTCGCCTCTGGGTCAACGGAGAGAATCGAACCCTTCATCGCGCCGACGTATTCGCCGGGCCCGAAGTCGGTGGTCAGCGTGATGATCCCGCTCACTCGTTGCTCGCCTCCCGGATCCGCTTCAGGTTTTCCTTGATTCGAGCAAGTTCTTTCTGACGACGCTCGACTTCCGCGTGCGTTCTCGCCGTGCGGCCTTCCCGGTCCTTGAGTTTTGCCTCGCGCGCTTCCGTTTCGGCTCGGTCACTGAGGATCGCCCGGCGCTCCGCAGCGATCCGTACTTTCTCGGAAGCAAGTTTCGTGGCCGTGTCCTCGAGGCTCTTCTGCTGCGCCGCGGTTGATTCTTTCTGACGCTTTGCTTCCGTCTCAATCCCCTTCGCACGCTTGGTTAGGTCCGATTCGGCCGCATGGAGTTCGTCCCGACGCTTCTTGATCCCGTCCTCGTTCTCGCGGAGAGTTGCTTCCCGCTCCTCGAGTGCTGCCTGGCGGTGTTCGATCGCGGTCTCCCGCCGCTGGATTTCCCCCTTTGACTGTGCCTCACGATTCGCGAGCGCCTTCGCCCGCTGCTCGAGCTTCGCCTTCTCTTGCGCCGTCTTTGCCTCCGCTTTTTCGAGGGCGAGCTTGCGCGATTCGATGTCTTGAAGGTCCGAGAGGAACGCGGATTCCTGTTCTTCGAGCGTGGATTTGAGATGCGCGACGGAGTCCGACTCGTTCGTCATCGAGTTTTCTCTTGTCGCCACATCGCGTTCGCGGCGTTCGAGTTCGGTCCGCTTCGCGCGGTACTCCTGTTCGAGGGCCGTCGTCCGAGCCCCTAGGTCGCGTTCTCCGACATCGGTCACGTCTGACCGCTCGCCGAGGTCCGCCTCCTTGGTTTCGGTGGCCTTCTCTCGCTTCTTGAGTGCGGCTTCGCGTTGTTTCGCGGCGGCGTCTCGCTTCGCGACATCTCGCTCGAGCGCTTCGACGGCCCGAAGCCGCTCCGCCGCGGCCCGCTCGGACCAAAGCACCTTCTGTGTCTGGTCCTTCAGTCGCGCGCGCAGAGCCGTAAGGCTTTCCTCCAACTGCGTGATCTTTCGCTGCTTCCGCTCAAGCTCTTTGCTTTGGGTCGCGAGCTCCCGCTGGCGCCGGCGAAGGTCCACTTGGCGCTCCCGGGCTTCGCGCTCCGCGGCGCCGATCTGCCGATCTTTCGTGGCCAGATCCTTTGTGAGGCTCTGCATCCGTTTCGTCGCCCGCGTGAGTTCCTCGCGTCGGCCGTCGAGGCTCGCGTCCTCGACTTGGAGGGCTTCCGCGTGCTTCTCCAGTTGTTTGACTTCCGTCGCGGCTCTCTCCTCGCGGGCGTCCAACTCGTTGGACCGAGTCGAGAGCGATGTCTCCCGGACCTTGAGGGACGATTCGCGTTCAGAAAGGGAACCGTCGCGGTCTCGGAGCTTGTCCTCCCACTCCCGTAGCGCCTGGTCGCGAGCCGTCAGGCCCCGCTCCCGATCCTCCGCATCCCGGATTCGAGATTCGAAGCCCTGTCGGGCCTCCGAGATTTTTTCCATCTCGGTTTGGAGGTTCGCGTAGAGATCGTTCATCTGCTTCCGTTCGCGATCGAGGGACGACTCGCGGGTGTCCAGGCTTGCGTCTCTCTCTTGAGACGAGGCTTCTCGTGCCCTGAATTCTCGTTCGGAATCGGCAATCCGAGCCTCGCGTTCCGAGAACCCGCGACGTTGCCCGTCGAGCTCCGCGCGAGCCTTTTCCAATTCGATCGCGAGGAGCCGTTTCTGGGACTCGACCTCCACGTCCTGCGAGGTTCGTCGTTCTTCGAGGCGGGCCATGATCATCGTGCTCGCCTCCTTGACCGCTTGGAGTTCCGTGCGGAGTGACTCGAGCGCTCGCTCGCGTTTCGCGCTCCGCTGGTACTCCTGTTCGAGTTCCCACTTGCGGCGGTAGAGCTCCTCCTCGTGGCCGATCAGCTCGTGTTCTTGGTCTTGGTGCGCCTCAAGGCTCTTCCGGTACGCCTCCTGGTCTGCGGCCTCGAGCGCGGCCGCGCGAGCGAGGACCTCGTCCGCATCCCCGATCCCCTTGACGGCGGCATCGGGATTGCTTCGCTGAAGGTGGTCGATGCTGATTGAGGAATGGCCATAGTCGTACGTGCGGATCTCGAGTTGCGCCTGGGCGCTGGCCGCGTCTTTCAAGATCTCCTGAAGCGCGGCTTGTCCCGACACGTCGACCTTCGAGCGGTGCTCGGCGAGGACGCCGTCCCCGCCGCGCAGGACCAGGACCCCCTGCGAGGGGGTGTCGCCGCGAAACACAGAGGTCTTCAACAGGCCGTTGAACTTCATCGCCCGGAGTTCAGCCAGAATCGCCCGAATCGCCTCGGGTCCTCCGTCTGCGATCCGTTCCACTCGACCGGGAGGGACCTCCATCGCGCGGCTCAGACTGTTATCACGTTAAGAAACTTCCCACGAAATTCTGGACCATGAAACCGAAAGCGTCTGGAGAGAGTGGGAAGCGGAGTCTCCTTCGTCCCGCTACCTCTCGCGGCGATCCGGAACCCGGCGTTCCGGATCCGAACCGAAAACGGTTTTCTACCCGGGTATCTATCGGCGGACCGCGTTCGTGATGAGAAGATGGTCAGCCGACCTCTGGTGTGATGACCCCTATGAGTGCTGAAACGCCGCGCGACGAGGGAGATCGGAAAGGGTGCGGTGTCGCGTCGGCGACACCGCTTCGATGCAGGGCCTAGCCCGTCCAGACTCCGGCGACGAAGAAGGCCGGATCGCCGTAGAAGTCGGGGTCGAAGCCGCTTACGGCATCGGCCGGCGAGTGTTGGTTGCCATTCAGGAATCCGTTGCCCCGCTGCACTCCCGTCCACCAAGGCGTCAACAGGGTCACGCTCCCGCAGACTGCCTTCACGTCGCCCCAGTAGAAATCCGTCGCCAGAGTCTTCCCGCCGGCGAGTGCGACGACCGCCGATTCGGTGGCCCCGGCCGCAATCGTCAGAGACGCGGGAGAGAGACTCACCGGCGCCGAGGCAGGCGAGCCCGTAATCACGGAGAGGCTGCAGGTGACGCTCGACTCGCCCTCGTTCATGAAGGCGACCGCGACGGACGCCGTAGCATCCTTCGACCCTGTCCAGACGCCGAAACTGACGGAGACGGGGTCGAGGAAGATCGAGGCGCCCGCAGCCCGTTCGACGTTGATTCGGCCGCCACCGCGCGCGATTGGTCCCAGTCCCGAGGTCCCGGTGACCGTCCGATCCGCGTTGTTCACGAGGGCGGACTTGATCTCCTCGGGGCCCCAACTCGGATGGAGCGCCTTGAGGAGCGCCGCAGAACCCGCGGTGTGGGGCGTCGCCATCGAGGTGCCCTGGAAAAAGGCGTACTTCCCACCGAGGACACTCGACAGGATGTTGACGCCGGGCGCGGTCACATCCGGCTTGATCCGGAAGTCATAGGGCGTCGGGCCTTTGCTCGAGAATCCCGCGAGGACATCCGCATTCGTCGTCACGATCTCGGCCCGGGTCGTGCCGTCGACGGTGATCACCGCGCCGGGGTGGGTCCGGAGGTACGTGTTCCCATCGGACTGCGAGACCATCGCGGCGGGGATGGTCGGGTGATTCACGCCGTCTTGGCCCATCGCGATCGGATCTCCGCCCACGTTGTTCACCATGACGACGCCGATCGCTCTGCGGTCCTGCGCGTTTTGGATCTTTGTGCCGAACGTGCATGTGCCTCGATTGATGACCGCGAGCTTCCCGGTGAGGTCCTCGGCAATCGCCGTGCAACCGTTCGCGGGCGTGGTCAGGGAAGTCGCCGCGCTCTTCGCGGGATCGAAGTTCGCGAAGTCACCGATGGCCGCGCCCAGGATCTTGCCTTGGTCCGCCCCAAAGGCCGCGTCATCCAAGCGGACTCGGATTCCGAGGTAGTGCACGTTGGTGCTCGCGCCGGCGGTCAGCGCACCCGCGGCGTTGCCCGGCGATTCGACCGTCAGGAAATTCGGCCCGGAGTTCCCGGCCGCGACGACGGGCAGCGTGCCCGCATCGGCGGCCGCATTCAACGCCATCGCGAGGGTGTCGTGCGGCCCCTGGACCGTTCCACCGAGGCTCAGGTTGATGACATCCATCCCATCCGCGACGGCCGCTTCGACCGCGTCGATGATGTCGTGGCTGAACGCGCTCCCGCCGAATGCAATGAAGCCCGCGCCGTAGCCGGGGAACACGTTGTAGTCCGCAAGCGTCACGCCGGGAGCGACCCCCTGGAGGGTCCCCGCGAGCGACAGCGTGAAGTCCCCGACGGGCACCGGGTGCGTGATCGGACAGCCGCCGATTTCGCCCGAGACATGGGTCCCGTGATCAAAGAACAGGGTCCTGGACGGATCTGCCGTCCCGAGGCCGCTGAAGAACACCTTGTGCTGGATCGATCCCGCGGCGCGGCACGACGCGATGAACTCGTGGCTGTCGTCGATGCCCGTGTCGATCACACCCACCTTCACCCCATTCAGGTTCGGCAGGGCCGGGTTGTTCGGATCGGGCCCGAGCATGGTCCACACGGCCGGGGCGTGAATGAGGGGCACCGAGACGTCCATCGACGGCTTGTACAGCCAGCTGGCCGAGACGTCCACGACATCCGGCCCACTCCTCAGGCTGTCAATCGACTTTCCATGGAGTTGGACGGCGACTCCATCGAAGACAACCGAGTATTCCTTCAGGATTTCGACTTCCGCCGCATTGGAATGCAGCCAGGCGTGGAAGTTCTGATGAACGCTGGAGACGTAACGGCCGTATGCGCGAGCGGCGTTGGAATTTAGATCGAGCTTGTGTCCCGGCGCCGCTTTCGTGGCTGCCAAGCCCGAGATGTCACCCGTGTAGTCCGCGACCGGCTTCGTATTGAACTGGACGATGGCGAAGTCGGACGCGCTCAGCTGATCGGAGCGACTGGCACCGTTTCCTCCCGGCGCCGCCATCGCGGACGGCATCATCAAAACCACGAGAATCCCCAGGACCAGCGTATACGCTCCAAGATGACGGCCTATCGTACAACTCCCTCCTCAATCTTCAACCACAGATGCAAAGGCATCGTGCGAAGGGCCGAATGTCCCGTGGGTGCAAAAAGGTAACGCGGCTTCCGTTCCCGGTATCAAGATTGAAACCGATGTCAAGAGAGCCGAAATCATTCAGTCGCCGCGGACTTTCGGTCCGGGGAGGCTGGGGATATGGTGATGCTCGCCGGCAAGTCAATCGAGCCTAGGGGCCCGCTGCACACGCTACCATCGAGTCGAGGGTAGGGTCACTTCCGCAACGCCTTCCGGCGGGGCGAGACGGCAATCCGGGGGACGCCGCGAGTCCGACGAGATCGTTCCGTTTCGAGTTCCGGACCGAACTCGGTTTCGCCCACGCCTACTCTGTCTCGCTGATCTGGCTCCCAATTCCGGGCCTTCAAATAGACCTGGAAGTAGTTCCGCGGCAGCCACACCTTGCGGTCCTTGTATCGCCGATCCAGGCGCTTTTGCCCGCCGACGTATGCCCAGATTTCCACGCTTGCCAATCCGGTGTTAATCGGAACTGGATCGACTTTCCGAATTCTCTCGCTCACGTGGGAGATGGTCGTAACTTGCACGAACCGTATCGGGTTCGGGGGATCGATCCTCGTTGCGATGAGATCGAACGCGTTGAATATGTCGGTCGTTTGGCTGATCCAGATCGGTCCGCGTTTCTGGGCGCTTCGTACCGCCGTGTGGACGAGATAGCCTTGTCGTTCGAGTTCACGCCTGGCCATTACCTGCAGCCGGTTTCCCTTGGTGACCGTTCCGCCCATAGAGTGCATCCCCTTAGCCTGCGGGGGAGGGTATTCCACTCCTGTTATCATGATCGTCGTCTCTTAAACCTATTTAGGGGGCAGATGAACGCGAGGATCGTCCGGACCGGGTGATTCAGACGCGTGAAAGGGGCGCTATTTCAGGGCCACCTTCGCCCGCTCGATGTCGTCCACGACGAGGGCGATCTCCGTCCGCCCGTTCTTTGAGCCGAGGATGTAGATCGAGTGGACGTTGATCCCGGCCCGGGCGAGGCGTCTCGCGACCTTCGCGAGCTCTCCCGGTCGATCGATGAGTTCGAGGTTCACGATGTCACTCAGCTCGAACCTGAGGCCCGCCGTCGACAATGCCTTCTCCGTCGTCTGCACGTCCGACGTCACGACCCGGAGGTAGGTGGACTCGTGCTTCGACTCGCTCGCGATCGCCCGAATGTTGACGGCCGCGTTCGCCAGGGCTTCCGTGACGCGCGCCAGCTCGCCCGGTTTGTCCGCCACAAACACCTTGAATTCCTTCACCTCACGGCCCCCTTCCGTTCTCGTCCGGTGAATCAGCGGGGCCGCTACAAAAGGCTTCCCTACCCCGGTAGCCAATCTGTTACGGGACGAGCCGGACGCGGTCGTGCGGGAAGAGGATCGCTTCCCGGATGTTCGGCAAGTCGAGGAGCTTCTGGACGAACCGGTCGAGGCCGAACCCCCAGCCGCCGTGTGGCGGCATGCCGTACCGGAACGCCTTGAGATAGAACTCGAAGTTCTCCGGATTCAGTCCCTTCTCCTTGATTTTCGCAACGAGATGATCGTAGCGGTGTTCTCGCTGGCCACCGGACGCCATTTCGTCCCCCTTGTATTCGAGATCGAACGAATACGAATACTCCGGTTCCTCGGCCTTCGGCATCACGTAGAACGGCTTGATGCCGCTCGGATATTCCGTGATGAAATAGAGCTCATGGCCGTCCTTCGCCATCGCTTGCCCGAGAATTTTCTCCGATTCCGTGTCGAGGTCGTCTCCGTCCCGAAGCCGCCTCCCAACGCCCCGTAGGATTTCGAGCCCTTCCGTGTACGGCACCCGTTTGAGCGGGAACCTCGGACGTTTCGGCTCGACGTGCAGGAGTTCGATGTCCGCCTTCGCTTCGGTCCGGACGCGCTCGATCGCTGACTCGATCG
>Ga0209160_1000346_pt1 | contig 37194 bp, 32 predicted proteins | sample GraSoiAngelo_153_FD_186167 | JGI IMG/M metagenome (GOLD analysis project Ga0209160, IMG submission 186167) | Grasslands soil microbial communities from the Angelo Coastal Reserve, California, USA - 14_1009_12_40cm (SPAdes) (version 2) | ecosystem: Environmental > Terrestrial > Soil > Grasslands ...
TCGTCGCGGCGCTGGCGACGGTGCTCGCGGTGATCGTCGGGTTCACGATGGGATGGATCCTCTCGCGGACCAACGTGCCCGGCCGCGCCGCGTTCGAGCAGCTCATGGCGATGCCGTACTACGTGACACCGCTCATGGGTGCCCTGGCGTGGGCGCTCATCGCCTCGCCGAGCAGCGGGTTCATCAATCAGGTCTGGCGGGCGCTCGGGGGCGACGGCCACGTGGTCGATATCAACACGCCCTTGGGCATCGCGTGGGTGATGGCGTTGTTCGAGGGCGCCGTGGCCTTCGTGATGATCGGCGCCGTGATGAAGTCGATGGATCCGGCGATGGAGGAAGCTTCGCAGGTCCTCGGCGCAGGCCGCGTCCGCACGATGCTGCGTATCACCTTGCCACTCGTGCTGCCCGGGGTGCTCGGCGCGGCCGTGTTCGTCTTCGCCGAGATGCTCGGCTCGTTCTCCGCGGCGCTGGTGCTGGGGCTCCCCAATCGCTTCTACGTCGTGACCACCGCCATGTACCAGCTCGTGTCGCAGTATCCGCCGCGCTTCCCGACCGCGGCGGCCATGGGCGTCTCGCTCTTCGCGGTCATGTTCACGATGGTGTGGATTTACCGGCGCATCGTGAGCTCCGGCACCTACGTCACGATCACCGGCAAGGCGTTTCGGCCGCGTGTCATGGACGTCGGCGGGTTGCGCTGGCCGTTCCTAGGCGTGTGCGTCGCGTATCTTACCGTCGCCGTGATCCTGCCCGTGCTGACGATCACGTACGCGTCCTTCCAGCACCTCACGACCGCGTTCCCGCGCGCCGCCAATTTCACCCTCGCCAACTACAGGACCGCGCTGTCCCTCGATGCCGTGGGCTCGGCGCTCGGCAACAGCCTGCTCCTCGGCCTCGCCACCGCGAGCATCGGCGTCCTGCTGATGGGCTTTCTCTCGTGGCTCATCTATCGCTCACGGCTGCCCGGGGCCGGCGTCATCGAGTATCTGCTGATGTTCCCCCAGGCGGTGCCCCGTCTCGTCTTCGCCTTCGGGATGCTCTGGGCCTGGTTGATCTTCCCGATCCCGATCTACGGCACGCTCTGGCTCCTGCTGATCGCGTACCTCACGGTGTTCCTGCCGCTGGGCCTCCGGACGATCTCGGGCGTGATCCTCCAGATCGATCGCTCGCTCGAGGAATCCGCCCAGATGTGCGGCGCGACGTGGGGCTATCGGCTGCGCACGGTCACGATGCCGCTCCTCAAGCCCGGGCTGATCGCGGCGTGGCTGCTCCTGTTCATCGCCAGCGTGCGCGAGCTGGGGGCCTCCATCTTGCTGATGGGCCCCAAGGCCAAGGTCATCACGCCGGCCATCGTCGAGTCGTGGTTCTCGGCCAGCACCGAGCTCACCGCGGCGATGGCGCTGTTGCAGACCCTGGCGGTGGTCGCGGCGCTGGTGCTCCTGTTCGCGGTCGCGCGCCGCGCGGTCCAGCCCGCGGGCGAATGACCATGGCCCGCGCGTCGATCGAGGTGCGTGACCTGGTCGTTCGCTACGGCGCAGTTGCCGCGGTCCGGGGAGTCACGTTCACCGTGGGCGCCGGTGAGCACCTGACCCTGCTCGGCCCGTCAGGGTGCGGAAAGACGACCACGTTGCGCGCGATCGCCGGGCTCGAGAAACCCACCTCCGGCGAGATCCGCATCGGCGGCGCGCCGGTGTTCTCGTCGTCGCCGAGCGTCAACATCCCGGCGGAGCGACGCGGGCTCTCGATGGTCTTTCAGTCCTACGCGATCTGGCCGCACATGAGCGTCTTCGACAACGTCGCCTACGGCCTGCGCGTGCGCAAGCGGCCGGAGGCCGAGGTGACGGCCCGGGTGCGGGAGGCGCTCGAGCTCGTGCAGCTCGGCGAGCTCGGCACCCGTAGCGCCTCGAAGCTCTCGGGCGGCCAGCAGCAGCGCGTCGCGCTCGCCCGCGCCTTCGTCTTCTCGCCCTCGGTGCTGCTCTTCGACGAGCCCCTGTCGAACCTCGACGCGAAGCTGCGCGCCGAAATGCGCGTGGAGCTCAAAGAGCTCCAGCGTCGGCTCGACATCACCTCCGTGTACGTCACGCACGACCTCGAGGAGGCGCTGGCGATCTCGGACCGGATCGTCGTGATGCGTGACGGCGTGATCGAGCAGGTCGGCACGCCCGGCGAGATCTATGACCGGCCGCGCAACACCTTCGTCGCCGATTTCGTCGGCTCGGCCAACCTGATCCGGGGCCGGCGGCGCCCGGACCTCGAGCGCGATGGGCTCGTCGTGATTCAGACGCCGGGGGGCGCGCTAGTCCACGGCGCCGCGTCCGGCGCCAAGCCCAGCGGCGAGGCGCTGATGGCCGTGCGCACGGTTCGTCTGCGGCTCGAGCGTGCGCGCCCGGCGACCTCGGTGAACGTGTGGCCGGCCCGGATTCGCCAGCGCGTGTTCCAGGGCGATTTCACTCAGTATCACGTCGACTGGGACGGCCGGACGCTGATCGTGCGCCTGGCCACATCCGAGCCGCTGGCCGAGGGCGACGAGGTCTTCGTCTGCGCAGATCCGCGGCACTGCGTGCTCCTCGAGGAGTGACCGGCCCCTGCGGTACTATCGTCGGTGTCCATGACAGAAGGCCGGCCGATCTCGCTCGCGCACCTGACCGTCCTCGACACGACGCCCCCCGACCTGGTGAGCGTGGCGGCGGCCGCCGGGTTCAAGAACATCGGCATCCGGCTCACCGCCACGCCGAGCGTCGGCGGGCCACCCTACGACGCGCTTCACGACGGACCGGTGCTGCGCGAGACCTTGCGGCGCCTGGCCGACACGGGCGTGTCCGTGCTCGACACCGAGTTCTTGCGCTTCGAGCCCGAGCATCCGGCCGGCGTTCCCGAGGGTTTCCTCGAGGTCTCGGCGAAGCTCGGCGCCAAGAACGTGCTGGTGATGAGCGCCGAGCCCGACGAGGCCCGCACGATCGAGCGGTTTTGCGAGCTCTGCGATCGCGCCGCCAAGTACGATCTGCACGTCTGCCTGGAGTTCGCGATCTACACGGGCGTGAGGACGCTCGCGCACGCCGCCAGCATCGTCGCCAAGGCCAAGCGCGCGAACGCGTCGGTCCTGATCGACGCCCTGCACTTCAGCCGATCCGGCGGCCTACCCGCGCACGTGAAGCAAGTCGATCCCGCGCTGCTCCGCTACGCGCAGATCTGCGACGCGTCGGCGGAGATACCCGCCCCAACGGACACGCCGGCGCTGATCCGCGAGGCCCGCACCGGCCGGCTGCTCCCGGGCGAGGGCGCCTTGCCGCTGGCCGAGCTGGTCGCGGCGCTCCCGGCCGGCGCGCCGCTGGCGATCGAGGCGCCGTGCCGCGCGACCGCCAATCTCCCCGCGCTCGAGCGCGCCAAGCTCGCGTACCGAGCGCTCACCGACCTCGCAGGAGCCTCCGCATGAACTTCGGAATCCACATCGGCGCCATGGGCGGCCCGCTCGACGAGATGCGCAAGCTGTGGAAGTTCGCCGACGCCAAGGGCTTCGACTGGTTCTCCGTGTCCGATCATTTCCAGGAGTCGCCGCCGCGCGGCGGCGACATGGACTGCTACGAGGCGATCGCGATCCTGACCGCGGCGGCGATGGACACCTCGAAGATCCGGCTCGGCAGCGGCGTCTACTGCGTCGCCTACCGCAATCCCGGCCTGCTCGCCAAATCGCTCACCACGATCGATCACCTCTCGAACGGGCGCGTCGACTGCGGGCTCGGCGCCGGCTGGCACGACATCGAAGCCAAGGCCTTCGGCTATACGTTCCCGACGATCGGACCGCGCGAGGACATGCTCGAGGAGTACGCGCAGATCTTACGAATGCTGCTCGATCCCGAGCAGAAGCGCGCGAACTTCCAGGGCAAGCACTTCCAGGTGGCCAACGCCCCCAACTATCCCAAGCCGCTCCAGCCCCGCATCCCGATCTGGATCGGCGGGCGCGGCGAGAAGCGCACGCTCCGCGCCGCCGCGAAGTACGCCGACGGGTGGAACGGCGCCTATATCGGGCCGGACGAGTGGAAGCACAAGGGCGAGGTGCTCGACCGCTGGTGCCAGACCGAAGGCCGCGATCCGCGCACGATCATGCGCAGCGTGAACCTGGGCTTCTATCTCGGGGCCGACGCCAAAGGCGCCGCGCGCGCGGAGGCGCTCTTCCAGAGTCACTTCGGCGGCAGCCCCGCCCGCGCCGAGCGGACCGGCTACCTGAGGGGCTCGGTGAAGGATGCGCGCGCGATGGTCGACCAGTTCCGCGCACTCGGTTGCACGCGGCTCAGCATCGCGCTTCGCGAGGGGCCGTACGACTGGGATGCGCTCGAGGCGTTCGCCGCCGAGATCGTCCGGGCGCGCTGAATAGGCCCGGCCCGCCCTCTTGCGGGTATTCTGATACTCAAAGGGGGACACGATGCTGAATCCAGGGGACAAGGCGCCTGACTTCATCGGGCGCGACCACAACGGCACCACCGTGAAGCTCTCAGATTTCAAGGGCAAGTCCGTCGTGCTGTGGTTCTTTCCGAAGGCCGACACCCCGGGTTGAACCGCTGAGGGTTGCGGGTTCCGCGACCTGAAGGCCGACTACGATCGGAAGAACGCGGTGATCTTGGGTGTGTCGTTCGACACGCCCGCCGACAACAAGAAGTTCGCCGAGAAGTTCCACTTCAACTTCCCGCTGATTTGCGACACCGACCGAACGATCGGCACCGCCTACGGCGCGAACGTCGATCCCGCCAAGGGCGCTCAGCGTGTCGGCGTCGTGGTCGACCGCGAGGGCAAGATCAAGGAGTGGCACGAGCGAGTCGACGCTCGCGCCTGGCCGGCTGAGGTCGTTAAAACCCTGTAAGCAGACGGCTGAGAAGGGCCCATCTGCGTCGTTGGCGCCCTTGTCCGCGCGCTCAACGTACATCTAGTACGCCTCGCGCGCGGCCTTCGGGCGCCGCCTCGCAGCTGGACCCTTCTCAGCCGTCTGTCATGCGGTTCACGTCAGGCCTCGGTCCGGCGGTTCCCTCTCAGCTGCTTGCCGGGCGGCTCTTGTCAGCTACCTGTGAGGCGGTTTTTGTAGAGCGCGCCCGCTTTCATGATTAGCGACAGGTGCTCGCCCGGTCCCTGTAGCAGGCTCAGATCGCGGAGCGGATCGCCGTCGACGATCAGGAGGTCGGCGAAGGCGTCGGGGGCAACGGTGCCGAGCTCGCCCGGGAGAGGCTCGGCGCCGACCACCGTGGCCGAGCGGATGATCTCGAGCGGCGAGAGTGGACCCCGGAGCGCCTCGCGGAGCTGGCGAGCGCCGACGTCGTCATCCGCCTGTCGGCCGCGCTCGGCGGGCGCGGCATCTATCCGACGGTCGATCCCCTCACCTCGCGCTCTCGGCTCCTCGAGACCGGCGCCGTCGATCGCGCCCACGTCGAGCTGGCGGCGAGAATTCGCGAGGCGCTCGCCACGCTGCTGGCGCCGGAGGGCAACGCGCCCGCGGCCGATCCTTTGGCGCTCGAGCGGGCCGGGAAGTTGTTGCGATTCTTCGCCCAGCCCTTCTACGTCGCGGAGCCCTACACGAAGCAGCCCGGTGTGACCGTCAGCCTCGCCGAATCGCTCCGGGTATGTCGCGAGATCCTCGACGGCGTACACGACGCGGTGCCGACCCAGGCCTTCTACTTCACGGGCGGGATCGACGCCGTCAAGGCGCGGGCGGCCAAGTCATAGTCACGGCTTGCCTCGATGCCGCTGAGGCTGCACAATCGCGGAACCGATGGCGCGGCACTGGCTCGGCATCGATATCGGCGGGACTTTCACCGACTTCGCCCTCTTCGACACCCAGACGGGTGAGCTGCTCGGCCTGAAAGTCCCGTCCACCCCGCACGAGTTCGCCGAGGCCGTCCGTGTCGGGCTCGCGCGCCTGGCCGACGAGCACGGCGTCGATCTCCGCGAGATCGGCACCGTGGTCCACGGCACGACGATCGCCGTGAACACGCTCATCCAGCGGACCGGCGCGCGGCTGGGGCTCCTCGTGACCGACGGCTTCCGCGACGTCCTCGAGCTCCAGCGTCTTCGCTTGACGAACCCGTTCGACCTCCACGGCTCGCGTCCCCTGCCCTTGATTCCACGCGCGCGTGTGGCCGAGGTGCGCGAGCGCCTGCGCGCCGACGGCCGGGTCGACACGCCGCTGGACGAGAGCTCGGTACGCGAAGCGGTGCGGCAGCTCACCCGGGCCGGCCAGGGCGTCGAAGGGCTCGTGATCTCGCTGCTGCACGCATATCGGAGCCCTGCGCACGAACGGCAGGCGCGGGCGGTCGCCGAGGCGACCAATCCCGGGCTGCCGGTCACCGCCTCGTCGGACGTGTGGCCGCAGGCGCGCGAGTACGAGCGCACCGCGCTCGCCGTGGTCGACGCCTACGTCCAGCCGAAGGTACGGCGCTATCTCGAGGGCTTCGAGCAGGCGCTCGCCGCGCGCGGCGCCCCGGCCATGCCGCACGTCACCAAGTCGAACGGCGGCATCATGCCGGTCGCCGCGGCGCGCAGCCAGACGGCGGCGACGCTCCTCTCCGGGCCGGCGTCCGGAGTGATCGGCGCCGGCGGCGGATCGGTGGCGTGGGTGGACGACGTCGGGCTGCCGAAGGTCGGTCCCCAGAGCACCGGCGCCGAGCCGGGCCCGGCGTGCTACGGCCGCGGCGGCAAGGACGCCACGCTCACCGACGCCTTCGTCGTCTCCGGCTTCCTCGATCCCGAGCGCTTTCTCGGCGGTCGGATGCGACTGGACCGCTCGCTCGCCGAGGCCGCGATCGCCCGCTTCGCGGGCCGGCTCGCGATGACGCCGGACGAGGCGGCCGAGAGCATCGTGCGCGTCGCGGTCTCGAACATGTACGCGGAGTTCACCAAGATCCTCTCGCGCGCCGCCGTCGATCCGCGCGATTTCGCGCTGGTCGCCTTCGGCGGCGCCGGGCCCGTGGTCGGCGCGCTCGTGGCCCGCGAGGTCGGCATTTCCGCGGTGTTCGTGCCGCGCTCACCGGGCACGCTCTGCGCGCTCGGGGCGCTGAGCGCCGACATCGTCAACGACGCGGTCCGCACGGTGCATACGCGCGTCGAGTCGGCCCTGCTCGAGGCGGCCGCGCTACGCCGGCAATACGACGCGCTCCGCGCGGAACTCGGCGAGTGGCTCGAGCGCTTCGGTGACGGCGCGGGCGCCGCCGCGTTTCGTCACGCCGCCGACATGCGGTACGTCGGCCAGTCTTACGAGATCGACGTGCCCGTCGAGCTCGACTGGCTGGCGCCGGGCGGCGGCGCCGTCCTGCTCGCCGCGTTCCACCGGGCTCACGAGCGCGCCTTCGGCCACGCCGACCGCGAGGCGCCGGCGGAGGTCGTGAACCTCCGCGTGCAGCTGCGCGCCGAGCGCCCGCGCGTGCCGCTCGTGGAGCTGCCCGCCGGAGCCACGACGCCGGCGCCGCGCGCGAGGCGACGGATCTGGCTCGACGGCCGCCCGACCGAGGCGCGCGTGTTCGATCGCACGGCGCTGAGCCGCGGCGCGCGACTCGAGGGGCCGGCGATCGTCGAGCAGTCCGACACGACCGTGCTCGTCCCGAGCGGCCATCTTGGCGAGGTCGACCGCTTCGGAAACCTGCTGCTCCGGAGGGAAGGCTGATGCGTCTGGACGCACTGACCGTGGAAATTCTCCGGAACTACCTGCAGGGCGCCGTCGAGGAGATGGCCTACGTCGTCGAGCGCACGGCGTACACCACGTTCGTGAAGGAGACCGCCGACTTCACCTGCGGCTTGCTCAATCCGTCCGGCGAATTCTTCGCCTACCCGGTCGAGCTCGGCGTGGCGAGCTTCGGCGGCATCAGCTATGCGGAGACCATCGAGGCGGTCGGCCCGCTCGAGCCCGGCGACGTCGTGATCACGAACGATCCATACGGCTCCGCGGCGGCGGCCACGCATCTGCCCGACATCCATCTGGTCAAGCCGATCTTCTGGGAAGACCGCCTGGTCGCCTACGGCGCGGGCTTTCTGCACAGCTCGGACGTCGGCGGGATGGTGCCGGCGTCGATCACGCCGCGCGCGTCGGAGATCTTCCAGGAAGGCCTGCGCCTGCCGCCCAAGAAGCTCTTCAAGCGCGGCGAGGTCAACCGCGATCTGCTCGACGTGATCCTGGCCAACTGCCGCATCCCCGAGCAGAACTGGGGCGACCTGCAGGCGCTGGTCGCGGGGCTCACGACCGGCGAGCGCCGCATGCACGAGCTGATCCGCCGCTTCGGCCCCGACACCGTCGACAAGGCGATGGACGACCTGATCGATTACGCGACGCGCAAGGTCGAGGCGCTGATCCGGAAGATGCCGGCCGGGCGCTACGAGTTCTCGGACTACATCGAGGACGACGTGGTGACGAAGATCCCCATCCGGCTCAAGGTGGCGCTCACGATCGCCGACGGCGAGATCCATCTGGACTTCACCGGCAGCGACATCCAGGTGAGCTCGGCGCTCAACGTGCCGACGGCGGGCAAGGTGCACCCGTTCATGTCCGTCGCGCTAGTGAACTACTTCGCCACACGCGACCGGACGATCCCGCTGAACGCCGGCGTGCTGCGCCGCGTGCGCATGACCTTGCCCGAGGGCTCGGTGGTGAACCCGAAGTTCCCGGCGGCGTGCGGCGTGCGCTACGCGACCGTGCTCAGGATCTACGATGCCGTGCTCGGTGCGCTGGCCCGCGCGGTGCCCGAGGATATTCCCGCGGCCAGCGGCGGTCAGGGCTGCATGGTCGCGCTCTCGCTGCCGGACCCAGAGGCAGGTCGCCGTCACGTGACCGTGATCGAGCCAATGATCGGCGGCGGCGGCGGGCGCCCCGCGCGCGATGGCGTCGACGGCTGCGACGCCTCACTCGGCTTTCTCAAGACGACGCCGGCCGAGACGCTCGAGTCCGAGGTGCCGATCGTCGTGCGCCGGTTCCATCTGATCCCGGACTCCGCGGGGCCGGGCCGCTTTCGCGGCGGCTTCGGCGTCCGTCTCGACTTCCAGGTGTTCCAGCCCGAGGGGCTCGTGACCGCGCGAGGGATGGAGCGGCTGCGCTTCGCGCCCTGGGGCGTAGCGGGCGGCACCGCGGGCGCGACCGGCAGCGTGATGCTGAACCCCGGCACCGCCGCCGAGAAGCCACTGCCGAAGATCGACGTGCTCGCGCTCGAGCCTGGCGACGTGCTCAGCGTCCGGACGCCGGGCGGCGGTGGTCACGGCGATCGCTTCACCCGTCCGCCGTCCCATGTCCTGGCTGATGTCCTATCGGGCCTGGTCTCGCGCGATCGCGCGCGCGAGGGCTATGGCGTCGTCATCGACAGCGACCGGGTCGACGAGGCGGCCACTGCGTCGCTCCGCGGCGCGCGCCGCGCCGACGGGACCGCGCGCGGGTCCAGGGATGCTGTGTTTGATTTCGGGGACGCGCGCCGAGAGCACGAGCGCCGCTGGCCGTCTGAGCTTCAGGATGCGTTCATCGCGATGCTGATGCGCCTGCCGGCGCCGTACCGCGCGTACGTCCGTCGTACGCTCTACCCACGCGTCGAGGCGATCGCCGCCGAGCGTCCCGTGACAAGAGACGACCTCGACCAGCTGCTGCAAACTCTGCGCGCCTCGATCACGCTGAAGTGATCCCGCGCCGGATCAGGAGGACAGCATGAGCACCGTCGACTGGAGCTACCACCGCCAGGGCTGAACGAGCTGCGCCAAGACGCAGGGGTTCCTTGCGAAACACAAGGTCGCCGTCTCCGCACAAACCGACGCCAAGAAAGCCACGATCAAGGGCGAGGCCGCGCTCGTCGCACTGAAGGACGTGGACGAGCTCTACGTCGCCAAGGGCAAGAAGCTCGTGCACCTCGACCTCAAGCGCGACAAGCCGCCGCGCGCCGAACTACTCGCGCTCTTGCTCGGCCCGACCGGCAATCTGCGCGCGCCGACGCTCAGGAAGGGCCGCAAGCTGATCGTCGGCTTCGACGAAGTCACCTACAAGCGACTACTGGGCTAAGCCCGCGTGGGCATGCGCGCCGCGGCCGCCAACGCGCCAGGGGGTGGGCCTGGGGTGCTTCCCGCGACCTGTGTAGGTACGGTTACTTGAACTACAGCCACGGAGATTCGCCTCGTCTGGTGTGCGCGCGCAGGTCGCGGGAGGCACCCCAGGCTCGCCCCCTGGCGTGCCGGCAACCGCGGCGCGCCGCTCAGCCGCGCGCTTTTTTGAACGCGCGCTCGAAGCCCGGGAGCGCGCGAACGACCGTGTCGCGCTCGACCGTGAGCGAGATGCGGATGTGGCCGGGCATGCCGAAGCCCGAGCCCGGCACCGTGAGCACGCCCTCCTCGGCCAGGAGGCGCACGAAGGCTACGTCGTCGGGGATCGGCGTCTTCGGGAACACGTAGAAGGCGCCCTGCGGCTTCACGCACTGGTAGCCGATGCGCGTGAGGCCCTCGTACATCAGGTCGCGCTTTTCGCGATACGGGCCGACGTCGATCACCTGGTCGCCGACCTCGGCCACCACCCACTGCCAGAGCGCCGGCGCGTTGACGAAGCCGAGCACCCGGCTCGTGAATGTGCACGCCTCGAAGAGCTCGGCGGCCTCCGGCAGGCGGGGCGAGAACGCGAGATAGCCGATGCGCTCGCCCGGAATGGCCAGCGACTTCGACCAGGACGTCGCGACGATCGAGCGCCTGACCAGGGGCGGCACCTCGGGCACCGCCACGCCGTCGAACACGAGCGCCCGGTACGGCTCGTCGCTGACGAGCACGATCGGCCGCGCGGCGCGCGCCAGCATCGCTTCGATCTCGACGAACGTCTCCCCCGGGTAGATGACGCCGCTCGGATTGTTCGGCGAGTTCACGAGAATCGCGCGCGTGCGCGGCGTGATGGCCGCCTCGAGCTTCGCGACGTCGGGCGTGAGGTCGGCCCTGGGCGGGACGACGATCAGCTTGCCGCCGTGGTTCTCGGCGTAGAACGTGTACTCGGCGAAAAACGGCGCGACGGTCAGCACCTCGTCGCCCGGATCGAGCAGGGCCTTCAGCACGGTGTTCAGCGCGGCGCCCGCCCCCACCGTCATCAGGACGTGGTTGGCGGTGTACGGCAGGCCGGTCGACACGCGAAGGCGTCCGGCGATGGCCTCGCGGACCTTCACGTGACCGGCGTTGGGCATGTAGGCGTGCAGGTGCGGCGCCGTGCTCTCCAGCACGCGACGCGCGGCGGCCAGCACGGCGGGCGGCGGCTCGATCTCGGGATTGCCCAGCGTGAAGTCGAAGACCTTGTCGGCGCCGCGCTCCTGCTTGAGGCGCGCCCCCTCCTCGAACATGCGACGGATCCACGAGGCCTTGGACAGGTTGTCGGTGACGGCGCGGGACACGATCATGGGCTCACTCTACCCCAGCCAGCGTGAGCTCGCGCGCCCGGTGGCAACCGACGAGATGGCCCGGTGAGATCTCCTGGAACACCGGCGTCTGGGTCCGGCACACCTCGATCGCGTGCGGACAGCGCGGATGGAAGTAGCACCCGGACGGCGGCGAAGCCGGATTCGCCACCTCGCCCTGCAGCACGATCCGCTTGCCGCGCACACGTGGATCGGGCTCGGGCACCGCGGAGAGCAGCGCCGCGGTGTACGGGTGCTTCGGCGACGTGAACAGCTCCTCGGTCTCGCCGAGCTCGACGATGCGCCCGACGTACATCACCGCCACGCGATTGCTGATGTACCGGACGACGCTCAGATCGTGCGCGACGAACAGATAGGTCAGGCGAAACTCTTCCTGCAGATCGAACAGGAGATTCAGGATCTGGGCCTGCACCGACACGTCCAGGGCCGACACTGGCTCGTCGGCCACGACGAGCCGCGGCTGGAGCGCCAGCGCCCGCGCGATCCCGATGCGCTGCCGCTCGCCGCCGCTGAACGCGTGCGGGAATCGGCGCATGTACTCGGGTCGGAGCCCGACCCGGCGCAACAGGTCCGCCACGCGCTCCTCGCGCTCGCGCCGGCTCTTCATGCCGTGGACCAGGAGCGGCTCGCCGACCAGGTCGAGCAGGGTCATCCGCGGGTTGAGCGACGTGAACGGATCCTGGAAGATCATCTGCATTTCGCGCCGGAGCGGCCGCAGCTCGGACTCACGCAGCGTGCCGAGGTCGACCACCGAGCCGTCCGCGAGTCGCATGAAGATCTCGCCGCCGGTCGGGTCGATCGCTCTCAGGATGCAGCGCGCCGTCGTGGTCTTCCCGCAGCCACTCTCCCCCACCAGGCCGAGGGTCTCGCCCTCGTCGATGTGAAAGCCGACGCCGTCGACCGCGCGGACGTGACCCACGGTGCGCTTGAGGAAGCCCTTGCGGACCGGAAAGAGCTTCTGCAGGCCTGACACTCGCAGCAGCGGCGCGGTGGCGGTCGTCGCGGCGCTCATTCGTAGAGAAAGCAGCTCACGGTGTGGAGCTCGCCGACCGTTCGAGGGTTCGGAGTCTGCCGATCGCACGTCCCGGGCATGAAATCCGGGCAGCGCGGATGGAAAGGGCACCCGACCGGGCGATCGTAGGGATGCGGGACCGAGCCGGCGATCGGCGTCAGTCGCTCGCGGCTCCGCGACCGCATCCGGGGAATGGAGCGGAGGAGCGCCCGCGTGTACGGGTGCTTGGGCGCGTGGAAGATCGCGTCGACCGGCGCCTGCTCCACCACTCGGCCTAGGTACATGACCGCCACGTCCGTGGCCATCTCGGCGATCACGCCGAGGTCGTGCGTGATGAGCATGATCGCCATTCCGTCTTCTTGCTGGAGCTGGCGCATCAGCTCGAGGATCTGCGTCTGCGTGGTCACGTCGAGGGCGGTGGTCGGCTCGTCGGCGATCAGCAAGGTCGGGCTGCACGAGAGCGCCATCGCGATCATCGCGCGCTGCCGCAGGCCGCCGCTCAGCTGGTGGGAGAGCTGATCCACGCGCTGCTCGGGCGAGGAGACGCCGACCCGCCGCAGCATGTCGATCGCCTTGTCGTGCGCCCCGCGGCGGTCGACATCCTGGTGGAGCAGGATCGCCTCGATGATCTGGTTGCCGATGCTGTGCACGGGGCTGAACGAGGACATCGGCTCCTGGAAGATCAGCGCGATCTCGGCGCCGCGGATCGACCGCATCTCCTCGCTGTTGGGCGCGAGCTTCGCCAGGTCGACGGCGCGATCCCCCGCTCCGCCGTCGGCGGTCGGGCGCCGAAACCAGATCTCGCCGTCGACGATGCGGCCCGGCCGGTCGACGATTCGCAGGATCGACCGCGCGGTGACGCTCTTGCCGCACCCGCTCTCGCCGACGATCCCCAGCGTCGCCCGGACGTTCATCTCGAGATTCACGCCGTCGACAGCCTTCACGGTCCCCTCGTCCTGGGCGAAGTACGTGTGCAAGTTCCTCACGGACAGAAGGGGCTCACCTGCCATATGGGTCCGCCGCGTCGCGCAGGCCGTCGCCCAGGAAGTTGAAGGCCATGACCGCGATGATCACGGGTACCGCCGGAAGCATCAGCCACGGTGAGATGGCGACGGTCTGGACGTTCTGCGCCTGCTGCAGCAGGACACCCCAGCTGATCGCCGGCGGCCGCAACCCCAGGCCCAGGAAGCTCAGCGCGGTCTCGCTGATGATCATCGCGGGCAGCGCCAGGGTCGTCGCCGCGATGATGTGGCTCATGAACGACGGCACCATGTGCACGAAGATCGTGCGCATCTGTGTGCAACCCACGAGCCGGGCGGACACAACGAAATCTTCCTCGCGGAGGGCGAGAAACCGACCGCGGATCACCCGCGCCAGTTCGGTCCATCCCAGCAGCGAGATGATGACGGTGATCGCGAAATAGACCTGCAAGATCGTCCAGTCGCGCGGCAAGGCCGCCGCCAGGCCCATCCAGAGCGGAATCGTCGGAATCGACCGGAGGATCTCGATCACCCGCTGGATCACCGTGTCGGCGATCCCGCCATAGAACCCCGAAAGACCGCCCAGGACAACACCGAGGACCAGGCTCATGGTGACGCCGAGCAGGCCGATCGTCAGCGAGATGCGCGTGCCGAACATCAGCCGCGACCACATGTCGCGCCCCTGCACGTCCGTGCCCAGGAGAAAGATCGTCGTCGACGCATCCCGTCCGGGATCGACGCCGATCAGGTGTCGCGACATCGGGATCAGCCCGAGGAAGTGATACTCGAAGCCCTTGGCGAAAAAGCGCACGGGGATCTTCTGGCCGGGATCGGGCTGGTAGACGCGCTTGAACGTCAGCGGGTCGCGGGCGCCCTTGAAGCCGTAGACGTGCGGGCGAAATCGCCCCTCGTCGAACCAGTGGATGGTTTGCGGCGGCATCAGCGAGCGCTGGGCCTCGGAGGCCAGCGGATCGGAGTACGCGAGGAAATCGGCACCGAGCACGACCAGATAGAACCCGATGACGACGAGGCCACTGGCCACCGCCAGCCGATGCTTGCGGAACCGCCACCACATGAGCTGCCACTGCGAGGCGACGAAGACGCGCTGCTCGTCCGTGGTGGTCCGGCTCGGCACGGCTCCGACGTCGGCGGCGACGGCCATCACGTGTCCTCGAGCCGGATGCGCGGATCGATCCAGACCAGCAGGATGTCGGAGATCAACGTGCCGATCACCGTCATGACGCCCAGGAGCAGCACGATGGTGCCGGCCAGGAACATGTCCTGCGAGATGAGCGCCTTGAGCAGCAGCGGACCGACGGTCGGCAGCCCCAGCACGAGCGAGACGATGATGCTGCCCGAGACGATGTACGGCAGCGTATAGCCGATCGTGCTCGCGAACGGGTTGAGCGCCATGCGAACGGGATACTTCACGATCACCCGAGTCTCGGACAGCCCCTTGGACCGCGCCGTCACCACGTAGGGCTTCCGCAGCTCGTCCAGCAGATTGGCGCGCATGATACGGATCTGCTGCGCTGTCCCGGCGAGACCCAGGATCAGCGCCGGAACCGGCAGATGCTTGAGCAGGTCCCAGACGCGCGCCAGGCTCCACGGTGCGTCCTGCAGCTCCGGCGAGAAGAGCCCGCCGATGTTGGCGTTGAACAGGGTGAAGCCGAAGTAGAGGATCACGAGCGCCAGCAGGAAGTTCGGGACGGCCAGACCGATGAAGCCGATGAACGTCGCGGCGTAGTCACCCAGGGAGTACTGGCGCACGGCCGAGTAGATGCCGATCGGGAGCGCCAGCACCCACGTGAGGATGAGCGCGGCCACGGCCACGATCACCGTCAGCCACAGCCGCTCGCCGATCACCTCGGTGACGGGGCGCCGCCACTCCATCGAGAAGCCGAAGTTGCCCTCGGTAATCTGCTTCATCCACTTCCAGTACTGCACGTAGATCGGCTGACCGAGACCGTACTGGATCCGTAGAGTCTGCGCCTCCTCGTCGCTGACGACGCTGCCCATCGCCGCCATCTGTGCGATGTAGGAGGAGACGTAGTCGCCGGGCGGCAGCTGGATGATCACGAAGGCAAGCATCGAGATCGCCCACACGGTGAAGACCGCAAGTAGCGCCCGACGGCCGATGTACGCGAGCATGGGAAAGGCGCGCCCGGCTCAGCGCCGCGAAGCGGCGAGCCGGGCGCGCGCGGGGCTCAGTTCTTCCAGTAGAAGGTCGCCGGGCGCGAGATGCCCGGCGTCTTGCCGTCGGGGCTGTTGTACTGCCGCGACGGGATGTTGCCCATGTTGTTCTTGACCACGCGCACGCCCATCGCGGCCGGGCCCTGGCCGACCACGCCGATGATGAAGACCTCCTCGGCGGCGATCTTCCAGATGTCCTTGCCGAGCTGGATCCGCTCCTTCTCGGGCACGCCGAAGGCCTTTTTCCACTTCTCCATCAGCTCCTTCATCCGGGGCTCGGGCTCCTTGCCCTGGGCGCCGTTGGAGTGGAACCACTTCACGTAGAGCGGCCCCGAGGTGGCGACGTCGGCCAGCGTGAAGGGGAACACGTGGATTGGGAAGGTGAAGAGATGCTCGCTGCCGTCGTTGTTCCACGCGGCGAGCTGCTGCTCGTTGGCGGCCGTGCGCTTGAGTGCCAAGCTTCGCTCGACCTCCTGAACTTGCAGATCGATCCCGATCTTCTTCCACTGCTCACGGATCATCTCGGAGATCTGGGTGTACTGCACGAACTGGCCGCCGAGCGTCATGATCTCGATGCGCAGACGCCCCTTGCCGTCGCTGCGCAGCCGGTAGCCCTCCGCGTCCTTCTTCGCGAGCCCGATCTTGTCGAGCATCTCGTTGGCCTTCTTCACGTCGAGCGTGGACCAGAGCTTCCGATACTGCGGCCCGGGGTTGTACTTGTTGTTGTCGGCCGGCACGACGGAGCCCGGAGTGGCGGTGCCGAGCCAGAACGTCTCGTTGATCTGATCGCGGTCGATGCCGAGCGACAGCGCGCGCCGAAAGTCGGCCGTGTTGAACCACTTGGCGATCTCAGGATCGGCGTCGTAGTTCAGATTGAACTTGATGATCAGGTCGCAGTAATCCCCGGGGTCGAGATAGACCTTGTAGTTGCCCCTCTGCTGGTTCTCGAGGAACACGGGCAGCTTGCCGAGGTCCATGTGCCTCGAGGCGTAGTCGTACTCGCCCGCGATCGCGCGCAGGTTGATGACCTCGAGGTTCTCGGCCAGGGTGAGCACGACCTTGTCGATGTAGGGCAGCTGGTTCCCCGCGGTGTCGACGAAGATGCTGTAGGGGTTGCGCTCGAGCGTCCACGTCGGCGTGTTGATCGGCGTGACGGTCTTCCACGCCGAGAGCACGGGCAGCTCCGGATTGAGCGCCCAGTCGTTCTTGAACAGGAACATGCGCACCCAGGAATCGAACTTGCCGTCCTTCGCCTTCTTGTCGAGCTCGGCCTGGCTCACGTACTTCGGATGGAACTGCTTCATGTAGTGGGCCGGTGCGAACCCGCCCAGGGCCCGCCAGCCCTGCATCTGTCCAGCCAGGTCGGTCGAGCCCGCCAGCACATCGGGGAACATCGTGTACGGATCGGGGAACTTGAACCGCACCGTGTTGGTGTCCACCTTCTCGACCACGCCAGGTTTGCCGTTGATGGCCATGGTCGCCGACGGCGTCGGCACGAGATCCTTGTTCTGGTAGACGTCCTCGAACCAGAACACGAAGTCGTCGGCCGTGAAGGGCTTGCCGTCGCTCCATTTCATGCCGCGGCGCAAGTGGAGCAGCCACGCGCGGCCGCCCTCCTGCATCTCGAGGCCCTTCGCGAGGTTCGGCACGACCTTGTCGCCCGTATAGTCCCAGAACATCAGGTGATCGGGGCCGGAGCAGCAGCGAAAGCCGTTCCAGAAATCGGCCGGGCCCGTGAAGCCGGCGCGCCAGACGCCGCCGTACTTGCCGACCTCGTGCAGCGGCTTGATTACCAGGGGATCCTGGCCGATGCGCTCGGCGACCGGCGGCAGCTTGCCCGCCTTCACCAGCGCCGCGAGCTGCGGCGCTTCCTTGAACGTTTTCGGAAGCTTCGCCGCGTCGGTCACGACCTCCGGCCCTTCGAGCTTGCCGATCAGGCTCTTGCCGGCGTTCTGGGCGATGGCCGCGGCGGCGGCGATCGAGATGAGCGCCCCCACCACGAGGGCGATCGTCAGCTTGGAGCGTAAGGTGCGAGTCTGCATAGGGTCCCCTTTCCCGCGTGCGCAACTCGAATCACTCCCCGACGTGTTCGACGAGCCCGCCGAGGCCGCCCGATTATCGTGATATTCCCGTAGCAAGTCCAGACCGCGCGATCTATGCCATGATTCGAGGACCATGAGCCCTCAGGGGACGGAAAACGCTCCGCGCATGGCGGTCCGACGGAGCGGAAGCGGGCCGGACCTCGTCCTGTTTCACGGCGGCATGGGCTCCTGGCGCCACTGGACCCGGAACATCGACGCGCTCGCGGCGCGCTTCATGGTGCACGCTCTCGACCATCCGTCGTACGGCGACTCGGCGACGGTGGCGCGCGAGACGACGGGCTCGGCCTATCTCGATCTCGTGCACCGGCTCTTCGTGGAGATGTTCCCGGGCGGGGCACCGCTGCGACTGGCCGGGTTCTCGTTCGGCGGCGCCGTCGCCACGAGCCTCGCCCGGCGGCTGGGCGCGCGCGTGACTCACCTCTGCCTAGTCTCGCCGGGCGGCTTTCCATCGCGACGATTCGGCGACCGGCCGATCCGGAGCTACAAGGAGGCCGGAAACGACGAGCGGCTCTTCCGCGAGATCTGCCGCCACAACCTGCTCGTGAACATGCTGAGCGACCCGGCCAGCATCACCGAGGAGGCGATCGACATCCAGGCCGACGGCGTTCGGCGTACGCGCTTCGACAGCCGCAAGGTGAGCGGCGGCGGCACGCTGCTCGGCGATCTCGCCCAACTCACCTGCCGAATCCGCGTGCTGTGGGGCGAGCGCGACGACTCGGCGTTCCGGCCCGCCGATCTGCTGATCGGCGAGATGCGCGCGGCCGCCGGCGCACTCGACGTGCACCGCATCCCCGCGGCCGGCCACTGGTCGGCGTACGAGAACGCCGCCGAGGTGAACCGCAAGTTGCTGGAGTTCTTCTCGAGCTAGCCCGTCGCTCGCCGAACCCGCTAGGCGGCGCTCGCGGAGCGCGCTAGGCGCCCGCCGCCAGGGCCCGCAGCTCGACGCTCTCGTCCGCGAGCCTCGCCGGGTCGATCTTCGCGCGGCGACGGACCATGTCCACCGCTGCCTTCAGCTCGCTGTCGCCCTTGGGGTCTTCCGGATCGCCGCCGCGATCGAGCCCCATGGCGGCGCGGACGATGGAGTCCTTGAGATAGAAGCCGAGGAACTTGCGGCTCTCCGGCCGGCCGCGAAAGACCATGCGGTCCCAGCTCGCGGCGAAGCCGACGTACTCGATCACGTGCTCGTACTGATCCGACCAGAACGTGTGGACGTAGTCGTAGGGCTCGCCGCGGCCGAGCATCGAGCGGGCCGCGGCGCGCCCCTGCTGATAGCCGTTGTTCCAGTGCTCCACGCGCAGGCGGCCGAAGACCGGATGCAGGTGATTGGCCACGTCCCCCGCCGCGAACACGTCCGCCAGCGTCGTCCGGCACCGCTCGTCCACGAGCACGCCGTTGTCGACCTGGGCGCCCGCCGCCGCCAGGAGCTCCACGTTGGGCACGATGCCGATGCCGGCGACGACCAGGTCGCAGTCGAACGCCCGCCCCTTCTTGGTACGCACGCGCGCCACGCGGTCCGAGCCCTCGAGCGCCTCGACGGAATCCTCGCTGACGAGCTCGACCCCCTTCTCCCCGTGGATCTCGGCGAGCACCTTGCCGACCTCGTCACCGAGCACGCGCGCCAGCGGCACGCGGGAGCTCTCGATGGCGACCACCTCGACACCCATCTGGCGCAGCGACGCCGAGACCTCGGAGCCGACGAAGCTGAAGCCGATCACCACGGCGCGCCGGCCCGGCGCGACGGCCGCGCGGATGCGGCCGCAATCCTGCACCGTCCGGAGCTGGAACACGCCGGGCAGGGTCGCGCCCGGCGCCGAAAAGGTCCGATTGCGTCCGCCCGTCGTGACCAGCAGCCGATCGTAGGCGACCCGCTCGCCGCCCTCGAGCTCGACCAGCTTTTGCGTGGGGTCGATCGCGGTCGCGCGCACGCCGAGCCTGAGCTCGATGCGCTGCTCGGTGTAGTAGGCGGCCGGCTTGACGAGCTGATCGGAGAATCGGTCTTGACCGCGCAGATAGCCCTTGGACAGCGGCGGCCGGTTGTAGGGCAGCTCGGACTCGGCGCCGATCAGCACGATGTCGCCGTCGAATCCCTCGTCGCGCAGGGTGACGGCCGCGGTACCTCCGGCCAGCGAAGCGCCCACGATCACGATCGGCTGTCGTTTCATCTCGTGGCTCCTCAGCCGCGACAGGGTCGTGGCGTGTTCGGGGTCGCCATCGGCAGCGCTCTAGAAGCAGTATGCACCACCGGCAAAATCACGAGGTGCGGTACCAAGCTCGTCCGTCGAATTCCGCCGGCCCGGCTATCTCGTTCGACGCGTTGAGCTCTCGCCGCGCCCACGGTCGGCAAGTGGCATCGACGTTCGACCGTGCCCCGATCTCGAGCACAGAGTGTGCCTGGGCAACATCGACGTCGTCGTGGAGCCGGATCGTCCCGTGAAGTCGCGGCGCTCCCGCCCGAGCGCGCGTCGGCGCCCTCGATCCACGGAGGCGCGGTGCGGCATCACGTCCGGTCAGATGGGAAGAGCTCGAGCTCGACTCGACGGCGCGACCTTAGTCGTCGACGCCGCCGGAGATTCCGCGGGCGGGTTGGCGCCGCCAGGCGCGACGTAACCGATGGCGCCACGCCCGGCGCTCGCCCTGCCGCGCCTGGCGGCGCCACGGAGCCAGCGAGGGCGCCGAGAGCTGGAGCGCGCGGGCCACGTCCTCGAAGAGCGAATACGCGACGGGCGTCACCAGGAGAGTCAGCAGCAGACAGAGCGTCTGGCCGCCGATGACCACGACCGCGATGGCGCGCCGCTCCTCGGAGCCCGGCCCGGTGCCCACCCAGAGGGGCAGCATCCCGGCCACGAGCGCCAGCGTCGTCATCAAGATCGGCCGGAGCCGGTCGCGATTGCCCTGCATGATGGCGGCGGCGCGATCCATGCCCTGGGCGCGCAGCGCGTTCATGTGGTCGATCTGCAGAATCGCGTTCTTCTTCACGACGCCGAACAGCACCAGGATGCCGAGCGCCGAATAGAGGTTGAGCGTGTTGCCCGTGTACCACAGCGCGAACAACGCGAACGGCACCGAGAGCGGCAGCGACAGCAAGATCGTCAACGGGTGGATCAGGCTCTCGAACTGCGAGGCCAGGATCATGTACATGAAGATGACGGAGAGCAGGAAGACCCAAAGGAACTCGGTGAAGGTCTTCTCCATCTCTTTCGCCTTGCCGGTGAGGAACGTCTGGTACGCGGCCGGCATGTTCATCTCGGCGACCGCCTTCTTCAGGAGCTCGTTGCGGTCGGCCTGGCCGAAGCCCGGCGCGATGCCCGCGCGTAGCCGGGTCTCGCGCTGCCGGTCGGTGCGATCGATGCGCGAGGCGGTCGCCGCCGGCTCGATCTTCACGACGTTGTCGAGCCGCACGAGCCCGCCGCCGGGCGCCAGGTTCACCTGCCCCGGGGCGCCCGTCGCCGGGTTCGTCGACGTCGTGTCCCGTGAAACGTAGAGCCGCTGGATCGTGCCCAGGTTGCCGCGGAACTCGGGCATCAGCCGGATCTGCACATCGTAGTCGTCGTTGACCACCGGATCGTGGAAGCGCGAGACCTGATCGTCGCCGCCGACCATTAGCCGCAGCGCGGTTGCGATCTGCTGGGTGTCCACGCGCAGGTCGGCCGCCCGCTGGCGGTCGATGGCCACGCGGAGCTCGGGCTTGTCGAGCCTGAGCGTGGTGTCGATGTCGACGATGCCGCCGATGTCGCGCGCCTTCGCCTTCAGAATCTCGCCGTACTCTGACAGCTTCTCGAGCTCGGGCCCGCGCAGCGCCAGGTCGATGTCGAAGGTACCGCCGCCGATGTTGAAGCCGGCGATATTGCGCACCTGCGTGCGCATGTCCGTGAACTTCCTGAAGCGCTGCCGCAGCGCCACCATCACCTCGCGCTGCGAGTAGTTGCCCTGGAATGCCTCCAGCGGCCGCCCGTGGATCAGGCCCTTCCAGATCCGCCCGGGTGTGAGCGTGCGCTCCTCGTGGGACACCGTGCGAACGTACATGTAGCCCTGGTTCACCTTGCCCAGGAAGCTCCCGCCCCCGGACGCCAGGACCAGCGCGATGCCCTTGGTCTCCCGGGCCTCCTTGGCCAGCGCCTGCATCGCGTCGTCCATCGCGGCCAGGCTCATCTTCTCCGGGCCGAACACGAGGACCTCGAACTCCGACTCGTCGACGTCGCTCGGAATGTACTCCTGCTTCACCTGGCGATAGATCGGCACCGCCGAGGCCAGGGTGAGCACGCTGACGACGACGATCACCCAGCGGTGGCGCATCGACAGGGCGAGAGCCCAGGTGTAGGCACCGTCGATCCACGCGTAGAAGCCGCCCCGCGAGCCGGCGTGCTCGCCCTCCGCGGCGTGGCCGCCGGCCGCGTCCTCCGCCCGCAAGAGACGCGCGCACATCATCGGCGTCAGCGAGAACGACACCAGCAGGCTGACCAGCACCGATACCGCGGCGGTCAGCCCGAACTGGTAGAGGAACCGTCCCGAGATCGAGGACATGAACGAGACCGGCACGAAGATGACGACCAGCGAGAAGGTCGTGGCCATGACCGCCAGGCCGATGTCGGCGGTGGCCTCGCGCGCCGCCTCGAACGGCCGCATCTTCTTTTCTTCGACGAAGCGGAAGACGTTCTCGAGCACGACGATCGCGTCGTCGATGACGATGCCGACCATCAGCACGAGGGCCAGCATGGTCACGCTGTTCAGGGTGAAGTTCAGGGCCCACATCATCCCGAACGCCGAGATGACCGAGGTGGGGATGGCGACCGCCGCGATGAACGTCGAGCGCCAGGAGCGCATGAAGGCGAGCACCACCAGCGAGGCCAGGATCGAGCCGAGCACGAGGTGCAGGTTGATCTCGTGGAGCGCCGCGTAGATGTAGCGGGACTGGTCGCGGATCACCTCGAGCCTGACGTCGGGCGGCACCTGCTCGCGCAGGCGCGCGAGCTTGGCCTTCACGCCCTCGATCACCGCCACCGTGTTCTCGCCCGACTGGCGGCGTACCTCCATGATCACGGTGGGCACGCCGTTGAGCCGCGCCGCCGAGCGCTGCTCCTTCGTGCCGTCCTCGGCGAAGCCGATGTCGCGCACTCGCACCGGCACGCCGTTGAGCGTCGCCACCACCAGGTCGTTGAACGAGCGCGGCTCGGCGATGCGGCCCATCGTCCGGAGCGACGCCTCGTTGAGCCCGGCCGTCACGTTGCCGCCCGGCAGGTCCGCGTTCTGGCGCACGATCGCGTCGCGGACGTTGGTGATCGGGATCTGGTAGGCGGCGAGCCGATCGGGGTCCACCCAGATGTTGACGGAGCGGAGCAGCCCGCCGACGATACGGACCTCGCCGACGCCGGTCGAGCGCTCGAGCTGCGGGCGCACCTGCTTGTCGGCGATCTCGGTCAGCTCGCGCAGCGAGCGCTCCCCGGACAGCGCGATCGTGACGACCGGGGCCTGGTCGTTGTCGAACTTCGCGATGATCGGCGGCAGGATCTCGCGCGGCATGTTGCGGACCGCGATGGCCACTTTGTCCCGCACGTCCTGCGCAGCCACGTCGATCTGACGGTTCAGGTTGAAGGTGACGATGACGATCACGGTGCCGGGGCCGCAGATCGAGCGCAGCTCGTTGATCCCCTGGATCGTGTTGATCTGCTCCTCGAGCCGCTGGGCCAGCTGGGTCTCGGTCTCCTCGATGGAGGCGCCCGGCAGCTCGACGCGCACGCTCACCGTCGGCAGATCGACGGCCGGGAAGCGGTCGACGCCCAGCCGCATCCAGCTGGCCGAGCCGATGACCACCAGCGCCATGACCAGCATGGTCGCGAAGACCGGGCGCTTGATGCAGACTTCGGCGAGCTTTTGCATGGCGGGCTACGGGACCACGGTCACGGGCTGGCCGCCGACGAGGTTCCCCGGACGCGCGATCACCGGGTCGCCGCGCTTGAGCCCGTCGACGATCTCGACGTCCTCGCCGAGCCGGCGGCCGGTCGTCACGCGAACCTCGGCGCTCTTGCCCTGGCGAACGACCAGCACCTTCTCGACACCGGCGAACACGATAATGGCGCTCGACGGGACCGTGATCACCGGCTGGCTCACCTCGGTCATGATGTCGACGCGCGCGAAGGAGCCAGGGCGCAGGAAGCCGCGCTCGTTGGGCACCTCGGCCTCGACCAGCAAGGTGCGATTCTGCTCCTGCACGATCGGCGACAGCCGGACCACACGCCCGCGATACACGGTGGGATCGCCCTCGACGGTCAACGCGACGGCGTGCCCGACCCTCACGCCCGCACCCTCGCGCTCGGGAACCGGCACGCGCAGCCGCAGCGGGTGCACGCGCAACATCGTCGCGATCGGCGCGCCCGCGCCCAGATACTCGCCGACCGAGGCCTGCTTGAGGCTGACCACGCCGTCCAGCGGCGAGAGGATGACCGTGTCGGTCAGCTGCTGCCGGGCCAGATCGAGCTCGGAGCGCCGCTGCGCGATCACCGCCTGGCGGTTGCGAACCTCCTCCAGCGCGTCCTGATAGCGGCCTTCGGCCACCTGCAGTGCCGCCTCCGCCGTGTCGAGCTGAGCGCGGGCGATAAGCTCCTGCTGCGCGAGGCGGATGCTGCGGTCGCGGGTGAGACGCGCGTCGTCCATCATCGCGCGGGCCTGGCGGACGACCGCGGTCTGCTCGTGATCGACCTTCTCGTCGCTGCCGGTCGGCGAAAGCCCGAGCCTCGCGCGCGCCTGCTGCAGCGCCGCCTCGGCCTGGTCCACCCTGAACTTGAAGTCGCTCTGGTCGAGCTTGCCGATCATTTGGCCGCGCTTCACGCGCGTGCCGAGGTCGACGGTGATCTCGGCCAGACGACCGGCGACCTTCGTGCCGAGCACGACCTGATCGTCAGCGGCCAGAGTTCCCGTCGCCGAGACCGTGCGTGCGACGGTGCGCTCGGCGGCCGGCGCGATCTTCACCTCACGCGGGGGCGGTCCCGCGGGTTTGCTCTTCTGCTCCTCGGCGCCGACTGCACCCTGCCCCTGGCAGCCGCACAGCAGAAGGGTGAGGCTCAGCGCGAGGGCGGTCAGAACGTGGGCGGACATCCGGTTGATGATACCCCAACCGATTGCACCTGCCCGGCCTAGACGGTGCGTACTACCGGGCCGGAGCGGGCGGAGCGACGGTGACACCCTGGGCGCCGTTCCGGGAAATCGCCTCGGCCACCAGGCCGGAGGCCTTGACCTCCTCGACGAAGGCGCGCAGGAACCTCGCGGAAGCCTCGCGGTTTTTCGGGGTGCCGATCGACTGCTGGACGGCCGTGAACTGCCCGTCGAGGATCCGGGCACCCGGGAGTTTCTGGACGTCGGTCAGGAGCCGCGGCTTGAGCCCCGCCAGCGCCTCGAGCTTCTGGGCGACGAACACGTCGAACGAGGAGTCGAGGCCTTGCGTAGTCACCAGCTTCGCGTGCTTGATCGTTCGCGCCAGATAGAGGCCGTACGCGCTCTGCTCGGCCACGGCGATCCGTACGCCCTCGCGATCGACCTCGGCCACGGAGCGAATCGGCGAGCCCGCCGGGACCAGATAGGTCGACGGGATCTCGAGATACGCGCCGCTGAAGGCGATCTCGGCCGCGCGCTGCGGCTCATTGCCGAGGAACGCGACGTCCCACGCACCAGCCTTCGCGCCGTCGCCCAGCTTGCCGGCGCTGTCGAACTTGATGAACTCGATGGGGACGCCGACTCGCTTGCCGAGCTCGCGGGCGATGTCGGGCGCGACGCCGTGCGGGTCGGTCGCCGACGAGCCGGGCGTGACCAGCAGGAAGTTGCCGTGGTTGAGCCCGACGCGGAGTTTTCCGGACGGGGCCAGCTCGGACCGAATCGCGGGGGTGATCTCGGTAGCCATGGCGCTGCACGTTAGCACGAACAACGCGCCCGAAGCCATGCCGACCGCCCAGGAGGCGAGTGCCCTCATGGATTCGTCACGCGGCGACGCGGTTCTTGAAGAACGAGCTCTTGAGCGCGATCTTGCCCGCGCGGAACGTGAACACGTCGCAGCCATTGACCTCGACACGGCGGCCGTCGCGCGCCGTACCCGTGAACACCCACTCCGACAGGCCGCGATCGCCCGATACGAAGTGGTGCGCGGCGCCGAACCGCGCGTCGGGGAACGCGGCGAAGACGCCGGCGAACGCCGCGCGCACGCGTTCGCGCCCGACGTGCCGCGTGCCGCAAGCCTCCGGGCCCGTGACGCTCTCGAAGACGCAATCGTCGGCCATGAAGGCCATCAGGCGATCGACGTCGTGAGCGTTCCAGCCGGCTTCGAAAAACGCGTGGAGATCGTTCGTGGTCATGGCGGCTCTCCTCGCCGCGAGGATCACACCCGGCGCGCGACGCCGTCAATTCCCGATACATCCCGTCGCCGGCGGCGCGGACTACGATGTATGGTGCCGCGCGCGAGCTGACACCCATACATCCGCGAGATGGGCTCGCGCGACACCGGATCTTGCGCTATGCTCCGGACCGGCCCGATCGAGGGGCCGACGGTCCGCGTGAAGGGCTCAGCCCACTCTCGCTAGAAGACGCCAACACAACCTGACTTCCTGCCCGCAGCTCGCGGACGCCGGGCACAACGCAAGGGCCTCGCCCTGCGAAAGGAAGGAAGGTTCGTCATGGGCTCGTCACACGAGCTACCCGCCCGCGCCAACCTCGAGCACCTCAGGAACGAAGCCAAGCAGCGCCTCAAGGACCTGCGCGCGCGCGACGCCGCCGCTCGGCTGAGCGACGCGCAGCTGCTCGTCGCCCGGGACTACGGCTTCCCGAGCTGGCGGCGGCTCAAGGCCGCGGTCGACGACCGCGAGCGCGCGCGCGTGTTCGCCGCCGCGCGCGAGGGCGACGTGGCCGTCGTTCGTCAGGCGCTCGAGCGCGGCTTCAACCCTGGCTCGAGCGATGCCGACGGCCGCTCGCTGCACCAGCTCGCCAAGATCCTCGGGCACACCGAGCTCGAGCTGCTCATGCGCGATTATCAGGAGCGCGACGAGCGCTCGGACCAGGTGAAGCAGGCCGTTGCGGCGATCCAGTCCGCCGCGGCCGACGGGCGCGCCGACGAGCTGCGCGGGCTGCTCGACGAGCATCCGGATCTGCTCGACGCCCGCGGCGTCGAGTTCAACAAGCAGACCGCGCTCCACAAGGCGGCCTGGAAGAACCGACCGGAGTGCGTGCAGCTGCTCCTGGACCGCGGCGCCGACGTGCGGATCCGCGACTTCGGCGACAACGCCTATGCCCTGCACTTCGCCGCCGAGGGGGCCGATCTGGCGATCGTCCGCGTGCTCGTCGAGGCCGGCTCCGACGTGGACGGCGAGGGCGACGACCACCAGGTCGGCGTGCTGGGCTGGGCGACCTGCCTGGGTAAGGTGCGCGAGGACGTCGCCGCATACCTCTTGAGCGCCGGCGCCCGGCTGAACATCTGGTCGGCGATCGCGCTCGACCGCGCCGACGACGTCCGCGCCTTCGTCCGCCGCGACCCGGCGCTCCTGACGGCGCGCTCGAGCCACAACGACCATCACCGCACGGTGCTGCACCACGCGGCGGCCGTGAACCGGCCGGCGATGGTGCGCCTGCTGCTCGAGCTGGGCGCGCCCACGGAGGCGACCGACGCGACCGGCGCGACCGCGCTCACCATCGCCGCCGTCGAGCACGCCGACCCGAGCATCCTGGCGATGCTCGAGCGGGCCGGGGCGCGGTTGGATCTGCTGGGGGCGCTGACCTTGTGGCGCTACGACCTCGCCGAACGCATGGTCGCCGACGATCCCGCGCGAATTGGACCCGACGGGCGGGACACGATCGCCCTCCATCTCCTGGTCGCGAAGCGCGACGCGGACGGCGTGCGCTGGCTCATCGAGCACGGCACCGACCTGAATGCCAAGCGCGTCTTGTGGGACTGCAATCACACCGCGCTGCACATCACCGCCGAGCGCGGCGCGACCGAGCTCGCGCGGATGCTGCTCGACGCCGGGGCCGATCCCGGCGTCCGCGACGACAAGTATCAGGCGACGGTGCTCGGCTGGGCCGAGCACTGCGGGCAGCCCGAGGTCGCCGAGCTGCTCCGCCGGCGCGGCGTGACGGCGTGAGGCCGGCGCCGCGCGCGGCGCTCAGCGCATCGTCACCAGCGGCTCGAGCCCCATCTCGCCCGTGCAGACGGAGAACCACTGGATGACTTCCTTGTGGAGCGGGATGCCATGGGCGCGGCGGTGCTGGATCTCCTCGGCCTCCGACAGGCCGGGATAGAGGACGCGCTCCTGACCCGGAGCGGGCGTGGCCGTTCTCAGGGTCTTGAGCATCCCGTCCATCGTGTCCTTGAACTGCTCGGGGTCGGTGAACGCTTCGATGTTGTAGGCCGCGAAGTGGTTCTTCGATCCGCTGCCCGCCGCGAGCATCGTGGGCAGGGCGCCCGAGAGCACGGTGGACAGGACCTCGGCCATCAGCGCGAAGCCGTAGCCCTTGTGCGAGCCCTGCTCGCGCGTGCCGCCGAGCGGCGCCTGATGGTACTCGTCGCGGTCGAAGACGGGCTTCTCCTCCATGATCGGGATGCCCTCTTTGTCGGTGACCCAGCCCGGCAGGAGCGGTGAGCCCACGCGAATAGCCAGCCGGATCTTGTTGCCGGCGATCGCCGAGGTCGCGGCGTCGAAGAGCATCGGCGCCTCGTGTCGCGCCGGAGCCGCGAGCGCGATCGGGTTCGTGCCCAGAAGGGGCTTCGCGGCGAAGGTCGGCACCACGCTGAGGCCAGCGCCGGTGAAGCAGACGCCGACCATGCCCTGCTCGGCCGCCTGCACGGCGTAGTGGCCGATCGCGCCGAAATGCCCGCTGTTGAACACGGTGACCACGCCGACGCCGACACGGCGGGCCTTCTCGATCGCGAGCCGCATCGCCTTGGGGCCGACCATGATGCCCAGGCGCCGCTCGGCGTCGATCACCGCCGTGCCCGGCGACTCGCGGGCGATCCGCCAGCCCGGTCGGGGATCGAGCTTGCCGGCCTTGTAGTCGCGGACGTAGGCGCGGAGCATGTTCGAGACGCCGTGCGTCTCGACGCCGCGCAGGTCGGTCATCGTCAGGACGTCCGCGCCTTCGGCCGCGTCCTCGGGTGTCAGGCCGAGCTTTTCGAAGATCTGCGTCACCGTGCGGCGCAGCGCCGCCTCGGAGACGAACACCTGGTCCTTCACCGGAACCTTGAAGCGCTCGAGAATCATGGCTCGCTCTCCCCTTGGATCGTCGTCGCGCTAGGCGCCGCGGACGTAGCGCCGCAGAACCAGGCGCAGGTGATCGCGGAAGTGTGGCTGGAGCCGGCTGGTCCAGTCGCTCTGGCGCGCCTGCTTCCACTCGGCCGAGTCCTGAACCTCGGGCGTCGCGAGATGGTAGAGCGCCACGTACTTGCGGTTGCCGGTGCCGCGGAAGCGCCGAGCGCAGAGCACGCCCGGGACGGCGGCGAGCGCCGGGATGTGCTCCTTGTCGTACCACTCGTTGAACTCGGCCTCGTGCTCGGGCGCGATGTTCATGGCGTTGAGGAGCAAACCGCCCGCGTCGGCCGGGGGAAGCTGGTCGCCCGGGAGGATCTGGTCCCCCTCGAAGCGCATCAGCCGCTCGACCTTGCTGGTGACCCGCTTGGACCACGGCGACAGGTTCGCGCCGCCGATCGCCAGATAGGCCGGGCTCGCCAGCACCTTGACGTTGTCGAGGTCGTAGGTCGCGACCGAGATCTTGCGATCGGTGGCCCCGATCCAGCGGTGGCACACCAGGAAGCCGGGGACGCGCTGCCGCTCCGGCAGGTGCTCTGTGTCGTACCAGTCCTGGAACTCGTCCTCGGCGGCCTGCCCGATGTTCATCGCAGCGATCAGCGTGCCCTTTGCCATGGTCGGCTCCTCCCGCCGGAAGAGTGCCACGGGGCTCGGTGCTCGGCAACGGCGGCATCGGCGCGCCGTGCGCGGGCGCGGCGGACCGCCGTCGGCGACCGGCGGTAGACCGCGCGAAACGCCGAGTTGAAGCGTCGGATGCTGGCGAACCCGGAAGCGAAGGCGATCGCGGACATCGACATCGCCGTGCCGTCGACCAGGGCCTTCGCGCGCTGCACGCGCCGGGTCGTGGCGACCGCGGTCGGCGAGGCGCCGGCGTGGTGCAGGAACAATCGGCGCAGATGCCGGGCCGTCATCCCGAGCGTGTCGGCGAGGTCGCCCACCCTCACCTCGCCGTCGAGGAAGCCACGCTCGATCAACCGGAGCGCGCGCGAGACCGTCGCGGCGGCCCCGCGCCACGCCGGCGTTCCGGGAGCCGTCTCGGGCCGACACCGCAAGCACGGGCGGAATCCCGCGCGCTCCGCCGCGGCTGCGGTCGGGAAGAACACGACGTTCTTCGACTTCGCGGGCTTCACCGGGCACGTGGGCCGACAGTAGATCCGCGTCGTCTTCACGCCCGTATAGAACGCGCCATCGAAGCGGGAGTCGCGCGCCAGGCGCGCGCGGTCGCAGATCTTCGGGTCGAGCGCGGCACCGTTCCTCACGATCGCGCAGCCTAGCATGCGCCACGACGCTGCGAGTCCTTCCGGGCGATCACGTCCGAAAACGGCGAGACAGCCTGGCGCGCAGCCGATAGCGTCATGACCGAGCATGAGCGCGCGATACTTCTACGGCTGGAACGTCGTGGGCGCCACGTTCGTGATGGCGCTCGGGAGCTTCGGTCTGGGCTTTTACGGTATCGCAGTGTACGTCGCGACGCTCCAGCAGCTGCACGGGTGGTCCGCGTCCATGGTATCGGCGCCGGTCACCGTCTACTACGTCGCCGGCGCACTCCTGACCGCGGCGATCGCCTCGGTGTACGAGCGCTTCGGATCGCGCATCGTCGTGGCGACGGGCGCCGTTGCGATGGCCGCCGGCGTCGCGACGCTCGGCGTCGTCAGTCGGCCGTGGCAGCTCTATCCGGTCTTCGTGGTCATGTCGGTGGGCTGGGGCGCGATGAGCGGCGCGGCCATCAACATCATCCTGGCCCCATGGTTCCAGCAACGCCGCGGTTTGGCCGTGAGTCTCGCATTCAACGGAGCGACCCTGGGCGGCGTGCTCGTCACGCCCGGGCTGATGCACCTCGTCGGCGCGTTCGGCTTCGCGCGGGCGCTCACGATCGCCGCGCTCGTGCTTCTCGTAGTGCTCCTCGTGATCGCCGCGGCGGTCATGCGGAGCGGGCCCGACACTCTCGGGCTGGGTCCCGACGGCGAGCCGGCTCGCACCGCGCCCGCCGGGCCTCCGGCCGGCGGCGACCGGCGCTGGCGTCGGGACGCGCTGCGCACGTGGCGCTTCTGGAGCGTGTCGGCGCCGTTCGCGCTCGGCCTCGCGGCCCAGGTCGGGGTCCTCACGCATCTCGTCGCGCTCGTGAGACCGGCGCTCGGCACGGGCGGCGCCGCGCGCGCCGTCAGCACGACGACCGCGGCCGCACTGGTCGGGCGTCTGGCGACCGGCTTCGTGGTCGACAAGGTGAACAGGCGCCTGGTCGCGTGCGCCACCCTGGTCGTTCAGCTCGCCGGCCTCGCCCTGCTCTCGCGCGACCCGTCGCCGGTCGGCGTCTATGCGGGCTGCGTGCTGTTCGGCCTCGGTGTCGGGAACCTGACCACATTGCCCGGGCTGATTCTCGCCGTCGAGTGGCCGCGCCAGCGCTTCAGCGGGCTCGTCGGCCTCGTGGTCGGGATCAATCAGCTGACGTTCGCGTTCGGCCCTTCGCTGGTGGGCGTGGTGCGCGACTGGGCCGGAAGCTACGGGGCCGCGCTCGGCGCGTGCGCGGCGCTTCAGGCGATCAGCGCCACCTTGATCCTGCTCGGGCCGGGGCCGACCGCGAAGACACGGGACGGTTGAGGCTCACCACAACGCCGGTGTGCGTCGTGAGGATCCGGTCCGTGCTCCGCCTCACGAGGCGCTCACGGCGACTTGTGCAGGTGGCCGTCCTTCATGATCACGAGCAACGCGTCCCGATCCTGTAACCGCTTGATGTCGGTGAGCGGGTCGCCGTCGACGAGCAAGAGATCGGCGAGGAAGCCCGGCTTGATCTGCCCGAGCTCGTTCGGGCGCCCCATGATCTCGCCGCCCATGCTGGTCGCCGCGACGAGCGTCTCCATTGGCGTGAAGCCGAGCACGTCGACGAACAACAGGAGATCGCGCGCGTAGGTCCCGTGGGGGTTCCAGGCAAAGCCGTAGTCGCCGCCGGGGAGGACGCGGATGCCGCGCTTGCGCATGCGGCCCATCGTGTCGATAGATGTCTCCAGCTGCTTGATGAGCCCGCGCGAGCGGACGACTTCGGGCGTGAAGCCCCAGTCGCTGCCCGCATAGCAGGCCTGGTACGTGAGGCCGAGCGCCGGCACGACGAAGCACCAGTCGCGGTTGGCCTCGAGCAGATCCAGCGCTTCCTCGTCGGCGAAGTTGGCGTGATAGATGATGCCGAGGCCGTGCCGGACGCACATCTTGACCGAGTCCGCGCTGCGGGCGTGGGCACACACGCGCACGCCCGAGGCCCGCGCGATTTCCATCGCCGCTTCGACCTCGGCGTCGGTCATCACGGCGCGATCGGCCCGGTTGTCCGTGGGACCCGCGTGGCCCGACACGTTGAGCTTGAAGAGATCGGTCCCCTCGCGGACGAGGAGCCGGCAGATCTTTCGCACTTCGTCGGGCCCGTCGGCGACCCACGCGAAGGTCGGCGTCTCGATGTGGGGCAGATGCAGCTCGTTTTCGTCACCGAGCCCGCCGGTGACGGTGATCTCCGGCCCGTTGGCGAGATAGCGCGGGCCCGGGATGCGCCCGGCGTTGATCTCGTTGCGGATCACGATGTCGAGGCGCGGCTTGGCCGAGGCGCCCGACAGCACGCTCGTGTAGCCGCAGTCGAGCATCGTCTTGGCGTTGCGCATCGTGATCAGGACGTGCTCTTCCGGCGGCAGGCTCGTGAAGGCCGAGTTCGACGGCGCGTCGGGATAGCTGACGTGGCCGTGCGGCTCGATAAGGCCGGGCATCAACGTCGAGCCGGCGCCGTCGATCACCCGCGCCTCGCCGCGCGGCAGGCCGCCGCCGCGCTGAACCGCGACGATGCGCTGGCCCTCGACCAGCACGTCTGCCGAAAACGGCGCAGCGCCACTGCCGTCGAGAACCGTGGTGTTGGCGATCAGCGTGCGGTCCATCGTGCCCTCCCTGAGCGGTCTCACAATAGCACTACCGCGCGGCCTCCAGCGCCACCTCGCCGAGGCCGTCGATGACGAAGCGCACGCGATCGCCCGGCCTCGGGAACTTCGTCGTGATGCTGCTGCCGGTCATCACGATCATGCCGGGCTCGAGCCGGCGGCCGCGACTGTTGAGGAGATTCGCCAGCCACGCCACGGCTTCGAAGGGATGCCCCATCGCGTCGCCGGTCTTGCCCTGGCCCCCGGGCTGGTCGTTGACCCAGCAGCGCGTGACCGCGTGCTCGAGGTCCACGCGACGCCACTCGGTGACCGCGGGTCCGAGCACCACCCCGCCGTTCCACGTGTTCTGCGCGATCAGGGTGAAGGCGTCCAGCGTCTTGTAGTCGGCGGCGCCGTCCTCGACCAGCTCGAAAGCCGGCAGGCACGCGGCGACCTTGCCGGCCACCGATGTGCGCGTCCAGGGCCCGCTGCTCGCCGGCAAGGCGTCGCCGAGCCGCACCGCCACCTCGAACTCGACTCCGAGGTGGTGATAGGCCGTCACATCGACGCGCGCCGGTGATGCGTGGACGACCTTCGAGAAGATGGCGCCGGCAGCGGGCTGGTCGACTCCGGTCATCTGCTGCATCGCCTTGGACGTGAGCGCGATCTTCCAGCCGGCGATCTCGCCGCGCCCGGCGGCGGCCATCACCCGGTGCAGCGCGTCCTGGATGCGATAGGCGTCGTCGAGCGGCGCGCTCCGGAGCGCGGCGTCGAGCGGACGATAGCGCGTGCGCGTTCGATGGGTGTCGAAGGCGGCGCGGGCGGTGGCGTCGATCGTCTCGGGTGTCAGCATCAGCGGGTCCTCCTGTTCATCGTGCGCAAAGGCGCGGTCTTGCGCGATCGCGCCGTCGCCCCGAGCGCTCGGTAACAATTCATCGGCGCGCCTCGGCCGGCAGGGCCCCAGCCCCGCGACGGCCTGCAGCGCGCACAACCGCGGCGGCGCCACCTGCCGATAGGCTTGCTCCACCAGGTTCGCCACCTGCGTCCAGTTGGGCGCGCGATCGATCCGGACGCCGACCCACCCCCGCGGACCCACGTAGGAAGGCCGGAAGAATCGCACGGGGTCCGTGAAGATCATGGCCTCCTGCTCGCCGAGTGGCGCGGCCAGCCACACGGCGAGATGGTCGGCGCCATGGTGGTGATCGTCGAATTGGGCGAAGAGCTTGCCTCTCACTCGCCACGTCGGCTCGCCCCACGCGATCTTCTCGGTGGCTTCGGGCAGCGCCAGACAGATCGCGCGCAGCCGTTGGAGCGGCGTGCGCCCGGAGCCGTTGGATCGCGGCTTCGATGCCATCGCGAGAGATCCTACTCGTACATCGGACGGCGATCGACCAGCCTGAGCCAGCCTTTCGCCACGCGGTAGATGAACCAAAGCCCGACGACCATGAGCGGGAGCCAGGCGACGAGCAAGCCGACGCCGAGCGTAGCCACGACGAAGACCAGGCAGAGCGCGACCCACAGAAGGCCCCACCAGAACGTGCGAATCTGCCAGCGGAAGTGCGACTCGAGCCACGTGCCGCGCGCCTCGCTCCGCTTCACGTAGTTCAGGATGACGGCGATGATCGAGGGCCACCCCGTGAGGAACGCGAACACGACGCTCGCGGCCGTGACGATACCCGTGATCAGGCTGACCGCGTGAAGGCCGTAGATCACGTGCGTCACGGTGATCAACGATTGATTGGGCTGGGCGGTGGCGTTCACCTGGGAGGAAAGTATAGGCGATCCGCGGGCGATGGCGTCCTCGACCGCTGGGCACGGTCGTGCTATAAGACCGCATCCCGTCGCAGTCGAGGAGGACCATGCGCCGCTCGGTCGCGCTGGTGCTCTGGGAGCGCCGTGCGCGCACGCTCGGCGCCGCGGCCGGCAGCGTCGCGCCGACGCCGACGGCTCAGCCCTGACACCATGACGGCGAGGAGGTAAGGCCGCGATGCGGCACGTTCGTCTCGGCGGCACGGGGCTGAGGGTCTCGCAGCTCTGTCTGGGAACCATGACCTTCGGCCTGCAGTGCGACGAGCCGACCTCCGTCGCGATTCTCGATCGGGCCGCGGCCGGCGGCATCACCTTTCTCGACACGTCCGACGTCTATCCCATCGGCGGCAACCTCGGCACCGTCGGCCGCACCGAGGAGATCATCGGGCGCTGGCTCGAGGGACGGCGTCACGACTTCATCGTCGCCACGAAATGCTTCGGCGCGATGAGCGCGCGCGTGGGACCAGGGGCTTTCGCGCAAGCACATCCTCGACGCGATCGAGGGTTCGCTGCGCCGTCTCGGCACCGACTACGTCGACCTCTACCAGCTCCACCATCCCGATCCGTCGACGCCGATGGACGAGAGCCTGCGGGCGCTCGACGATATCGTGCGCGCCGGCAAGGCGCGCTACGTCGGCTGCTCGAACTACTTCGCGTATCAGATCGCCCGCGCGCTCGGGCGCAGCGAGTACATCGGTCTGGCGCGCTTCGAGTGCGTGCAGCCCCGCTACAACCTGCTCTTCCGCCAGGTCGAGCGCGAGCTGTTCCCGCTGTGCGCCGAGGAAGGTCTGGGCGTGATCCCGTACAACCCGATCGCCGGCGGCCTGCTCTCGGGCAAGCATCGCCGCGAGGCAGGCCCGATGCCCGGCACGCGCTTCACGCACCCCACGGCCGGCGCGCGCTACCGCGATCGCTACTGGCGCGAACGCGAGCTCGAGACCGTCGAGGCGCTCCGGCCGCTCGCCACGGAAGCGGGCATGTCGATGACGCAGATGGCTGTCGCGTGGGTGCTGGAGAATCCCATCGTCACGGCGCCGATCGTGGGCGCCAGCCGCCCCGAGCAGCTCGACGACGCGCTCGCCGCCGTCGACAAGGGCCTCGACGAGAGCCTGAAGGCCCGACTGGACGAGCTCACGCGCGAGTACCGCTGGGGCGACAACATCCGGTGACTGCCGCGAACAACCAGGCGAAGACTGCAGGCAACTACGCGAAGACTGCCGGCAACTAGCGAAGACTGCCGCAACTAGCGAAGACTGCCGGGGGAGTTTGAGGGGGGTCGCCCCACTCAATAACAAGGAGCTTACATGGCTCGTGTAGCGATCCTGGACGACTATCAAGGCGTTGCCCGCCGCATGGCCGACTGGACGAGTCTTCCCGCCGACACCGAAGTCGTCGTCTTCGCGGACCACCTGAGCGACACGAACGCGGTGGCCAAGCGCCTCGCCGACTTCGACGCGGTGGTGGCGATGCGCGAGCGCACGCCGTTTTCCCGGGCACTGCTCGAGCGGCTGCCGCGGCTCAAGCTCCTGGTGACGACCGGCATGCGGAACGCGTCGATCGACGTGGCGGCGGCCGTCGAGCGCAAGATCGTGGTCTGCGGCACCGCGGGGCTTCCCTACCCGACGGCCGAGCTGTCGTGGGGGCTGATCCTCGCGCTCTTCCGTCACATCCCGACCGAGGATCGCGCGACTCGCGAGGGCCGCTGGCAGGTGAGCTGCGGCCTGGGCCTGAACGGCAAGACACTCGGCGTCGTCGGGCTCGGCGGGCTCGGCTCGCGGGTCGCCAAGATCGGCCGCGCGTTCGAGATGGAAGTGATCGCCTGGAGCCAGAACCTCACGGCCGCGCGCGCCGCCGAGATCGGCGCGACGCTCGTGACCAAGGAGGAGCTCTTGTCGCGGTCGGACGTCGTGAGCATCCATCTCGTGCTCAGCGACCGCACGCGCAAGCTTTTCGGCGCCCGTGAGCTCTCGCTGATGAAGCCGACCGCCTACCTGATCAACACCTCGCGCGGCCCGATCGTCGACGAGGCCGCGCTGGTCGCCGCGGTCCGCCAGGGAACGATCGCCGGCGCCGGCCTCGACGTCTACGACGAGGAGCCGCTGCCCCTCGACCATCCCCTGCGTAACCTTCCCAACACGGTGATCACGCCGCATCTGGGCTACGTCACCGAGGAAGGCTACCGGATCTTCTACGGACAGGCGCTGGAGGACGTGAAGGCCTGGCTCGCCGGACAGCCGGTGCGGGTGCTGCGGCCCTAGCCGCGGTGGAGGCGCGCGGCGAGCGCGGCGAACATGCGCGCGGCGGCGAGAACGATCTCGCCGCCGCGGTTGCCGCCTGCTCTCGGATGCTCGGCTTCAGCCGATCGAGTTGACCACGAACCCGTAGCGGAGATTGGTCCGCCCCGGCCCTTCGCGCTCGTAGTCCGCCTGCGCGACCGCGATGCGATCGGTCGTGAGCTCAGCCCGGCGCTTGGCGTCGTACTTGTAGAGCCGCGCGGAGTTCTCGCCGAAGATCGCCCGCTTCACCGGGCCGTCGGCGGGGCCGAGCGGCGCCC
>Ga0209160_1000352_pt1 | contig 36781 bp, 36 predicted proteins | sample GraSoiAngelo_153_FD_186167 | JGI IMG/M metagenome (GOLD analysis project Ga0209160, IMG submission 186167) | Grasslands soil microbial communities from the Angelo Coastal Reserve, California, USA - 14_1009_12_40cm (SPAdes) (version 2) | ecosystem: Environmental > Terrestrial > Soil > Grasslands ...
GTTCTTCAGGTTTCAAGCTTTTCAGGTTTCAAAGTCGCAACCCGAAATCTTTGCGAACAAAATCGGAACCGTCAGGAAATTGGGATCTAAAGAGGATGCGCGATGGGCGGATTTAATATTCAAGAATTGATGTCGCAGGCGAAGCAGCAGTACGAAGTGCTGCAGAAGAAGATGCAGGAAACGACGGTGGAGGCATCCTCTGGCGGCGGAACCGTGACGGTCAAAATGGATGGGCGTAAGCAACTTCTGAAGGTGACAATCGATCCCGAGGCGGTGAAAGCCGGTGACGTGGAGATGCTTCAGGATCTGATCACGGCAGCGGTCAATGAGGCGGCCCGCAAGGTGGATGAAAGTATGCAGTCTACTATGGGCGGGATGCTGGGCGGACTCGGGTTGTGAGAATTTATAATTTAGTAATTTGTAATCGGTAATTTGCCAGGGCGCGATCGCTGCGTCATTCGTTTGTCGTAGTAAGCGATCGCAAATCCTCTTATGTCCAAATTTGCCGAGCCGATGACGCGGCTGATTGACGAATTGAAGAAGCTTCCGGGCATCGGCAGCAAGACCGCGCAGCGGCTCGCCTTTCACATCCTGCGATCGAGCGATGAAGACGCCGAGGCTTTGGCGGTGTCAGTGCGCGAGGTGAAAGCCAACCTGCGGCTTTGTTCCATCTGCAATAACATCACCGATGTTGATCCCTGTGTCTATTGCAGCAGTCCTACGCGTAACCAGCGGCAGGTGTGCGTGGTTGAAGAACCTACCAACATCGCTGCCATCGAAAAAACCAAACACTTTAACGGCGGGTATCATGTGCTGCACGGTTCGATTTCGCCACTGCATGGAGTGGGACCGGAGCAGCTCAGGATCAGCAACCTGGTGCGCCGCGTGGAAAGCGGTCAGGTAGAGGAAGTGATCATCGCAACCAATCCTACGGTCGAGGGGGAAGCGACAGCGGTCTACCTGGCGCAACAGTTGAAACGTCCCGGGCTCAGGATCACGCGGATTGCCATGGGCATTCCTGTGGGCAGCGATATCGAGTACGCCGATGAGATCACCATGCTGAAGTCCATGGAAGGGCGGCGCGAGTTCTAAATTCCTATCCCTGCTAAATTCTTCTGAAGAGCTGTCCTGGCTTACTTCACTTTTCCTACTTATGCAAAGTTTTTTGTTTGTCACGGGTGGCCGCGACAGGGAATCCTATTCTCGATTTTATGACATAAAACTAACCTCCTATTAAAGAATGACTTACAGGCACCCGTTCTAGTGACACGCGAAGCCGATGAGTGGCCCACCGGTTGCTGATAGATCCTGGGTTCGCCACTCGCTCGCACTTTACCGTCGGGCTGAAAAGCGAGGAGCGCAAATCGGAAACGAAGCTGGCCACAACCCAGGGCCAGCGCCGCATTCTCCGCATCAGCCGCGCCGGGCTGCGATGTAACCGCATCCCAACTCGACGCCATAAGAAACCGGGCCAACCAGCCCGGTTTTCTTATCTCCAGAACTGACCACTTCACTGCGGCTCAAAGGCGGGCTCCGGCTCAAGGAAGAAATTGGGCTCCTCTTCCTGCCCGGAAATGCCTTCGGGGAGTTGGCCGCGATTGTACTCGGCCATGCGGTTCTTCCACTTCAGGAACTGGGTAATGGTTTGCGGCTCGATGCGAATTTCCACCCGGCGCAGGCTAGCCAACAGCAAATTCATTTCGTAGTGCAAGCCCGGGGTGGTACGCATTTTCTTGCTGGAGGGGCGAATCATTTCGATGCGGTGGCCACGGGTTTCGAGCAGTCCCCAACCGATGGGCAACTCTTCCAGACGCAGCAGTCCAGCCGGAACCAGGTAGAAGCGTTCGCAGCCCAGACCCAGCTCGGCTTTCTGGCGAAAGGGTTTGCAGCGGTCCGCGAGAAAATCTGGGCGGGAAAGTTTGCATTCCACCAGAACCGAGTGGGAGGCGCGCTTCCAGCCAATGGCGTCGGGCATCTCGCCGCTGACGCAGGCCTGCTCGGCGAGCACGATCCCGCAGCGATAACGACGGAGCCAATTTACCGCCATTTGTACCAATTGGGCGTGGGTCATGACAGCAATGGTTTTACTCGCGAGGGAGCGTTCGAGGAAGTGACTGAGTGGTTTCGGGTTTTTGAGCACCGGTTCACACATGTAAGTGGCCCGGCGGTCTCCATGCTTCTCCGGAGGACAAAGGCTTGACCTTCTACCCTTTCAGCTGACCTGGGCGAACGGAGGGTTTCCCACATTGGAACAATTACCTCCGTAACGTGCATAGTCATGTCAGTTCGCATTACCCTGACGAGTGACCGTTGTGCCAGGAGCGGCGTATCTATACCACAAACATCAATAAGGACAACAGGAACGCATCGGCCAGTGCGTTCGTGCACAGTCTCAACATCCTGGTGAAGTACGTGCGCATGTATGGCTTCGAGCATAAGCGCACCGAGGGCCAATTCGAAATCGCCTGGAACGAACTGCAGGCGGCGATTCCACAAGCGGGGGACGGCGGTTTTCTGCTGGGGGTTTCCGGTAGCAAATTGCTGCTCGACGGCATTCCGATCGAAACTGGCCAGGCGGAGCGCACATTTGCGCAACTGCTTACCACTGCGGGTCTGGCGAGCATTCATTTTTCCACCAAAGTAACGGTAACGGATTTTGCCCGCCTGGTCCGCGCTTTCGCGATTGGGGGCTCCAAGGGCCAGGATGTCGCCAAGCACATTAAAGACACGCTCGGCGAAATCAAAGATTCCACCATCAAGATTAACGAAGTGAAGTTCGTGGCGGCCGATCCCGCAACCGGAGACGTAATGGTTGCGTCCCAGATCGCCGCGCAATCTCTGGGACCAGAATTCAAGCAATGGCTGAATGATCCGCAGAAATTGCTGCAACTGATCGCGGCGGCAGAGGGTGCCCGCAGCGGTGGGGGCGACGGAACGATGGTTCCCTTAGGCAGCGTTCCGCTGGTGAGCGGGAGCGGAGGCGGGGCTGCAACAGGAGGGGGAGGCGGTGGCGGCGTTGTCGGAGGTGTCGTGGGGGGCGTTGTGCCGCTCCAGGAGCAGGAGGTCATTCAGGCGATTCGGCTGCTTACCCGGTTTGGAGAGGCGGGAAAAGACGAATCGAAGACTCCGATCCTGCAAAAGGAACTCAGCGAGACCGATCCCAATACCAAACTGAATCTGCAGCAGTTGCTGGAGAGTCTGGCTGCCAATCTTCCCAGCGAAAAGACCGAGACTCCGTTGCTCATGAAGGCGGCGGAGCACATGGCCATCCGGTTTGCGCTGGAGCGATATTCGAAGGGCGAAGTGCGGGTCAATGCCGTGCACCAAATGATGGAACACATGAGCCGGCAGATGGACACCCTGCGCCAGATTCTGAAAATCCAAGAAGATAAAATGGGTAAGGCGGGGCTGCTGGTCGAATCGCACGCCGACATTCTCGACCGGATGTTCTGGGCAGAGGTGCCTGAGGCGGGCAAAAAAAGCGTTCTGCTTTCGAATGAAGCGGCTTGCGTACCCCCAAGAAATGTGCGGCAGTTTGTAGAGTTGCTGCTGGAACGCGGGGATAAGGAGGGTGCGGGAGGAATCCTGCTGAATTATGTAGGCTGCCTGGATGCGAAGGACATTGAGCCGCGCCGTAAAACGGCGATTGGTCTAAGTCAGTTGCCAGACCTGTATGCCGGTCCCGGAGGCACATTGTTGGCGACAACCATCCGCAAAGTGGGCGAGCATCTATCGAAGGAGCAGGATTCTGAGTTGCAGAGCATGCTGAGTTCTGCTTTCGTGCGACTGAGCCAGGAAGCCAGCTCGCGCCGGAACTATCCGGCGGTAAGCGAAGTGTGTGAGTCGATGGACGTTGTGGCAAAGGCGCGGCCGGTGCTGGCGAGTGATATGCGTCCGCGCATTGGGGTAGAAAACCGTTTGCCAGAATTTATTGAGGAAGCGCTGGGATCTTCAGAGATACCCAAGGATCTGATAGATGTGCTGCGTCGCACTTCGCAGGCCGCTGTGGAGCATCTTTCGGACCGCTTTTTCCGCTGTATGCGCCGCGAAGAGTGTGACCGGATGGTGGACATGGTGCGGGAACTCGGCTCTCCGGCTCTAGCTCAACTTCGGGAAATGCTGCGCACCGGGCAGCCGCGCCAGGCTTCGTCGACGGTGGGTTTGCTGAGCCGGCTCGACGTAGGCACCATGCTGGAATTGCTTCCCGTGCGGCTAAAGGAATTCAACCGTTTTTACCACGACGTGGTAGTGCGACAGGTGGCGTACGGTGCGGCCCACGATCGCGGCCGTTCCCTGCTTGAATTATTGGAGATTATTGATCCGTTGGTTCTGCCGCAGGCAGTCGACGAAATCGGCATGAGTGGAGATCGCACCGCGTCCGAACCGCTGATCGTCATGGCGCAGGTGGGCGAGGCGGAATCGCGCTCGCCATTCGTTCAATTGAAAGCCATTGAATCATTAGGCAGACTGCGTGAGCCGGAAGCAGTACCGGTATTGCGCCAGATAGTCGAAGCCAAAAAAAGGTGGAAATGGGCTCATCACCGCGAATTGCGAATTGCGGCGGCGCAATCGTTGGTAAAAATCGATCCTCGTTATGGCAGCCAGGTTGTCGCCGATAGTGGCCTGGAGCCCGCGGAATTAGCGATCGCGCCCTTGGATGCGGCGCCGGCGTGTCCGTGGGTCCGGCAGCGCCGTTACGAGCGCATAGTTTTATCGCGAAAGGTGTCGGCCCAGTTGGGCAGTTCCTGGGGGAAATCCAGTATTATGATCCGCGAGTTGAGCCTGGGCGGTGGAATGGGAACGAAGGAAGACAACCTCCGCATCGGTTCGGAAGCAAACCTCGACATCTCGGTGGGTGTGCGCCACATCCGCGCGCAAGTGCTGTTGCGACGGTCGCGGGTGAATGAAGTGGGGTTTGAAATTGTTAATACCGATCTGGAAAGCCGCTATCGGCTACGACGGATCCTGGTGGAAGCTCTGCAGCGCGGACCCGAAAATAAAGATATCGACTGGGACGGCAAGCGGAAAGCCTAGCTAATATCGCCTTCTAGGAACCGACTCCAACTAGAAAAGCCTCCACTCAGAGATGAGCGGGGGCTTTTGTACATCTGAACAATAAATTCCTATTTTACTTTGACGATGATGATCGCCAGGGTGTAGAGCGCCAGAGACTCGATCAGGGCTAGACCGAGAATCAAGGCAAATGTAATGCCTGGGCGGGCGGCGGGGTTACGCGCCAAGGCCTCGGCGGCGGCGGCGGTAGCTCTGCCCTGCGCAAGACCGCAGATGGCGGAGGCAATCGCCATGGAGAATCCAGCGGCGATAGCGACCCAGTTGACGGGGGCGGCTTCCCCGCCCTGCGCGAACGCAGGGACGGCGAAGCACATCAATGACAGCATCATGAACATGAAACTCAGCTTACGCATTGTGTATCTCCTGGTATGAAATTGCCGCCAGTGGGTGGTTGACGTCATCCTCGTGCAGACGCCCTCACGCTGAACGGCGGGTTCTCAACTTTCGGTGCTTCAGGTCTTAGTTCCGAGTTCCTCAATTTTCAAAGATCAGTACTAGGAGGCAGTATCACTTCCACGCACCCTTCAGTGCTCTTCTGAGACCGCTCCTTGCAAATATACGGTCGTCAATAGGACGAAAATGTATGTCTGCAAAAACGACACTCCAATATGTAGCCCTAGAAACAACACCGGCACCCCGATCGAGATCATGGAAAAGAACGCCATGGTGACTAAATCTCCAGCAAACATATTCGCCCAAAGGCGGATGGTCAGCGAAAGCACTCGAGCCAGATGGCTGACGATTTCAATAGGCAGCATCAGGATCGAAAGCGGGATACGAATAAAAAGAGACATGCTCGAATCCGCCGGACCCAGGAAATGCGCGGCGTAGTGAGCGAGCCCCTTCTTACGAATTCCCTGGAGGTGATAATAAGCAAAAGCACACACCGCGCAGCCCAGCGGGACTCGTGGATTGGCGGTGGGAGATTCGAAACTGGGAATCAGTCCGATGAGATTGCAAATCAGAATGAAGAAAGCCAGTGCCACTAGAAACGGGGTATAGCTTTCGCTGTGGTGGCCGATGATGTCGTGGCTCTGTTGCTGAATGAAACCGTGAGCGCCTTCGAAGACGTGCTGAAGCGGAGCTGGATTATCCACCGAGAGACGAGAGCGCACTATCACGAATAAAACAAGCAGAAATAAAAATACCAGAACTTGCATGGCCACGGCATTGGTAATCGGAGCTTGCGGATAATGCGGCTCAATGTGAAGGGCGCGCAGCAGGTGGGTGACCGGGCCGGCGAAGAGGTGGTTCAGAATTTCGGTAAACCAGAGTTGTTCAGGCATATAAAACGGCGCTAGCTAATTACTGAATCAAGGTCAGGTGTCACGCACCAACGTTGCAAAGGTCTCGTAGGCGGCTTCGCACGCGATGGCGGCCACGGGCAAAAACAGTCCGGTCAAGAGCCCGTAGAGACTCGCGGGGGAAACACTCAATATAGCATAGGCTCCGAGAGCCATCAAAAAGTAGCGCAACAGGAAACGTATGACGACTCCCTTGCCAGATTGCCGCTTTCCGGTTTGAGTGATGTGGTCTGCCAACTCGGTCACCACACCTTTAAGCCAATGAAAATTCAAATAGGCGACGGCGCACCCGATAAAAAACCCGACAGCCACGCGCCAGCCAAAGCGCAACCAGGCCGTTGCGCTCAGAAACATCCATAGCACGAACATAAAGCGGCGAATGCGATCGAGGGCATGGGCATAGAACGACTCCGAAGCACTGCTGGGTGTGGATTCCGGGTTTGCGGGCTCACTTTCCAACTGCATTTTCCGATTACGGAATTTCGTCACGTTCGAAGCGCGGAGCGCTGGGTGGAGATCTGAGGCCATTCGAAGTGATGCCGTATTTTTCTTTAAGGAAGTCCTTCAGCTTATCAGGCAACTCTGCTGAAAGTTCCTGCCAAGTCAGCATTTTGCAGCGCAGGCGGAGGTCCAATATTTGCACACAACGCATGACCGCGTACCATGCCTCGCGGAGATCCGGCCGTCTCGCATCTGCGATGACGCAGAAGGAGCACTGGTTTGCATACGCGGCGAGAACGTTGCGAATCAACTGGTAAGAGAAATAGAGATCTTTGCTGCGCGGCAGATTGCGGCAATTAAAAACGTCGCGGAAATCGCGATAGCCCTCAACTGCCTGGACCTGCCTACTTTGAAAATCCGACTCAGTCAGTTTCGATTCCACCAGCAAATCGCCGAGTTTCATATCCACTTCCGTGCGGTCGGCATGCCCATTGCCCAGGGGCACGCGCGCCTTAAATCCAAATTGCGGGACGGCTTGATTCTCAAGACCTAGAAGGGCGAAGAGTCGTGGCTGCTTTAACGTGCCCGGAAAACAAAAAACGTTCATCAAAAGCGCATCCGAACTGTTGCTGGAGTCCAGTTCTCGCCATCTCCGATCGCTGCGCGGCAGGGCAGTGCGGGCCTGACTGTGGGCTTTTTCTAAACGCCTACGCCAGTTTTCATTTTTGAGGATGGCCTGGTACGTTTCGGGAAGAAAATTACCATGGCGAGAACCGTCCTGCGAAGGCGAATAGCAGATTACCGGCAGGTCCCCCCGACTTTCACAAAATGGCAGGCGCAGCCGCTCGGCATAGCGTTGGTTGCGCAAGCTGAGTTCGGTGCGGAGGCTGCTCACAAAAGCCAGAGGCCGCAAATTGGTTAGTTGGGACATGCCAGAGCAGGATACAACCTTTTACACGCGTGAGTGCAATGCAATCCCGCAAGACAGAGCGCGACTATTTGTTTTCTGAAGACGTTTCAGAAGACATGGCAGTACGGATGAGTTCAATAAAGCCGGCAGCGATTCCGAGAAGTAATCCCACCAGATACAGCCAGGTGGTATGCAGCCAACGATCAAGCGCGGCGCCGAGCAGCCATCCCACCATAGTGGCGGCAGGCAGAACAAAGGCGAGTTGGCTATAACGCGCAACCTGCACCCAGAAGTTTTGTTTGCCGGGAGTGTTGTCGTCGTCGGGCATGGGGATTAGGGCGACACGTCTGCGATGGGGAAACCTAACGCATCAGCATAGCTACGGGCGAGGTCGGATTCAATCCCAGCGACCAGTTCACCAGCCCAATGAACCTCTCGGGAAAAATTCCGATATAGACGGTGGCAAAAGCGGTTAACCCAAGAGCGACTTTCATTCCCAGACTAACGGGCAATGGCTCTTTCTCAGCAGCCGGCCGCATAAGCATGGCATTTGCAATTCGCATGTAGTAGTAGAGACCGAATACCGCATAGAGAACCGCAAGCGATGCCAGGATGTAATGTCCGCTTTCGATGAGACTCAGGAAGATAAAGTACTTCCCGTAGAAGCCGGCCAGAGGAGGGATTCCGGCGAGCGACAAAAGGAAGATCAGCATCAGGATGGCTTCCGTGGGAGCGCGAAAGAAGAGTCCTGCGATGTCGTCGATCTCATCGCCGATCACTTCTCTCTGCCGCAGCGAAGTGACCACAGCAAAGGCCCCCAGGTTCATGAAGGTGTAGACCAACAGGTAGATCAAAATTCCCTTGATGCCGTCGGCCGACGCTGGCATTTGGCCGGAACCAAATGCGATCAAGCCCAATAGCATATATCCAACGTGCGCGATGGAAGAATAGGCGAGCAGGCGTTTGAGGTTAGTTTGGGTGAGGGCAGCGAGATTGGCGCCAGTCATGGTGGCGATCGAAACAAAGATCACCAGCGGAACATAGACGCTTCGCAGCGGGTAGAGTCCATATACCAGGATGCGCAGCAGCATTGCCCAGGCGGCAGCTTTCACCGCGACAGACATGAAGCCGGTTATGCTAGTGGGCGCCCCTTCGTAGGCATCAGGCAGCCACTGATGGAAAGGGATAGCAGCGATCTTGAACAGCAGTCCGGTCGCGGTGGTCAGCAAAGCGATCACAATGATCGGATCAGCGTCTCCACCTGTCATTGCCATTTGGCGACGCAGATAAACGCTGATTCCGTGCAGATTAGTGCTGCCCGAGAGGCCGTAGAAAATCGAGAGGCCGTAAGCGAATATGCCGGAGGAAAATGCGCCCAGCAGCAAGTATTTCAGCGCAGCCTCATTGGAGCGGCGATCGGTGCGGAGAAAACCGACCAGCACATAAGTCGAAATGGCCATCAGTTCCAAGCCAATGAAGATGAGAACTACGTCAAGGCCGGCAGCCATACACATCATGCCGACTACCGAGAAGAGCATGAGCGCGTAGAACTCTCCGTGATGTTCATGCTCGATTTCGAGATAGCGCACCGACATGAGGATCGCAATAGCAGTGCCGCCAAGGAACAGGCAGAAAAAGTAAATAGCAAAGCGATCCACCACCATGGACTGTGCGAAGGCGGTTTGGCCGGTAAAACTGGGCCCTCGCTGCGCGTAGGCCACCTGGATGCGCCAGACTCCGGCGCTAGCGAAGAGCACCCCTACGAATGCGGTTACCGCGTTTGCCCACTTCCACTCTGGCGGCAGCATCAGGTCAATCAGCAAAATTCCGAGCGCGAAAAGAGTCAGCAGAATGATGGGCAATCCCAGCAGATAGTCCGTACCGGTGAAGTATTGGGAGATCGTGCCAGGCACTATCTATTCCTCTTGGTTGCTTCGGGCATGGCCTCAACCGCCGCAACCGGAACTTCCGGAGTCGGGGTCAACGACTTCGGCTGAGCCGCGGCATTTACTGTTCTGCCCGACAGCGGATAGTCGGGACGTACCGTTTTTACAAGGTGATTCACCGGCTGTTCGAGAATCTCGAAGAATGGTTTGGGATAAAGTCCGATCCAGAACGCCAGGATAACGAGTGGCACGAAGGTCACCAACTCACGCGGCGTGAGGTCATGCAGCTTTTCGTTTTTGGGATTGGTAACGTTGCCGAAGAAGACGCGCTGATAGAGCCAGAGCAAGTAGGCCGCGGCGAGGATTACGCCACTGACGGCGAAAGCGGTCCAAAACAATCCGCTGTGACCGCCAAGATCCCTCTCCATGAATGTGCCTTGCAGGATCGTGAACTCGCCGACGAAACCGTTAAGCAGCGGCAATCCCATCGATGAAAGGAACATGATCATCGCAATAGTGGCGTAGGCCGGCATAACATTCGAAATACCGCCATATTCTGAAATTTCACGAGTGTGGCGCCGTTCGTACAGCACGCCGACGATCAAGAACAATGCGCCGGTCGAGATGCCGTGATTGATCTGCTGGAGCACTGACCCGCTCAATCCGAGGGGATTCAGCGCAAAAATTCCCAAGGTGCAGAAACCCAGGTGACTGACCGAGGAGTAGGCGACCAGCTTCTTCATGTCTTTCTGCATCAGCGAAACCAAGGCGCCGTAGATGATGCCCACGACGGAGAGGAAGATCATCCACCAGCGCACTCTCGAGTCCATCACGACGCTGGGAAAGAACGGCAGCGAGAAGCGGACGAATCCGTACGTTCCCATCTTCAGCAGAACGCCCGCCAGGATGACGGAGCCGGCAGTGGGCGCCTCCACGTGGGCATCGGGGAGCCAGGTGTGGAAGGGGAACATGGGGACTTTAATAGCAAAGCCAAGGAAGAACGCGAGGAACAGCCAGATGGCGTAATGGAATGCGATTTTAGGAGCGGTCTCATAGAGAGCCGTGACAGAGAAGGTGTAAACCCCAGTCACGGTTTGGTGGTGGAAATACAGGAACAGGATGCCCAGCAGCATCAGCACCGAGCCGAACAGCGTGTACAAGAAAAACTTTATTGCGGCATAAAGCTTGCGCGGACCACCCCAGATGCCGATGAGCAAGTACATGGGGACTAACATGGCTTCCCAGAAAACAAAAAAGAGAAAGAAATCGAGCGCCATGAAGACGCCGAGCATGCCCGTCTGGAGCACCAGGAACCATATGTAGTATTCCTTGACCCGGTTTTCGATTGCGGTCCACGAAGAGAGGATCGAGATCCATCCCAGCAACGTGGTGAGCATGATCAAGAGAAACGAAATGCCGTCGATGCCGAGCACGTAACCGGCGCCGATGGAGGGAATCCAGTTATTGGTGCTGCCCTCCATGAACTTAAAGCCAGGCTCGAAGCGCTGCGCCCAGAACCACGGAACCAGCGGCAGCGAGAGGAGGAAACCAGCGAGCGCGAATATGTTGGCGATCCACCGAACGGCGTCCTTCTTCTCGCTCGGAACAAACAGGAGAAGGAGGGCGCCGACCAGCGGTGTGAAAAGAACAATCGATAGTATGTGCGTCTGCATAAGAGCAGTTCTCGGTTCTCAGTTAGCGTGCGGACCGCCTCAAATATTGTTCTATCGCCACGCGTAATAAGCCACAAATCCTATCAGGCCGGCTACCATCACCAGCGCATACCACTGCACCAATCCCCATTGCAGCAGCCGCGCCGGGTACGACAGCATGCGAGCCAGGGTGGCGGGGCCATTTACTAAGAGTTCATCGATAATCCAAGTGTCCCACCATTTCGACAGTGTTCCGCTGAAGCGTGTGATCCAGCCCGCGCCGTTTACCGTGCCATCGATGATGTGAACATCATTCCAGGCGGAGGCATCGCCCAGGCCCAAGACGCCCAGACGAACATCTCCCACTTTGCGACGACCGGTGAACACATAGTCGTAGCCTTCGTCCACGAAATATTTGTTGTAGAGCAGGTTTTGCAGTGGAGGGACGGTAGTTGCGATGGGCTCCGCATAACCCTTATCAGCCTGGTAATAGGCTTTCCACGCCATTCCGCCGCCAATGACGGCAGCAGCAACCGAAAGAAACATCAGTAAATATTCGGTATTGCTGGTGTGTTCTTCCTCTTTCACGCCGGCCGCCAACTGTCCGGTCTTCCCTTCTGCCTGAAGCACCACGGCCTCTCTGGCAAAGACCGGCTCCAGAAACTTGGCGAAGTGATCAGATCCCTTGAGGCTGCGCGGCCAGCCCAGCCAGCCGGCAAAAATTGCGCAGATGGCCAAAATTACCAGGGGCACGGTCATGGACCTAGGCGACTCGTGGATGTGATGTTCCACCTCATGGCTCATGCGGGGCCGCCCATGAAACGCCAGGAACATCAGGCGGAACATGTAAAACGCGGTCATCAGCGCGGTGACGTAGCCGATGATCCACAAAAGGCGATAGGCGCCGCCTTCGGAGGTCCAGGTCTGCCAGAGAATTTCGTCTTTGGAGAAGAATCCCGCGAAGGGCGGAATGCCGGCTATCGCGAGGGTCGCGATGATCATTGTCCAGTAAGTAACAGGGATGCGACGGCGCAGGTCGCCCATGTTACGCATGTCCTGCTCACCGCTCATGGCGTGAATCACTGACCCGGCACCGAGGAATAGTAATGCCTTGAAGAAAGCATGGGTGAAGACGTGGAATACGCCAGCCGCAAAAGCTCCGATGCCGAGCGCGAGGAACATGTATCCCAATTGAGAGACAGTGGAATAGGCGAGCACGCGCTTGATATCGTTCTGCACCAGGGCGATGGATGCCGCGAAGATTGCAGTGAGCGCGCCAATGATTGCGACGGTTTTCATTGCCGTAGGCGCGAGCACGAAGATCGCGTTAGAGCGCGCGACCATGTAGACGCCTGCGGTGACCATGGTGGCGGCATGGATCAGCGCCGAGACGGGCGTAGGGCCTTCCATAGCGTCGGGCAGCCAGATATAGAGGGGGATTTGCGCCGACTTGCCGGTCGCACCCACGAAAAGCAGGAAAGCGGCGAGCGTAATGACGGGGTCGCCGAGGGCGAAATGTCCGTTGCGCGCCAAATGGTTGATGTCTGTAAAGCGGAATGATCCGAAGCACCAGGCTATGGTGAACATGCCGAGCAGAAACCCGGCGTCCCCAATACGGTTGACGATGAATGCTTTATTGGCGGCGTCAGTGGCCGATTTACGGTGGAAGTAGAATCCGATCAGCAAATAAGAGCACAGACCTACACCCTCCCAGCCGACAAAGAGTTGAGCGTAGTTGTTCCCCAGAATCAGGACCAGCATGGAGAACATAAACAGATTGAGATAGCCGAAGAAGCGGTAGTAGCCGCCTTCGTGCGCCATGTATCCGGTGGAATAAATATGGATCAGCATGCCCACGCCAGTCACGAACAGCAGCCAGATGCTCGACAAAGGATCGAGCAGGAAGCCTACTTCAGCCTTGAATTCCGCGGGCGCACCGCTTTGGGTTACATAATTGAGATTTCCGGTGTCGCTGCCAAGCCAGGTATAGAGGATTGTTTCGAACGGCTTTCCGGGAACGTCGTGGGCATAGTCGGCATATTGCCAGACCGTACCGACCGACATAAGAAACGCCAAAACGATCACACCCACGCAAACGACGTTCACGGTCGCCTTCTGCATCTTGCGGCCGAAGAAGAACATCATGGCTGCGCCGAAGGCAGGGAGCAGAGGAATGATCCAGATGTGGTCGAGGAAGAACATTTTTTATACAGTAATCGTTTCGTTGCGCCTTGTTAACTTTCGGTGCCTGGCAATCAGCACTCGAGCATTTACACACGCCACTCTAAATGCGTGACAAACTCACGGTTACTGACTGCTGAGTGCTGATTGCTCTCTACCATTTCAACAAATCTACTTCATCCACGTTGACGGTCTCTTTATTACGGAAGAAGGCGATCAGGATGCCTAATCCGACGGCGGCTTCGGCAGCGGCGTCGGTAATGACGAAAATTGCGAACACCTGGCCGTGCAGTCCCCACAACCGCGAGAACGCCACCAAATTCAAGTTCACGGCGTTCAGGATCAGTTCGATCGACATCAGGACGATGACCACGTTGCGGCGGGTCAGCACGCCGACTACGCCGAGAACAAACAACCCAGCGGCAACTATGAGGTAATGCAACGTTGTGATCGGGACCATGTATTCAATAAACCTGCTTCAGATCCTTTTTTTCGCCATTACTACCGCACCAATGATTGCAACCAACAAAAGCAGTGACGCAATCTCGAAGGCAAGCATGTAATTGCCATAGAGATACACCGCGATTTCTTGTGTGTTGGACTGTTCCGGAAGCTGTGCCATGGGCATGCCGGTAAGGTCGTGGAGCGCTTTGCTCCTCACAAAGACTCGCACGAATAATGCACCCAAGGCGACGGCCCCGACGAGTCCACCGATCCATTGTTTGTTGAACTGATCCTCTCTTTGCGATTTCTCAATGCTTACCAGCATGATGACGAAAAGGAACAGCACCATAATGCCGCCGGCATACAGAATGATTTGCACGCCAGCTACGAAGGGCGCGTAAAGCATGAGATAGAGGCCGGCGAGCGCGAGCAACGTCAGGATCAACGCCAGCGCCGAATGCACTGCATTCTTGCGAGTAATGACGAGGATGCCGCCGAGCAAAGCGAGACCGGAGAGCAGGTAAAAGAAAAATGGGGTGGCAACGGGAGTCATGTTAGAGGAGCACCCCCACAATCGCCGTAAGAATGAGCACGCCAAGACCTACGGGCAGCAGGACTTTCCATCCGACTCTCATAAGCTGGTCGAAACGATAGCGCGGGAACGTGCCACGATACCAGATGTACAGATACATGAAGCCTGCGACTTTGAGCGAGAACCAGTAGATATCCTGGATGCGGTCACGCACCGGCGGCAGCAACAGCAGGATTCCGATCAACGCGAGCACAGCAGCGAATCCGGCCAAGCCGAGAGTCTGCACGCGGAAATAGGGGTGCTTGGGCATCCTGAGCGTACCCACAAGTGCGATCAACGCCAGCAGAAGGAAAGTCGCGGCCGGGAACAGTGAGAACACTAAGTCCCAGGTCTCCCCTGTCAACCAGGTGGGAAACGGTCGCAGCCAGCCGCCGAGCCACAGCGTCACCGCGATCGAGGAGACTGCGATCATGGCGGAATATTCAGCGAGGAAGAAGAGTGACCAGCGAAATCCGCTGTACTCGGTGTGAAAGCCGGCGGTCAGTTCAGACTCTGCTTCGGGGAGATCGAAGGGTGCGCGGTTGGTTTCGGCAATCATGGCTACGGCGAATATGAAGAACGCGATCAGGCCCAAAGGGAAGAATTTGAAAATGAACCAGGCATGTTGGTCTTGTTGAGCCTTAACAATGTCAATCATGCTCAGCGTGCCATCACCGACTGCGCCGTGCGCCACACCGTAGAGCCCATTTCCGTGCAGGCTGGTCATTAGGACGGCCGCCACCACCGCCAATCCCATGGCGATTTCGTAAGAAACCATTTGGGCGCTGGAGCGCAGCGCGCCGATCAATGGATAGTGTGAATTCGATGCCCATCCCGCCATGACGACACCCAGCACGCTGAGCGACGAAACTCCCAGCATGAAAAGGACACCGATGTTCATGTCGGTCACGGCATGGGTGGGGCCGAAAGGCACGACAATAAAAGTTGTGAAAGCGGTAATGACGATTAGTACCGGGGCGATCCAGAACACGGATTTGTCGGCCTCGGCCGGCATGATGTCTTCCTTGATCAGCAGCTTGATTGCATCAGCAATCGGCTGTAGAAGTCCATGGGGCCCGACTCTCATCGGACCGAGGCGAACTTGCATGTGGGCAAGAATCTTTCGCTCCAGCCAATTCATAGCGATGACGGCAACGGAAAGTCCCAGAAAAATAAGGATGATGTAGATGAATGCCCACAGCAGATTGCCCGCCTGGCCCGGAGTGGTGTTCGATCTTAGATACGAGGTGACGTAGTCGAGCATCAGCGGTCCACCTCGCCGAGAACGATGTCGAGCGTGCCGATCACGGCGACCACGTCGGCAACGAGTTGGCCGCGCACCATCATGTCGAGGGCCTGAAGATTTACAAATGACGGCGGACGCACCCGCAGCCGATAGGGCTGAGTGGAGCCATCGCTTACGATGAAGTATCCCAGTTCGCCTTTGGGCGCTTCGATGGAGTGATAGATCTCTCCTACCGGTGGCTTTATGACCTTGGGGACTTTGGCCATGATGGGGCCTTCAGGAATTTTGCCGACGGCCTGGCGGATGATGTGCAGGGACTGCCGCATTTCGGCCATGCGCACCAGGTACCGGTCGTAGGTATCGCCGTTCTGGCCAATGGGAATTTCGAAATCGAAATCAGAGTAGGCGGCGTAGGGTTGCGCCTTACGGACATCCCAGCGCACACCGCTGGCCCGCAGCACCGGGCCGGTGACACCCAACGCAATGCACTCCTTGCCGGATATCTTGCCGACATTTTTGGTTCGCTCCACCCAGATGCGGTTGGTGGTGAGCAGTTCTTCGTATTCATCTATCTTCGGAGTTACGAAATCAAGGAAGTTAGTAACATCTTTCTCGAAACCGTCGTAAGTTTCGTAGAGGCAGCCGCCGATGCGGAACGCGTGCGTGGTCAGACGAGCGCCGCAATACTTCTCGAAGATTTTGAGAATCTCTTCCCGGTCGCGGAAGGTATAGAAGAGCGGAGTGATGGCACCGATATCGAGGGCGTGGGTTCCCAGCCAAAGCATGTGGCTGGCCAGCCGGTTTAATTCCGTAAGGATGACGCGAATATAGTTGGCGCGGGGCGGCGCTTGTACATTAAGGAGCTTTTCCACCGCTTCGCAATATCCCAAACCGTTGGAAACCGCGGCGACGTAGTCCATGCGGTCCACGTATGGGTTGAACATGGCATAGGTGCGATTCTCGGCAATTTTCTCTACACCACGATGAAGATAGCCGATGACGCACTCGGTGCCGAGAACTTTCTCACCATCGAGCTTGAGAATGACGCGCAGCACACCGTGAGTGGCGGGATGCTGCGGACCCATATTAATGACGAGTTCATTAGAATCGAGAAAAGTCTCGTTGCGATCCCCGAGTTCAAGGTGCGAAATATTCGTGCTCGGATCGCTCATTGGCCGCTTTCAATCCCCAGGTTGGCCTGCACCCATTCATTGTCCTGCTGAATAATTCCGTAGTCTTTGCGCAAGGGATGGCCCTTCCAGCCTTCCGGCAGGAGAATTCGCTTGAGATCGGGATGTCCCTCAAAGGCAATGCCGAACATGTCGTAGACTTCGCGTTCCAGCCAATTTGTAGTGGGCCAGATGGGGACCGAACTGGGAAGCGCCTCACCATCCGAGATGAGTGTCTTTACTCGAATGCGCTCATTGCGAGCGAAAGAGTACAGAATCCAGATCACATCAAAAGGCTTTTCGCGAGTGAGATAGTGGACGGCAGTGATGTCCACACAGTAGTCAAATTGTTCCTGATCGCGAAGGACCTGCAGAATTTCGGGAATGAGCGATCGATCCACCACCATGTAGTTCTGGCCGAGGTAGGTGCTGGCTTCGCTGATGCCGGAGCCGAACTGGCGCTTCAGGGTCGCGACCATAGGTGAGTCCCATGGAATCGTAGCCGGGCCAGTGGGTTTAGCCGGCGCCGCGGGAGCATGATCCCCCGCCGTTTTTGCAGGCGTGCCGGCTGGAGTCGCCGGCTTGGCCGCAGATGCACTCGCGGCCCCCTCGGGTGGCGGCGATGGCTGGACGGAGCCAGCAGGCTTCCCTGTCGTCGGCTTGTTGTCGCCGTCTGAAGGCGTCGGCGGAGTGGGCTTGTTTTCGTCGGGCATAGCTAGGAAGCGGCGCGGCAAATATCTCGGAAGAACGTTAACTTCTAACAGCTTGGCAGTGCGGTGTCAACGGTAGCACGCAGGAGTGTTACGGGGTGCGGGTTGATTGGAAATGTTCGATCAAGTCCCTGATCCGTTCTGCATCACGTTTGCGATGTCCGTGGCTGAGAATCGGATTACTGCCGCCTGAGGAGTCTATCCGGATCTCTGACCAGAACACTCCGGTTGAGATTTGGACGGAAGCTACCTTTCCGATGGCAATGCTTTCCTGACTGCTACCAAACAGGTGGGACTTAACCCGCAAGACATGTTCCGGGCTGACTACGATGCGAGTGGGAAAGAGAAAATTGCCTCGAGTCCAGCGGCTAGCGGCGAAAGTTTCGGTTTGCGGAAGCGGATCAACCATGGCCAATCAGGTTTACACCCACTCCAAGGCGCCCTTTTTCCAAATCCAGATGTAACCGACTACCAGGATTGCGAGAAAGATCAACATTTCAACCAGGCCAAACAGCCCGAAGGCTTTGAACTTGACCGCCCACGGAAAAAGGAAAATGGTTTCCACGTCAAAGACCACAAACAGGATGGCCACGATATAAAAGCGGACGGTATAGCGGCCGCGGGCACTGTCCACGGGATCGATGCCGCATTCATAAGGCATCAGCTTTGCTTTGTGAGGATTGTCTGGGCGCACGAGTTTGGCGGCAAGCAAGGTTACCGGAATCAGAATCGCAATGAACGCGATGAAGATGAAGATGGGAACGTAATTCTGGGGCATTCAGACCTCGGCTCCTTGCCGCCACGAAATCGGTCGCGGTAATAGTAACGCCGACTGGGACAAGCTTCAAGGAGGATGAAATCAGCGGCAGCCGGAAGTTAGTCCGCAGGAGGAACCTTGCTAATTGGAGCCCTCGGTGACAGGGTCGTGAACGGGCCTGGTGTAATCTTCCGCGGTAGTCACATAACAAGGCAAAGGGGCTCGATGCCGCTGAAGGTTCAGCGCCGGAGCATCGGTCGAATACTTCAGGCTTGGTTGCGCCTGGCGCCAGTCTCCCACTTCACCCGAATTCATTTGCGAAAGCGTCTCGTCACAAGTTGGATCCCGGACGGCACGAAACTCATGTACTGTCGAGTAGTCAAGGCCATTCTCTGAAAGGCGCGGCTGATATGGAAGGAACCCATATACCAGCTTCACCAGGCTTGACTCGTTATGGCTCAACTGTTTTTCGGCAATGAACACCTCTTCACTCGAAAAAAAAGAAGAACGCGGATGAGACCAAGCTAGAGCAATCAGACGCACACGCATCTCTTCTCTTTTGGGTGACTGCCAGCGGAGCTCTCCTTCAGCACTCACAGGGCGGTAAAGCGTGCTCATGACAGCGAGCAACATAAGAGACATAGCGCCCGAAAGCCAAGTTCTGACTAATTTCATGTGTCCCCACCCGGGTTCTTATTGGTCTTTGGATACGACTAGGGCGCGTACGACTTTTTTGAACGGTGCTGACTCTTTGTTTTTGATGCAATCATACCGCTGCCAGGTTTTTTGCAATTTTTCAATTGAGCCCCAAGTTATATGCGTAGGTATCGACAAGGCGGCTAAAAACGCAAGCATTGCGTGTTGGTTATAATCGTTCGTCGTCCTTCCAGCCGTGTGGATATCGCTCTGTCTTTGGGCGCGTAATTCACCGAAATAAAAGGAAATTCTTGGCCCTCGACGAAAAGATCTACGAACTGCGCCGCGACAAGCTCAAACAGATCGAAGCGCTTGGACAGCAGTCGTATCCCCGCCAATACCACTTCACGCACACGATTCCGCAGATTCTGACCGAATATTCCGAGAAAACCGCCGAGCAACTGGAAAATCCGCGGGTAAACGTGCGTGTCGCTGGACGGATTATGGCAATCCGGCTGATGGGTAAAGCCGGGTTCGCCCATCTGCAACAAGCCGGTCAGAAGCTGCAAATCTATGTGAAGAAAGATGCCGTGGGGGACAAGGGATTTGAGCTTTACAAACTGCTTGATCTTGGCGATCACATCGGTGTGAGTGGCTACCTGTTTCGTACGCGTACCGGTGAGTTGAGCGTCCACGTCGAGGAAATCACATTTCTGGCCAAAGATCTGCTTCCACTTCCTGAAAAATGGCATGGCCTTACAGACGTCGAATTACGCTATCGCCAGCGTTACGTGGATCTGGTGATGAATCCGGAGGTGCGTGAGGTTTTCCTCAAGCGCAGCAAGCTGATTCAGTCTTTGCGGCGTTACCTGGATGAACATGATTTTATCGAAGTGGAAACGCCGATGATGCAGCCCATTGCCGGCGGAGCTGTGGCGCGGCCCTTCAAGACCCACCATAACACCTTGGACATGGATTTATTTTTGAGGATTGCGCCGGAGCTTTATCTGAAACGCCTGACCGTGGGCGGGCTCGATCGAGTCTACGAAATCAACCGCAACTTCCGCAATGAAGGCCTCGGGTGGCGTTGGAATCCAGAGTTTACCATGCTGGAGTTTTACCAGGCTTATACGGATTTCCGCGGCGTAATGGATCTAACGCAGAACATGATCGAGCAGGCCGCGAAGGATGTAACTGGCGCCACTAAGACCAAATGGGGCGAGCACGAGATCGATTGGAGCAGCTCGAATTGGCAGCGCATGACCATGCGGGAGGCCATCATCCGCTTCTGGCCGGAAGCTGCGGGCGCAAAACCGGAAATGTCAGACTTCGGCTCGCAGGATTCAGTGAAAGCGCTGGTCGCACGATTCAATGCCGCCCACACTCACATGGCATACGATCCCAACGAGCCCGCTGGAAAAACCATCGCGGCCCTGTTTGAGGCGGTAGCCGAAGAGCACTTGGTGCAGCCGACGATTATTTACGAGTTCCCGGTTGCGGTGTCGCCGCTGTCCAAGAACAAAGCGGACGAACCAGACTGGGTAGAGCGCTTCGAAATCTTCGCCGGAAAAATGGAAATTGCTAACGGGTTCAGCGAGCTCAATGATCCTGATGAGCAGCGTCGCCGCTTCGAACAGCAATTGAAAGCGCGCGAGCGCGGCGATGACGAGGCGCACCAGATGGACGAGGACTATATTCGAGCATTGTCTTATGGCATGCCGCCGACGGGGGGCGTTGGGGTAGGCGTCGACCGGCTGGCCATGCTGCTTACCGACTCACATACCATCCGCGACGTAATCCTGTTTCCGCTGTTGAGGCCGGAACGAAACTCAGCCGCAGAGGACAGGGAGAACAACGAGGACCGAATGAAAGCTCAGACTCCAGAAGATGGTAAAAGAAACTAATTGCCTGAGCGCTTTATTTCGCAGGGGACGGTTGTCCCAGAGAAAACTTTTGACCGCAAATTTCGGATAGACCCCATGCCTTATCTCCAATTAGCCTAGTGGGCATGGGATTTGAGTTTGATTCCGCAACTCGCCGCAAACTGGGCTACCGGCTGATTGATCAGGTTGACGGGTACTTCTCTTCCCTGCCGGAGCGCGCGGTGCAACTGCCTGCCGAGCAGCGTACTTATGGTCCGCTAAATAATCCTCTACCTGAGATTGGCGAAGACGCGGGCAAAGTCTTAGACGACATCTGTGGCGAGATGGTGGATAAAGGTTTCCACGTGCCTAGCGCTACTTATTTTGGGTTAATGAATCCCACTCCCACTTACATAGGGTTTCTGGCTGAGGCGCTGGTAGCGGCGCTTAACCCGCAATTGGCAACTCTGGCACGATCGCAACTGGCATCAAAAATTGAACTCGAAACCGTCCGCTGGATCGGTGAACGGGTGGGCTGGTCAGGCGCGTTCAACGGAACGTTTACCAGCGGTGGGAACGAGGCGAATTTCAGTGGATTGGCGCTTGCCCTGACAGCCAAATTCCCGGCCGCAATCGAAGACGGTGTGGCTTCGATCGGAGGACAACCGATCTTGTATGCGTCTGCCGAAGCACATCACTCGCTGGACAAATCCGCTGGTCTGCTCGGCATTGGCAGGAAGGCACTGCGGCGCATCGCGGTAAACGCCCAACTCCAACTCGATCCAGAGAAGCTGGACCAGAATATCCAGCAGGACCGAGCTGCCGGGAGGAAGCCATTCTGTGCAGTAGCCACCGCAGGAACAACCAACTCCGGGATCGTCGATGATCTTATTGCAATCTCTGATGTATGCCGTCACCACGATCTGTGGCTTCACGTGGATGGCGCTTATGGAGCGTCAGCCATCTTCTCTGATCGACATCGCGACCTGGTGCGCGGCATCGAACGCGCTGACTCGCTCACCATCGACCCGCACAAATGGCTGGCCATGCCGTTTTCTGCCGGTCTAATACTCACTTGCCATCCAGACATTCTGGAGCGCGCATTTTCAGTGGCCGCTGCCTATATGCCGAAGGCGGCTGGCGCGACTTTGCCGGATAACGCTCGGATCAGCACACAATGGACCCGGCGCATGAATTCATTGAAGCTATGGCTCACGCTGCGCGTGCATGGACGCAAAGCCTATGAGGAGTTGATTGATCGTCAACTCGGCCTTGCCCGCAGTTTCGCTGGCTGGATAGAAAGTTCCGAGAAGTTTGAACTGGCTGCGCCACAAGTCTTGCCGATCGTCACTTTCCGCGTGAAAACATCGGGCATGACTGCGCAGCAGCTTGCAACCGTTCACGTTGCTATCGTGGAGGAGGTTACCCGCGACGGACAGCGCTGGATTTCAGAAACCGTTGCCAACAATCAGAGCGTCATTCGGATGATGGTGATCAGCTACCTAACCGGTGAGCGTCACCTACTCGCACTGGAGAAAGCGTTGACGAGTGCTGCCGGAGCGTCAATCCCAAAATCCGCGCCCGCATCCCAGATACGAGGATAGATTTCCATTTCTTCCTCACAAATAGCGGACATCACTATTGCTTCTTCGTCTTCTTTCTACTGGTGCGCGATGTCTCGTAGTCTGGTCTATCGGGTCCGAAGTTTGTGCCCAGATAATCAATCAATGCGTCGTGATCATTTGCATCGACGACCGCGCCCCAGCGAATCATCTTGTCGACTTCTTTTGCCCAACTTTGTTTATTGAGCCGCTGCTGCATAATGATGCGGCTCTCGTGACACTCAGTACAGGCGGTGATCGCTTTGGCTTGCATCGGACCGGGCGGGAGGTCGGGTGAAGAGGGAGATTCTCCCGAGAGCAGCGGGGAGGCACTGAACGCCACTAGCGCGACGGAGACGATAAAAACGCTGAAGCCACTAAGAGACATGGACCTTTACCTGATCAATTGCGTTATACAAATAGCCGCTGGGATTCCACGCCGCGGTCGCCGGCTGCCTACGTCCCTGGCTGTCAGTCGCACGCGCCATGATTACATAATCTCCCGCTTTCGGCGCCTTCCACTGATGACTCCACAGCCGCCATGCAAAGCGCGATTGCTCGCTGCCCAATTGCGCCGGTTGCCAAGTGGCCCCGGAGTCGGTGGAAACCTCCACACGAACAATGTTCGCCTCACCTGCCCAGGCTGCCCCTTGAATGTGTAAGGCATGGGATTTCAAAGTCGTGGCATCGCTTGGAGTCGCGATTACGGATTTCACGTTGAGAGCGGTCATGGAATGAGTGTCTTCGGCCTTCACCGCTTCACCCGGCTCTATGGGGTGATTGGGCAGGCGATAGCCGGGATTCATGAAATTGCCTTCGAATTCTTTACCGAGAACTTTAATTTCGGTTAACCACTTGCACGAGGCTGCGCCAATCCATCCCGGTACCAAAGCTCGCGCGGGAAATCCATGATCCTTGGTTAGAGCTGCCTCATTCATCCGGGTGGCGATCAGAGTGTCTTCGTCCATTGCTTTTTCGATCGGAATGCTGCGGATGAACGGAGGAACTTTCCCTGGTACTTCGTCTAATCCACGGAACATCACATGCTTCCCGGTTTCCTTTACACCTGCCCGCATCAGAACATCGCGCAGACGCGGGCCCGCGAAACGAGCGGTGCCAACCGCCCCTCGCTGCCATTGAACACCAGGAACGTGCGGCTTCTGGAAAGCGCGGCCATTCCCTGCGCACTCCAGCGTATTGGTAACATTATGGCTTTCAAATTTACGCAGCTCAGCAAGACTCAGTGCGAAAGGCCGTTCGACTTCGCCGCGGATACGCAAACGCCACTCCATCGGATCCAATGTACTGGGTTCGTGCATGTGGTTGCGGACGAAGAAATGGGACACCGGTGTAAGCCAGGAGTTGAAGTACTCCGTCGGCATTTCGAGATCGAGGAAACGGAACGAACGCAGGATCATTCCGTCCTTCCCTGGAACTGAGACAGCTTCGGTTGATGACCAGGCAAGGAGTGGACGGACAGCATTGGTCGCGACCATCGCTGCGGAGATTCGCGCCAGAAAATCGCGTCTGGAAATCATGATGTATTCAAATGAACAAAACGTATACGAGGCCGAACCTCGCATGACTCCGCCGGCCGTCCCGGTTTCTTGTTGGGAGGGCCAGCGGTTGTGGTTGCGTCTTGCTAATCGCGAACGAGCTCTAAAACGAGTAATTCAAATCAAATTGCAGACGGTTGAGCCACGGTTCCACCTGACCGGCTTTGAGTCCTTGAACTAGAACGGCATTCTCAAGGTTAGTGTTGAGCGTCCGTCCGTGCCACCAGGTAAAGTTGGCAACGGTATTTTGGCGCAATTTATACAAGGCGTAAAAACGATACTGCAGGATGTTGGTCGGCGCACGTTGATCACTCTCTGCAAAGGAAGCCAGCGCTGAATCCTGCTCCTGCCTCAGGTAAGCATACCCGACCTGGAAATCATTTTTGTTCTTTACCTGACCCACACTAATATCAGCCAGGTAGACATGGGACTGTTTGCCGAGATTGGTGGCCAGGTTACCAGTGAAGTCAATGGGATGTTCCTTGGCGGCCAAGTTGTCTTCATATTCAAGCAACACATTTAACGGCAGGCGGCTTGAACCGGTCTTAATCTGGTTATTGAGGATGAAATCGGCGTAAAGGAACTGAGACAGGAAGTGAGGAACGCCTTTTGCGTCAGTGAATGTGCCATTGGTCATACCGTTGGGAGAAAAGGCGCAGGGTGGGAAGCTGGGTAGTTTGCCAGAGTTGGATCCAGCCGCGCACCCGGGACCCTCTCCCGGAACTGGGAGGGCTGCGATCGGGGCTGTGGTGCTGCTGCTGCCAGTCGTCGGGGACTGTACGGCGAATGCTGAGGCCTGAAGAATGGCGTCTGGGTCGCGCCAATTCAAGACCAGGAACGAAGGGGTTGCTGTCCACCGGCCCATTTCCAGCCTGCTCGATACTTGTCCCCCCGCGGCAAACGAATCATGCCCTCTGGTAACTTCGTTAAAGAAATATTCGATGCCTTGGAAGGTGACGTTCTTCACTACCGGAATGTTCATGTCGAACGAAAGTTTCTCGTTGAAGCCTTCCGGATTAATGTCAGGGTCTCCGGTAACCTGAGTGCGCTGCCATAGATAGGCGAACTTTCCACCCGTCAACGAAAGCCATTTGTGGGCTATTGGGTTGTATGTTATGTAACCGCGGTCCAGGCCGACGGTCTTGCGGTCGAAGAAGTTGGTGAGCGTTTCATTGGTCGTGGTGGGATCGCCGAGGGACCCGGTTGCCAGGGCCAGCCCTCCGATAAAGTCATCATTGAGCTTGCCATCGACACCAAACCGCACACGAACTCGGGCGCGGTTGCGATCAAAGAATCCAGGCTGGTTCTGGAAAAAGCTTTCACCACGGACGCGGATATCGCCATTAAAGCGGAAGCGTCCCAGTAACCCTTCAAGGGCAGTGAAGCGTTTCTGCTCATTTTGAGCGTTGACCGCGGTGTTAGTTAGCGTCATTTTTACATCCACTAACTCGTTGTTCAACTTAGTCACACTATCTTTATCCTGATTAGCCACCGTTTCCACGGAAGCGGCCTTCTGTTCAGCTTCAGTAGCGGCAGCTTGGGCCTGCTGAAGTTGCTGCTGCGACTGCTGTTGAGATTGCTGCCAGGCCTGACTGCTCTGTTGCAGTTGCTGTCTCAATTGTTCAATCTGCTGTTGTTGGGCGGCCAGCGCATCGCGGAGTGACTGAATGTCGGCAGCGGAGATCGCTGGGCTGGCGGCCGTGGCAGACCTTTTCGATTTGCGAGGCTTCGATGGTGAGGATGTCTGGGCGAAGATGGCAGCGGTCGCCATAAGCATGAGGACCGCGCTGGTTAGAACTTTTCGGTTGAATCGCATTTCTCGGAGCTCCTTGTTTTATTTTCTTGATCCGCGATCCGCTGGGTGGAGGACGGGGGCTCTAAACTTTGCCGATCGATTGTTGCATTCCGACAATGAACTTTATACTATATTAACTCCATCAACTAACTGGGGTTTATGCCTGCAAGACCGCGCGGGCAAAACGGCACTTCAGAGCTTGGGAGTCATATAAAAAGAGGACTCAGGAAACAGGGGCCTAAGTTTTATGTCGCCGGGGTCAAACCCCACTTATTCTGTAACCGGCGCTCCACCGTCTTAAATACCAAGCCATCCACGATGTAACCAATCGCTATGATCAGAATCATTACCGCGATAACCTGGCTCATGTCGCTCAGATCCCGGCCCATCATCAGTAACTGACCTAATCCCAAGCTGACGAAAATCATTTCACCTGAAATCAGGGAGCGCCAGGCGAATGCCCATCCCTGCTTGAGCCCGGTGACAATGTACGGCAGGCTCGCAGGCAACAGCACATGCCAGAATAGCTTAAAGCGGCGCGCTCCCAAATTTCGTCCAGCCATGCCGTAAATCTTGGGCATCTGTTTGCGCCCGTCTTCCATGGCGATGGTGACGGAAAGCAATGATCCCATCACGACAACGAACAGAATTGCCTTCTCCGTAAGGCCGAACCATAGGACGGCCAGTGGCAACCAGCAGATACTCGGCAAGCTCTGCAAACTGACCAGCAGGCCGCCCATGGTTTCCTCGAGAAACTTATTGCTGGCGACACCCAGGCCGAGCACCATCCCTAGCGCGACCGAGATACCGTATCCCAGCAGCATGCGCTTCATACTGACAGCGATTGCGATCCAAAAACTGCGGTCTTTGAACCCTCCCGTCAAGGCTTCGAGCACGCCCCACGGTGTTGGAAAGATGTAGGGAGGCCAGATCTTGAGTTTGGCGAGCAGTACCCAAAGGGTGATCAATATGGCGTAAAAAATTACCTGCCGTGCCGCGCGCTTCATGACCGTACTCCGTATTCGACTTCCAGAGATTTGTTGATCTCTTCCCGCAAGGGATCGAGGATTTCGCGAGCGGCACGCGCAACATCAACCTCTTCCAGCTGCCGCGGACGGGGCAGATCAACCTGAAATTCGCGCTTGATCCGACCGGGACGAAATGTGAACAACACAACTCGATCTCCAAGCCGGACGGCCTCGCGGACGTTGTGGGTGACAAAGATGATAGTGCGGCCGGTCTCGGCCCAAATGCGTTCCAGCTCGTCGTGCAGGAGGTCGCGTGTCTGCGCGTCGAGCGCCGCGAAGGGCTCGTCCATAAGTAGAACATCGGGCTCCGTCGCCAGCGCGCGCGCCAGCGCCACACGCTGTCGCATGCCGCCCGAAAGCTGGTGAGTATAGCTGTCCTTAAATTGCGAAAGGTGCACGAGACGAAGGTAGTAGCGGGTCTTCTCCTCTCGCTCTGCTGTGCTTAGGCCTTTCATCTTCATACCAAATTCCACGTTTTGGCCCACCGTCAGCCAGGGGAAAAGACCGAGTTCCTGGAAAATCAGGATGCGATCCGTGCCGGTACCCTCTACTACTTTGTCATCGATCAGCACGTGGCCGGAGGTTGGCTTATGCAACCCCGCGATCAGATGCAGCAATGTGGATTTACCGCACCCAGAAGGCCCAACGATGCACAAGAACTCGCCGGCCCGAACCTTGAGGTCGATGTTGTCAATGGCCAATAGTCGGCTTCCATTCGTCTTGTAGCTTAAAGAGATCCCCTGCAATGACACCTTGGGAGTTTCTGAGGCAGCGTGTGGAAGCGGCAATACCGCCGGGCCCGCACCGGTTTTCCAGCGAGCAGCGCTGGCGCGGGTTGTGCTTCTGTGCTCTCCAGCAAACGACGGTTGAGATGCCGCGTTGTGTAAATTAGGCGTCATTGAATGGCCTTCTTCCCTTTTTCAGCTAATACCTGGTTCAACAGCGTGAGGTCGTACAGCCGGGACAAATCAGGCATTTGCCGCCCCAGAAATCCGGCGTCAAAGGATGATTTTGCTGCCGTCAACAGAGAGGCTCGCAAAGGATCGTAGGTAACCTGCAAGCGAGAAAAAGCTTCATCCAGCTCTGCTGGAGGTAGCGGTTTGCCAGTTTCGTTCTGGATCTGCTGATTCAAGATCTTCTTGGCGTCCGGCGTATGCCCGTTGATCCAGTCAGTCAGTTCCACATGCGCGCCGATCCATTTCTTCACCAAGTCCGGATGATCTCGCAGGAATTTGGTACTCACGATCAGATGGCAAGTGATGAACTGCCCCTGCGGCCACAAATCACGCTCATCTAGAAACAGCCGTCCGCTCCCTTCTTTAATGAGACGCGTAACCCAGGGTTCAGGAGCCCAGGCTGCATCCAACTCTCTTTTCAAGAACAACGTGAGCTGATCGGGATTAGCCATGGGAATGACTTGGACATCGCCACCTTTGTCAGTGGACTTCATGCCGTGGGCCAATAGCCAGGCGCGCAACGCCACGTCTTGGGTGTTGCCCTGCTGGGGCGAAGCCACCTTTTTCTTGTGAAAATCTTCTGGCTTCTGGATGCCGGAATCATTTCGCACTACTAGTGCGGCGCCTCCGCTGGTAGCCCCCGCCACGATTCGTAAGGCTTCACCATTGGAGCGAACATAGCCCTGAATCGCAGGATTTGGGCCAATATAAGTCATATCGATTGCGCCAGCGAACATTGCTTCTATAGCCGCTGGGCCGGCGTTGAAACTCTTCCAGTCAATCTTCACGCCGGGCCCCAGCGCTTTCGCGAAAAAGCCATTCGCCTTTCCGATCATGGCCTGGGAATGGGTAATATTGGGAAAGGCGCCGACGCGGATGACCGTGACGCCACCCTGCGCCAGAAGCAGAATGCAGGAACCGAACAAAAGAATCAGTGCGAAAATGAATCTTCTACTCATCTTTCTCCCTATTGATATTTCCGTGAACGACCATCGGCAACAAGCTTCCTTGCTCTCTCTTCTTGTTCCGGCGCTTGCCGCCTTTCGTTCCGGCAGTGCCGGGGCCGCCGACTATATCGGCTAGCGTTGTGTTTTCCAGGATGCGAGCCGCGGCGTTACGCACATCGAGGAAGACCTGATAGAGCGCCCGATGTTCCACGTCGCGATCAATCAGACTCTTAAGTTGGTCGGCATCGCCAAACGGAGCGAGAGGGCCATCGATTAACCGGATAATTTCGCTGAGATGGATTTCGGAAGGAGGCCGCCGCAACTGATACCCTCCCTTGGCGCCGCGCACACTCTCAACCAGGCGCGCGTTTTTCATTTCCAACAAGATCAATTCCAGAAATTTCTCAGGCAGGTTTTCCTCATAAGCAATGTCACGAATCCGTATAGAACCCTGGTGGTAGTGGCGAGCAAGCATCATCAGGGCCTGCAATGCGTAGAGTCCTTTTTGCGAAATCTTCATGGCTGTTATGATGCCATAAACTCTATTGACTTAATAGAGTTTATTGACATACAAGGCAATGCACGTGGGCAGCCAAGGTCTCGCTTGTATGCTCCCCTATAACACTGTTGCTATCAATTGTTTACGGCGATGATAAAGGCTTCACACTAGCTAAAATATGCATCCATTTGCACTTTGACCGCAGAACTCGAGCTCGCGTAGATAGTACATTTCCAAGTTTTCCACAGGGACGTGGGTGGTGGGAAGGCTCTTAGAGATAGAACAGCTGCACGGTAATGTTGTCGGGACCGCCTCGCTCTCGTGCAAGATTAACCAGTTCGCGGCATGCCTCCATGGGCGGTCTTGTGGTGACCACGCCGCGTAGTTCGGTGGGGCTCACTTGCCCCCACAAGCCGTCAGTACACAGGATAACGATGTCCCCATTTTCGAGCGGTACGGGGTAGTCCGGGCTCTGCGGCAGAAGTTCGTGCCCAGTGCCAAGGGCAGCAGTGAGAATATGACGCTGAGGGTGGTTCTCTGCTTCTTTCGAGCTTATGAGACCAGACTGCACCAGGCGGCTTACGTAGGAATCATCTTTGGTGAGTTGCGAAATCCCCGTCCCTCGCGAGAGATACAGCCGGCTGTCGCCGACATGCGCGAAATGCAGAAAGTCACCCTTAAGCACCAGCGCCGTGCAAGTCGTGCCCATGCCATAGTGCCCGGCATGTTTATCGGCATAATCTCGAATGCGCTCATGCGCAGTCTGTAAGGCGCGCAGCAACGCGGCTTGCGCATCGCCATTTGGAGCGCTGCTATAGACATCCCTTACGGTCTGCACGGCGAGGTGGCTCGCCTCTTCCCCGCCTTCGTACCCTCCCATGCCGTCGGCCACGATGGCCAATCGGCCCTTCAGCTCGAACTGCTCATCCGCGTCAGGCTCCCAATAAGCAAAGCAGTCCTCGTTGTTCTCTCGCTGGCGGCCAATATCACTAAGTCCGGCCAATTCGATTCCCGGCCGGACGCGCATTGGTCCTCGCTCGTATGACACTGAGCCGGGCTGGGGTGAAACTGACATATATTCAGGATGAGTTTTCTGTGTCCTAAAAACGCCTACAGCCCCGTCACTTGGGATTCATCGCGCCAGCAGGAGGGGTGGGGTGTATTCCCTCAATGAGTGCAGTTGTACATTTATCGAGCTTGTCGTTTTTTGCGTTCAACTCGTTCTGCAGCACTACGATTCGGGCGCGGTATGAAGCACCGCCGGTGAAATGATAATAGGTTATGCCAGAAATTCCGCCCAACACATAGATGATTACAAATATGGCGAGTTTCTTCATAAGCCGGCCGCACTCCTCAGCCGGCTTCTCTTATAAAACACACACGCCGGTTTGTCGAGCATTAGCGGTCAGGTAGCTTATAAGTTCAGGTGGACGAGCCTTGGTTATAGCGAGCGCGGCAGGACTCGACCCTACGACCCATGCCTTAAAAGGAGTGACCGCACGACCTACCGTGAACAATTTCGCCTAGATGTCTATGCCCTCATCGTCTACCATTTTTTGCGGATCGAAGCTAACCTTGATTTCGGTCGTGCCTGCCTGACTGACGAATATCAAATCAGTGTCGTCAAGTAATGGGCTGGACCCGTTTATCAGTAGATTCTTCGGGAAGTGAAAGAGAATGCCCTTGATTCTTCTGCTGTCTGGCCAACGCACGATCTGCACGGTACCCGGGCTGATTCTTTGCTTTGATCTGGTTCGAAGGAGAAAGCTCTTGGCTCGGAGAGTGGATTCGTCAAGCTTTTCGAAGTCTTGATCGAAGATGACAAATTCGATGGAGGAACTGCGGGACACGGCACGCAACAACCGTGTCAGTTCGGCCGGCATTGCATCAGCGGCGGCCAATAATTCCGGGTTCTTCTTACTCACCATCAAATCTCCCGAATCGCATGCTTCAGCTGGGTGGCCCATCTGTTTCACCGCTGAGTATATCTAGGACTACGATGCGGTGCCCCATCCTTTTCACGTAATATTGCAATCTCCCAGACCGCACAGCGCATCGAAAGATATTGATTCCCCGCCGAGTTGAATTGCGGGGACGAAGGTGGGTGGAGCAATGATAGAACGGAAGCTTACTATCGCGGAGATCATACTGATTGCCGGAACCCGCGTCGCGCTGGGCGCCGGGATCGGACTTTTGCTTTCCAGCAGGCTAAACAACGACCAACGTAAAGCCGCCGGACTGGCTCTAACACTGGTCGGAGGCCTTACTACGATTCCACTAGCCCTAGGTGTGATCGGCAAAAAAAGTGCGACCACCACCGAGATCAGGGCAGCCGCGTAGCCCGAGCCGGACCGATGACCGAAATGGCGGCGACCTGCCAAATTTGTCACCGAAAGTTTCAGTCAGCCTATTGCGCTGGGGAAGCCGGTGAAGGCTGGATCATGAACGGCCCGGCCTTCTCGTCCACGACCTTGTAGTCACCCGGCACAGTGAACAGCGAGGGGTCCGGCTCCGATGTGTTCACGCTGGTGAACTGCGTCTTTAACTCTCCCGCCCACGGATCATTGTGCTTCGTCATCACGGTCGCCTTCAACTCGGGCGAGTACCACCGTTCCGAGGTCACAACAATAGGCTGTTCGTTCCCCATCTTTCCCTTGGGAATCATGGTAGTGACACGAGTGCCGGTCGCGTGAATGCCGTCAATCGTTTGATCCGCGAGATTTTCTGTTGTGGGCGCCGGCTCATCCAAGCCTTGTCCGGTCTTCCTGGTGAATGCGTTATTGAAAAAGACGTTAGGTCCTATGGTACCTGCCCCCTCGTACCCTATCACCCGCTTCCCCTTTGCCGGAAGACCAACCTGGCCCGCCCCGTTGGCGCTGCTAACAGTAGGACCCGCAGACGACGGAACGGCGATCCTGCGCGCGATCTTGTTATCGGTCTCGAGCAGATAGCGGGAGCCCGCGACCGGATCGACGATCGTGATCAGCCTCGTGCCTGACTTTTGTGGAGTAAATCCGAGGAGGTTTAGGCCAGCTTCCCGGCGGGTGCGTCCTTGGCTGTCCCGGCACAATGTGGAGTTGTCAGTGGTATGGATGCGGTTGCCATCGGCGAATACTTGGGTGTGTTCCGTCGCGATGACAGCGCAGAAAGGCGCACCCTTCAGCGGCGTGGCATCCATGTTGTCGATTCGCCTCCCAATCATACCGGATTTCAGGGGAAGGGCGATCCCGGGCGGACCGCTTATGGCGCCCGGCGCAGAATCAGGCGATGTCTGGGCGGCCACGCTGGCAACCTGCGCGGTAATAACGATCAGGGAGAGAGCGGTCATTTTCAAGCGCATGATGTGTTTTCCTCCAAAAAAGTCGATCTTTCACTCTTCGATCCGAATGCTACGAGCGATTCCGTCCGGACCCACGAGGACGTCGGCGAATATGACACCGTTCGGTAGTGTTGAGGCTGGTGTAAGGCCCGCGACACGAGAAGATGGCAGTTGGACGCGGATCATCTCCATCGCTCCGACGCAACTCAGCTCATCGCAGTACATGAGGCCTCTGAATCCCTCCGGAAGCGAACTGCCCACATTTGTGGGCGAACTGGCAGGGCGCTTGCGTCTGGCCAAGACCCCATCCGGCTTCGTCCGGCTAGGTCTTTGTGCGGTAACTGTAGCGTGGTTGCTTTCCGGCGGCTGAGGCACACCCGCGGGGTGTGCTGTGCGTGGCGGAGCTTCCGTCGTCACGGTCTTTCTGCTGGAGAAGAACACAATCGCGGTAAGTAGCATCGCGGCCGCCACTGCTGTGCTCCAGCGCAAAACTGCAAGTGGGCGTCGCCTGCGAGCGGGAGTGACAGAGCTCTCCCGCGCCGCAATGTGTCCGCGATAGTTGGCAAGAACCGCAGCATCAAGCGAAGCAGAGAGGCGGGGCGCCGACTCCCGGGCGAGGCGCAGGCTTGTCCACAGCTCCCTTTGAGCTTCGACAAAGCGGTTACAATCGGCACAGGCGACGATGTGTTCGGCAACTTCGGCGCAATTGGCGCTAAGATCAGCATCAACGCGCAGGGGGTCTGCAAAATAAGAATGAAGTTCTTGGCAGGTCATACAAGGCATCCCTCAGTCCCGGCGGCTCCGATGTCAGATTGACGGCTTCTCAGCGGCTTCAGCTTCTGTGCGAGCAGAGTGTGCGCGCGATTCAGGCGCGACCGAATCGTGCCCACAGCACATTGCAGGCGGGAGGCCGCTTCCGCATAGGAAAACTCACACAAATCGCAAAGAACGACCACCTGGCGATAGTGGTCTGGAAGCGAAGCAATCGCTGTGTGCACCCGTTCGACAACTTCGCTACGAATCATCTGCCCGGGCAAAGCTTCCGGTTGTGACACCAGACTGTCGGATAGGTCTTCAAGTGCGTCACCATCAGGGAAAGGCTGGTAGGCACGCTCGCGCCGTTCGATGCGCCGGACGAAGTTACGCGCAATTCCGAATGCAAAGCCGGCGACATCGCCCAGTTCCTCCCGATAGCTCCCTCCTTCTTTCAGCAGAGAAATGAAGACCTCTTGTGTCACTTCTTCGGCCTCCGTCCTTGAGCAGGTCATGTAGTAGGCGTAACGGAAAATACCACCTTTCAACCTCCCGTAAAGCAACAGAAAGGCGCTTTCCTCTCGAGCTAGCGACAGCTGGAGGAGGCCGGCATCCGATCGGGTTTCGAGCCTATCCATGCTGGCCTGATCCGCTTCAGATTTGACGTCTGATTTCACTCTGTCTTCGCGACAATCAAACGAATAGTTCCAAGAATTCTTGGTAAAAGCCGGTCGGAACGGACAGACAACATTACGGCAAACCTGGATTTTTTTAGGGACGTTTCTTGTGTCGCGCGATTGCTCCCGAGTGACGTAAGTGCTTAATCGGACGCGCGCATTCGACAAGTCGGATGAAGGCAGAGGTTGGCGCGCGCGTTCGATTAAGCCGTCAGAAGCAAGCCGCTCGCGGTTGCGGCGGACGCGGGTCTATGGAAATTGAATACGGCGAGGGAGGAGCGAGTCGCGAGTTGTGCAAGGCTCAAGAGTGGCAGGACTGTTGTTTTGAGGATATCGGCTCAAGTAAAGCTGTGATGGAGTTGGGGCGAAGGCGCAAGGCGGCGTAGCGCGGCGAGGCACGCAAAGTTGTCGGATTGTGAACAGCAACGTCATGTGGCAAGCGTGACCGAGATAGGCGGGGAGCGAAGTTGGATCTGAGCCGCAGTCAGTCTCTCGATGATCACCATCGGGGCACCACCGTAAGGGCACAACTGGCGATCGCCAGAAGGATGATGGGCGGATACTTCTGGTTCAGTTTGTGACGGTACCGAACTGAGTGCTGTGAAGCAAAGTGGCAGCAGAATCGAGCGCCGTCGGTTGGCGAGGAAGCCCAAGTGGCGAATGCGGACGAAGCACTTAGGGAGCAGATGCAGCAGGAAGCGGCGCGCAGGAACTCATCGATCGATAAGGTCATCAGCTTCTGCTCATTGTTGTGAGCAGAGTCCCGCCAACGAAAGGTGACTTGGCCATCGGCCAACGAGACCAGTCGATGGTTGGAGATGGCCACGCGATGGGTGTAGCGGCCGAGGTACTGCAGCACGTACTCAGGACCGCCGAAAGGTGGTTTGGAATAGACGACCCAATCCTTGCGAAATAGAGGCCGGAGCCAAGATGCGAAGATCTTGGGTTGAGCGAGCCGCGCCAGATTACCAGAAAAATGAAGCTGGTCATGTTCGAACGCAGACTTAAGAGCCGCGACGAACTTACCGCGAAACACGCGCCGGAGCACCGCGATCGGGAGAAAGAATCGAGGACGGGATCGAATCCAGCGGGTGTGATCGAGCGAGAGTCCGCCGGCGGGGACAACGCAGTGGACATGAGGATGAAGCTGGAGCTTTTGGTTCCAAGTGTGAAGCACGCTGAAGAAGCCGATCTCAGCCCCGAGATGTCTGGGGTTACGAGCGACTTCGAGAAGCGTTTCTGCACTGACGCGAAGTAGCAAACCATATATCACTTTTTTGTTCTGCAGGGCCAGCGGAGCCAGCTGTGGCGGCAGAGTAAAGACGATATGGACGTAGGGCACGGGGAGCAGTTCGCGGCGCCGTGGCCTCGATCCAGAGTTCGCGGGCGCTCGTCTGGCACTTTGGGCAATGGCGATTGCGACAGCTGTTATAGGAAATGGTGGCGCGATGTCCGCAGCGGGTGCACTCATCGATATGACCGCCGAGTGCGGCGGTGCGACAGCGTGCAATGGCAAGCAGAACCTTAAGATGAGTCTAGCGAGCCACTGCCGGTTGCGCTCGATGAAAGCCGTTCCTGCGCTGCGGACCAAGTCGGCCACCTCCACGAGTGGCCGACTCATCTATCTCTCCGGTGATCCGCCTTTCAGCACCAGCGAGTCCAGAGGACTGGCGGTCGCGTGCAGGTGACGTTGCGAAAGATGGAGATAACGGGCGGTCTCTTTCAGATCATGATGGCCTAACAGAATCTGAATGGTGTGCAGGTCGGCGCCGGCTTCCAGCAGGTGCGTAGCGAAGCGGTGACGGAGCACGTGGGGATATACCTTCTTCTTAATGCCGGCGCGGCGGGCAGCGTACTGGCAGGCGTGACGTGGGGTTTTGGTATCCATGGACCGGTCGCCGCTGTGCCAACGATTACCGGGAAACAACCAGATGGATTTTCTGCGCAAGCGCCGCCAGTGTGCTCGGAGCTCGTCGAGCAGGACAGGGCTCAGCATCACGTCGCGATCTTGGCGTCCCTTGCCGCCTTGGACGTGGATCACCATGCGCCGGCTATCGATGTCGCTGACCTTGAGGCGCGTTAACTCCGCATTCCGAACCCCCGTGGCGTAGAGTGTCATGAGGACGGTGCGATGGAACGGAGTGCAAGCCGCGTCGATGAGCTGCGCCACTTCTTCCTGGCTGAGAATCGTGGGCAGGCGATGAACTTTCTTAGGATAGGGAGTGTCAGCAATACTCCACGGTCGTTTGAGCGTTTGAATATAGAAAAACCGTAGCGCACAGAGATGGTTTGTCACTGAACCAGGCGACAACTTCCGTTTGGTGAAGAGGTAGGCTTGGTACTCCCGAATGTGCTGCCGCCCCAAACGATCAGGAGAGCACTGGAAATATCGAGCGAAAGCTTCGACCTTGCGAATGTAGTAACGTGTGGTAGCCTCGGAGTAATGACGACCCTGATTTTCGACCCTGGAGTTCCTCCAGCATGATTCTGCGTAGATGGGTCACAGGGACCTCCTTGTGACCCACAATCTATCTAACGCTGGCCATCATCACCGCTGCCAACCTCACCCACGCGGCAGCGTCCGCCGCAGAGCGGCTTCGTTCTGACGGCCAATTCGGAAGCAACCCAACCAGACGAGAAACGTGGTAGTTCGTTGAGGCGAGAATCTGGGTCCCATTTAGGGTCCAGTGACAGTTCCCGAAAGTTCGTTACAACGCCAAATGGCTGCCAGTGCCGTTGAATGTCAATCAGTTACCGTTGAACAGGACCTGGACGCGCTAGACGTGTGTTGGTGGCTGAGAAGGCCTC
>Ga0209160_1000354_pt1 | contig 36668 bp, 29 predicted proteins | sample GraSoiAngelo_153_FD_186167 | JGI IMG/M metagenome (GOLD analysis project Ga0209160, IMG submission 186167) | Grasslands soil microbial communities from the Angelo Coastal Reserve, California, USA - 14_1009_12_40cm (SPAdes) (version 2) | ecosystem: Environmental > Terrestrial > Soil > Grasslands ...
GGGGTTTCGGTATTTTTCCGAGGTGAACAATCTCAACCTTCTCGACGGGGCGTCTCTGCTCGCGCTGTTTCCGGCGAGCCGAGGTAATCGACTGTTGCGATTGGGCCCTCCGATGCTGCGATCGAATATCATCTGCATTTCGCGAAAGGTCCCCTCGGGATGCTGCTCAGCCGCAGATCGCTGACGGACTGAAATCACCGTGTTGCGGTCCCTCCTCATCCCGGGGGTGGGCGCTGTCCTGGCCTGGGTCGTATGGCAACACCTGCCGGCGCGACAGCTGGAGCGCCGGGTCGCCGGGCGCGCGGCCCGAATCGCGGTTGGGCTTGCCCTCGCCGCCGGGCTCGTGGGAGTGACGCTCCTCACGCTCCGCTACGCGACGTGGCACACACACCTCTTCGATCTGGGCAGCTACGATCAGAAAGTCTGGGTCGCGTCCGTGCAGCGGGATCTGACCGGGGTGATCGCGCAGACCTATCGAGGTGGCGAACGCTTCTCGCCCTGCGGGGCGACCCGCTACTGGGGCATCTGCCACTTCCAGCCGCTCTATGTGATCTACGCGCTTGTGTACCGGCTCTGGCCGAGCCCGCTACTGCTCCTGTGGTTCCAAGCGCTACTCGTGGCTTCGGGCGTGATCCCCTGCTATCTGCTGACCCGAAAGCTGCTGGGCAGCACGGCGGCTGTGCTGGGGGTCATGGTCTACCTGCTGCATCCGGCGGTCCAGTTCAACGCGCTGCTCGACTTTCGTCCCGATCACGTGGCCATTCCGTTTCTCTTCTGGGCCTTCTGGTTCGCCGAGCGGAATCGTCCGGGCCTCGCCCTGGTCGCCGCGGCGATTCCTGCGCTTGCCAAGGAGAGTCTGATTCTGGCCTTCGCCGCATTCGGTCTCTATATGATGGCTCGACGCCGGAACGTGCTTTTGGCGGCCGCGGCCACCACGGTGGGAATGGCCGTGTTCATCGTCGTTGTCTTCGGGGTCCTTGCCGGGCCCGGCAATTCCGAAGGAGCCTTCATGATCCGGCGCTACTGGTCGAGCGGAAGGGAACTGGTTGTTCCCGGGCTCGTCGCGGGCAAGCTCTTCTACCTGGTCAGCTTGTTCGGGCCCGTCGCCTTTCTCTCGTGGCGCGACCCCGTGGCCCTGCTGCCGGCGATGCCCTCCCTCGGCATCTCACTGCTCTCCAACGACGTCGCCCATTCCTCGATCGAGTCCCAATACACCGCCAGCGTGGTGGCGCCGGCCTTCGCTAGTCTCCTGACGGCCCTGGGGTCCCTGGAGGCGCGCCGGAACGGCGCTGCTCTCCGAGCGCTGGGCGCGTTCGTGACGCTGAGCTTTGTCTTCTCGTTGGCGCAGGGACCGACGCCGCTTGGGCTCGGCTTCTGGAATGAGCGCTGGGGACACAAGTGGCACTTTCGGAACTACATGCCCGATCGGCAAGCCGCCCTCGACGAGGCGGCGCGTCTGATTCCCGACAACCCGGATGTGATGATCGTCAGCCAGAATGACGTGAACTCAGCCGCCCTGGCGCATCGCCACTTCTACTTTCCGTTTCCCGCCGGTATCGACCGAGCCGACTACGTCCTCGTCGACACCGGTCGGCGGCCGTTCCTCTACTGGATCGTTCGGCGCGACCGCGAACCCTACGATCGGATCGTCCGTCAGCTGCGCGAAGCGCCGGAATACCGTATCGCCTTCGAGCGCGACGGCGTGGTGCTTTTCCAGCGGATCGGGCCGTCGCGTCCCGGGGTTCCAGACCCTGAGCGCCTGCCAATCCGTCCGGAAGGTCTCCCCAAGTGAGAAGCTGACGACGTGACGACGCAGTGGCCGACTCCCGATCGACATGCTCCTGCGGCGGTGGCCCTGGCCATCCTGAAGGTGGCAGGACGATACGCGCTCCAGCTTCGTGACAACCGTCCTGACATCGCCGCGCCCGGACACTGGGCCTTGTTCGGCGGGAGCCTCGATGGCGCTGAGACGCCTCGTCTCGCCGTCCGACGCGAGATCCGCGAGGAGCTGGCGCTCGACGTCACCGACTGGCTAGAGTTGTGGCGTGTGCGCTACTACGTGCCGTTCCGGGATGCCGAGGTCCTGCATTTCATCTTCGCCGCCGACGTGACCGGCCTCTGGGCTCGGCACGTCTTGCACGAAGGACAGGCGACAGGACTCTTTCCCATCGATGATCTACCGCGCCCGATGGAACCCGTCGTCGTGGCGCTGCTCGAGCGGTATCATGAGCAAGTTCAGTCATCGTGTCCATGAGCTCTGCGTTGGCGCGAGACGCGGTCGGTGCCCTGGACACGATGGTCTGGGACGTCGCTCTCCTCCTGACGGGCTGATCGAGGTGCGGAGGGCGAAGTGAGCCAGGAGACAGGATTGCTCGTTAGTACCGAGCGTGACAACGGTCGCCTCGATCGGGGCTGGATCGGTGAGCTGGATGGCCTCCGAGCTCTGGCTTGTCTCACCGTCGTCCTCGCTCATTTCAATCCAGGCTGGGCCCTAGCTCCGGGATGGTCCGTTTCCAGTCTGTCGCGGGGCCTGGCCCTCGCATCGGGCGCGCATCTCGGCGTGATCTTCTTCTACACTTTGTCAGCATTCCTCCTGACCTACCTCGCCGTTGGTGAGCACACGCGCTCGGGAACGTTCGACGTCAAACGCTTCTACGTGAGGCGCTGCCTCAGGATCTGGCCTCTTTACTTCACGGTGGTGACCGTAGCGCTCTGGATGGTCGCGCCCGCCGCGGGCACGAGCGGAGGCAACGAGCAGTGGACGTGGACCAGGGAACACCTGTGGCTATTTCTCAGCTTTGTTTCGAACTGGAGTCTGGCGCTCAATTACATGGGCACTCACGTCGACCACTCGAGTTCTCCTCTCGCGATCCTGTGGAGCATCGCCGTCGAGGAGCAGTTCTATTTGATGTACCCGGTTCTAATTCTTCTCGCACTGAGCTCGCGGAGACGCGCGCGCGGAATACTCGCAGCCCTCATCGGAACTGCGCTCGCGTGCCGAATCGCGTTCCTGAGCCTGCCGGTCACGAATCCGTCGATGGGGCAGGCTGGAGGTATGTACTATGCCACGTCGACATATCTCGACGTGTTCGCAGCAGGCGCCGCGGCTGGCTGGCTTGCGGCTCGACGATCATTTCGCGCGGATCCGGTAGGCGCGGATCCGGTAGGTTGGTTGCGGCACCGTGGGATCGGAACGGCGTTGAGCATTGGCCTCGGGGTCGTCGCCGTCATGTGGGGAGAACAGGTCTGGTATCCCTACTCATACGCTACGGTGGCGATGTATTCGGCAACAGGAGTGCTCTTCGCGATCCTGCTGCTGTGGGCGACGGTGAATCATGACGCGGTCGTCTGTCGGGTCCTGCGCTCGACACCAATGCGGACGCTGGGTGTCCTGTCGTTCGGCATCTATATGTGGCATCCGGTCGCGCAGGCGCTCGTCAACACCAACTACGGCCCACTGGCGGCCGCTCCGGAGTTTAGTGTCGAGCTGAGGGATACCATCTCGTTCATCCTTTACCTCGGGCTGTCCATCGGCATCGCCGCGGCTACGTACGGGCTGATCGAGCGGCCGGTACTAAACCTCAAGACGCGCCTAGCGGGCAGCTCGCCTTCTCATCACGGTGCGGGACAGCCCCCTATCGTCGCGCACTGGGGAAGGATCGCGGCGGCCGTGGCCGTGGGCGCGGTATTGGTCGAGGCCGCGCTTCTGGCCGAGTTTGCCGGCGTGGCCCGCACCCAGGTCGGATTGCTGCTGCCCATCGGCCCACGCCCCCAGGGGGCCGTTCCGACGACGGGGGAGCTGACAAAAATTCTCGGCGTTCGTGTCGAGACCGCGCCGGGAGTCAATCAATTTCTGATCCGAGCAGCAGAGGGTTCCGCTGATCTGTCACGGCTTGGGACGATTCACACCGACCTGGGTTATGCGGTCGGAGTCACCTTGCCCGGCGGCATGCAGATTGGGTTCAGGTACGCGCCGGGCTCACCGAGGGTTCTCCCTGCAACCCGATGACGAATTAACCTCGCCGCTGGAACCACGACACGATCCGGGGCCGATAGTAGTAGAGCGGTAACGCGACCGCCGCGAGGATCGCCGTCAGAAGAAGCAGTTCGAGATATGCGCCCGCGGCCGCCTTCGCTCCCTGGGCCGACAGAATCCAGGTGCCCGGCATGCGGCCGAGCGTGGACATCACCGCGAAGACCCAAAAGCCCATCGGACTGACGCCAAAGAGATAGCACCCGAAGTCCTTCGGTAAGCCGGGGATCAAGTAGACGATAAAGCAGAGAATCGCTCCCTCGGCCTCGACGAGGGAGCTCATGCGCCGCCACGCCCGCGGCGCCATTTCCCGCACGAAGGTCGCGCCGAGCTGGCGGCCGACCCAAAAGGCAACGAGCGAGCCGATCGTCTGGCCGATCGTCGAGTAGAGAAACCCGAGCCACTGACCGAAGACGAAGCCACCGAGCAGGCCGGTGACGTCCCCGGGGATCGGCGCGATGATCACTTGCAGGGCCTGAATGCCGATGAAGACGATGGGCGCCCAGCCTCCCCATCGGTCGACCATCGCGTGCACCTGGTGCTTGTCCTCGTACAGCCGAACCAGGAAGCGGTATGTGGGCGCATCGGTCACGATGAGCCAGGCGACGAATCCCAGCCCGAGCGCCGAGACGACCCCGCCGATCATCAGGGAACGCCGGATCCCAGCCCCAGACTTCACCCTTGGTGGTCGATCTGCGGTCATCAGCAACTGCGATTATGCCGGGCGCAGGGCTGGAAGTGGGCCGCGGAATCCTCGGCCGGCCGTGCGCGCCAATCGGGGAAGGAAATCCCCCTGATCGCGTAAGATGCGGTAGCAATGTCGAGCCCAGCCACGTCGTTCAACGTCTGTTCAGGTTTCAGAACTGTCCCCATCCAGACAGAGAGCGCACGGGACGATTGGAGGCGCCGATAGGGCAGTGGTCTCATCATGAGGCGTGTTCGGGCTTCGATTCTCTTCCTGCTGCTCGCGGCCGTCGCCCCCGCGGCCGCCCCACAGCTCGGCTGGGCTCAGAGCCGGTTGAGCGTCCGGACCGCGGGCGGCGAAGTCTCGGTCCTGGCGGACCGCTTCGAGCAGATCGGCGCTGACAACCTGCTCGTGGCGACCGGCAACGTCGAGGTGACCCGAGACACTGCGCGCCTTCTCGCCGACCGCGTCGAGATCAATCGCGGGACTGGTGATGCCGTGGCGACGGGGCGAGTGATCTTCTACGACGGCGATGACCGGCTCACCGGGCAGCGCATCGAGTACAACATCAAGACTGGCACAGGCGTCGTCTACGAGGGCGAAGCGCACGCGGCGCCGTACTACCGCCTCTCGGGCGAACGCTTGGAGCGCCTGGGGGAGAGCCGGTACCGAGTCCAGCGCGGCGTGTTCACGACGTGTGAGGACGAACCCCCGTCGTGGTCGTTCCATCTGGGCTCGGCCACCGCCGACCTCGAGGATCTCTTGTATGGAACGGACGTCTCCCTCTGGGTCAAGTCACTACCGGTCATCCCGTACTTTCCCTTCTTCGCGGCGGCCATCCGGCGCGAGCGCCAGTCGGGGTTTCTCACCCCGCAGCTCGGCACCTCCACCAGGAAGGGACTCTTCACGGAGATCCCGTTCTTCTGGGCGATCTCGGACAGCCAGGACGCCACCGCAACCCTCGCCGCCTACCAGAAGCGGGGCATCGGGGGATCGGCCGAATATCGGTACATCATCTCGCAGGACCAGAGAGGCAAGCTCGACGGGTTTTTCGTGGATGAGGTCTTCAAGAAGGGCGAGCTCCGGGGCTTCGGGAGCGCCAAGCACGACTGGCAAATCTCGCCGGGGCTGTCGCTACGCGCCGATCTCAACGGAGTGTCCGATGACCTCGTCCTCCGAGACTATGAGTCGGCGCTCAACCTGCGCGCCGCGCAGCGCGCGGAGTCGAACCTCTTCCTCACGAAGACGTGGACGAACTGGTCCTTCCTGAGCCGGGTGTACTGGTACCAGGACCTCACGATCACGCGACCCGTGGAGCTGCAACGAGTACCGGAGCTTACGCTCACGGGCGTCCGGCAGGGGATTCCGGGGCTCCCCGGGTTTCTCTATCAGGTGGACACGAGCGTCGTGAACTTCCTCCGCGAGGTCGGCTCGCAAGGAGCTCGCGTCGACGTGCATCCCGTTGTCTTTCGGCCGATCCCGCTCGAGTACCTGGCGGTCACACCCTTCGTCGGTGGGCGTGTCACCGCTTACAGCACGACCGTTACTGGAGTCCATACGCCGCTGGCGGGGGGGCCACAGATCGAGGACACCAAGGACGAGCCACGCGTTCGCGAGCTGCTCGAGTTCGGGAGCGATGCCGAGACCCGCGCTTCGCGCGTGTACCAGTTGGGCGGCTGGGGAGGCCTCGACCGGGTGATCCACTCGATCGAGCCGCGCGTGCACTATATCCGGATCATCGGGCAAAACTTCTACAGCTTGCCCATCTGGACCAACCAGACCGACCTGGTTCCAGAGGCGAGCTGGTTCGAGTATTCCTTGACGAATCGGATCCGTGGACGGACGATCAGTCCCGAGAACACAGAGGCGGCCCGTCTCGACCTCTTCAAGTTCGTCTTGGCCAGCGCCTACGATATCAACAAGGCTCAATTCGGCAACGTCGCCGGCGACCTCACGTTCGAGCCGAGCCGGATGCTCAGGTTTCACGGCGACGCGAGCTACAACGTCGTCGGCGAAGGGCTCCAGGCGTACACGACCGACGTAACGCTGAACGTGCCCCGGGTCACCACGAGCGTCGGCACCCGCTACACCCGGATACCGCCGGTGATCATTCCGTACTTCGTCCAGATCCCGGGAACCTGGAACCCCGGCAACAACCTGCCGTCGAACCTGTCCACGCATTTTCTCCAGGGCACGGCGTCGGTGGATCTCTCGCCCAACCTGGCCGCGCACGCCAAGACGAACTGGGACATCCGGACGACCACCGCGGTCGAGAACCGCTTCGGCGTCGACCTCAAGCTCGACTGTTGGGCTCTGATGGTCGAATACATCAGACGGAACCCCGATCGTCCCGGCAAGAACCCAGACAACGAGTTCCGCTTCTCGCTGAGTCTCCTCGGGCTCGGGAACGTCGTGGACACCAGGGTCGGAGGGGGAGCGACGAGCTCTGACCCGAGGTTCAAATGATTCCTTTCATCGATCTGACCCGCCAGCACGCGGCCCTCCGGGCCGAGCTGCTCGCCGCCACCGCGCGCGTGCTCGACTCGAGCCAGTTCGTGCTGGGCGCCGAGGGCCGGGCGCTCGAGCAGGAGCTGGCCGCCGTCTGCGGCGTCCCCTGGGCGCTGGGCGTCGCCTCGGGCACGGACGCGCTGCGTCTGACCTTGACCGCGCTCGGCGTCGGCCCCGGCCACGAGGTCATCACGCCGGCGTTCTCGTTCGTCGCCTCCGCGACGACGATCATGATGGCGGGCGCCGCGCCGGTGTTCGTCGACGTCGATCCGGCGACGTACACGCTCGACCTTGCGGCGACCCAGCGCGCGATCACTCCGCGTACGCGTGCGATCATGCCCGTCCATCTCTATGGCCAGCCCGCGCCGATGGACCGGGTGCTCGAGCTGGCCCGTGCCCACCGTCTGGCCGTGATCGAGGACGCGGCCCAGGCCATCGGTGGGGCGTGGGCCGGAGAGCCCGTGGGAGCTTGGGGCGACGCCGCCTGTCTTTCGTTCTATCCGACCAAGAACCTCGGGGCGTGCGGCGACGGCGGCATGGTGGTGACCAGGCGTCAGGACGTGGCCGAGCGCATCGCGAAGCTCCGGCACCACGGCGACCGCGGGCGCTACGAGCACGTCGAGCTCGGCTACTGCAGTCGGCTCGACGAGCTCCAGGCGGCGTTCTTGCGCGTGAAGCTCCGGCGGCTGGCGGAGTGGACGACGGCGCGCCGCCGGATCGCGGGCCTCTATCGCGAGGGACTCTCGGGCGTGGGGCTCGAGCTTCCGACCGAGGCGGCGCGGGCGCGTCACGTGTATCATCTCTTCACGGTGCGACACCCGCGGCGCGACGCGCTCGCCAAGCTCCTGACGGACGACGGGATCTCGACCGCGGTCTACTATCCGCGCTCCGTTCCCGATCAGCCGATGTTCGGCGGCGGCGCCGAGCGGCGCTGGCCCGAGGCGTGGCGCGCGTCGCGCGAGGTTTTGTCCTTGCCGTGCTTCGCCGAGCTTACCGACGACGAGGTCGAGCGCGTGGTCGCCGGCGTGCGCCGCGCGTGCGAGCGCCTGTGACCGCAGCGGCCGAAACGCTCAAGCAGCGGCTGGCCGCGAGCCCGACCGTGGGACTCATCGGACTCGGCTACGTGGGGCTGCCGCTGGCGGTCGCCTTCGCCGAGTCGGGCGCGAACGTGATCGGCGTCGATCTCGATTCACGCCGCGTCGCTGCGGTCCGCGCCGGCATCAGCTTCATCGAGGACGTCGCAGCCGAGCCTCTGGCACGCCTGGTGCGGGCGGGCCGCCTCAGCGCCCACGACGAGTTCGGGGCGTTGAAGGACGCGGACGCGATCGTCATCTGCGTTCCGACGCCGCTGGGCAAGTCGAAGGAGCCGGACATCTCGTTCATCGTGGCGGCCGCCGACGCCGTGGCGGCCATCATCAGGCCGGGCCAGCTGGTCGTGCTCGAGTCGACGACCTATCCCGGCACCACCCAGGAAGTGCTGGCGCCGCGCTTCCAGGCCAAAGGCGTCGTCGTCGGGCGCGACGTGTTCCTGGCGTTCTCGCCGGAGCGGATCGACCCGGGCAACAAGCGCTGGACGCTCCGCGACATCCCCAAGGTCGTCGGCGGCGTGACCGAAGCGTGCCGCGAGCTCGCGTCGATGCTCTACGCTCGTGTGTCGACCCAGGTGGTGCCGGTCTCGGGTCCGGAGACGGCCGAGATGGTGAAGCTCTTCGAGAATACCTTCCGCTCCGTCAACATCGCGCTCGTCAACGAGTTCGCGATCATGTGCCGTCGGCTGGGTCTCTCGGTGTGGGAGGTGATCGCCGCCGCGTCGACGAAGCCGTTCGGCTTCATGCCCTTCTATCCGGGTCCCGGCCTGGGTGGTCACTGCTTGCCGTCAGATCCTCACTATCTCTCGTGGAAGGTGCGGCTCGAAGGCTACGAGCCCCGCTTCATCACGTTCGCGGACGAGATCAACCGGCGGATGCCCGCCTACGTCGTGCAGATGGCGGCCGATGCCCTCAACGACCGGAGCCGTGCCCTGCGCGGCGCGCGCATCCTGGTCCTGGGCGTCGCCTACAAGGCCGACGTCGCCGACGTGCGCGACTCGCCCGCGCTCGAGATCATCGAGGGGCTCCTCGCCAAGGGCGCGGTCGTTGAATACCACGATCCGTACGTGGCGTCGGCCACGATCGGCACCCATACGATGAAATCGGTCTCGTGGGACGCCGCGGCGCTCGCATCGCGTGACGTCGTGCTGATCCTGACGAACCACGCCAGCTACGACTGGGCCGCCATCGTCCGCGACTCCCCGCTCGTGATCGACACGCGCAACGCCACCGGAACCCTCTCGCCGGCTCCCCACGTCATCCGCCTCTAAGCCGAAAGCGCCGATGGAGCGTCGCCGAGGCTCGGAGCGACCTGCGCCCGCTTCTGGCCTTCGTCACGCAGCTGCGCCGGGAATCGGGGGAGGCCGGCGCGGACGGGGCCGGGAGGGGTCGAAGGGACCCGTTCCCGCCGAGTGGCAGCGGACGTCGCGCGCCCGGATGGAGCCCAGCCGCCGCGGAGCAGCGCACGCGTGCCGCGTGGTCCTCTCGACCCCTCCCGGCCCCGTCCGCGCCGGCCTCCCCCGTCGCCCAGCGGCCGCGAGCGTCAAGCCCCGATGCTAGCAGCGATCCTGGTGTCGATGCGCCCGCGCCAGTGGGTCAAGAATTTGTTCGTCTTCGCCGGGCTGGTCTTCGCGCAGCGTCTCTTCACGGCAAGCGCGTGGACGGCGCTGGCCGCCTTCGCGATCTTCTGCGCGTTGTCCGGCGCGATCTACCTCATCAACGACGTCGCCGACCGGGAGCGCGATCGACTCGATCCGCGCAAGCGCGCGCGCCCGATCGCCGCCGGCCGGCTGCCGGTCGGGGTCGCCGTCGCGGCGGCCATTGTGCTCGTCGTCGGCGGGCTCGTGTTCGGCGCGATCCTCTCGCGCGCGTTCCTGGTCACGGCGCTCGCCTACGTCGTCCTGCTCGTCGCGTATTCGGCGCGGCTCAAGCACATCGTCATCGTCGACGTGCTCGTCGTCGCCGGCGGCTTCGTGCTGCGAGCGGTCGCGGGCGCGGTCGTGATCGACGTCGAGATATCGGGCTGGCTCCTGATCTGCACGATCTTGCTGGCGCTGTTCCTGGCCCTCGGCAAGCGGCGCTACGAGTACGTGGCGCTGGAGGAGGACGCCGCGCGGCACCGCCCGATCCTCGCCGAGTACAGCCCGGCCTTGCTGGACCAGATGATCGCCGTCGTGACCGCGTCGACCGTGACGGCCTACGCCCTCTATACGATGTCGCCGGAGACCGTGGCGAAGTTCCGGACCCACTGGCTGCCGGCGACCCTGCCCTTCGTGCTCTATGGAATCTTCCGGTACCTCTACTTGTTGTATCAGCGGCGTCTCGGGGGCAACCCGTCGGAGCTGCTGCTCAGCGACCGCGCACTCCTGATCAACACCGTCTGCTGGATCTGCGCGGTTCTGCTGATCATTTACGGCGCGCGGCTAGAGTAAACTAATCGATAGCATGCGCAGCGCAGTCGCCCTCCTCCGCACCCGCCCCGAGACCGTCGTCGAAGACTACGGGCGGCTGATGCGGCTGGTGAAGTACGACGAGATCCTGCCGCGCGATCAGGACCTGATCCTCAAGCTCAACCTCTCGTGGACCAAGTATTTCCCGGCGTGCTCGAGTCAGCCCTGGCAGGTCGACGGCGTCCTGACGGCGCTCGCCGCTGACGGCTACGACCGGCGGCGGATCTTTCCCGTTGAGAACAAGACGGTGGTCACCAACCCGATCGCCGGCTGCCGCAACAACAAGTGGCGCTCGGTGCTCGAGCGCCACGGCGTGCCGTTCATTCCGCTACCGGACGTCGAGTGGACCGTCTACAAGTTCAAGTCGCCACTGCTCAAGCTGAATGCGATCTTCCCCGAGGGGATCGAGATTCCGGCGATGTACGTCGGAAAGAATGTGATGCACGTTCCCACCGTCAAGTGCGTGCATCCAGATACCGAGATTCTCCTCTCTGATGGAAGCGTGGTGCGGGCCGAGGCTCTGGTCAAAGAGTGGCAAGTCCGTGAGCCGGCTCGAGAATTGCCCGACGGCGATCGCGTAAGTGAAGGTGAGGTTCGCGTCATTTCCCTCTCGGGCGGAAGCTTGACTGGCGGACACGCGACTCACTTCTGGAGAACTCCGCTGGTCGACGAATCTGTCTGGACCGTGCGGACGCGCACAGGACGTCAGGTCACGACTTCACGCCGGCACCCGTTCCTCACACCCGAAGGGTGGAGGATGGCAGAGGAACTGCGCTCGGGTGACCGAATCGCGGTGGCGCGCCGGATCCGGATCGAGGGATCGAGCCAGGCGCTTCCGCCGGTCGCCTCGTTGGGTCACGAGGCGATCGACATGAACCAACTCCACCTTCGGCCCGGGCCTCGGCACGGGGTCGAGGTTCAGCGCCGAATCATTTCCGCCTATCTGGACGGTGCCACGATTACCCAACTCGCGGACCAGTACGCGATGCACTGGGAGACTGTTCGCTCGATCGTCCATCGTTACGGTATTCGGTCGCGCTGGCGCCGTGTTTGGGCGACGGCGCCGGCGCGGACATCTCCCGAGTTCTGGCGTTGGATGGGCTACTTCACCGCCGAGGGCTACGCGTGGGAGGCGAGCGGGTCGTACCGAATCTCAATTGCGAATACCGACCCCCACGTGCGCGCTGACTACATCGCTCTCTGTCGGTCGCTGTTCGGGGTCGAACCGAGAACGCGGGACAACGAGATCTACTTCGACGCGCTGAACCTTCGACCCTTCTTCGAGACTCTCGGGTTCACGGTGCCGACTAGTTCTGCCACGAAGGCCGTACCCGATATTCTGTTCAAGTGCCCCGATCACGAAATCGCCGCGTTCCTCCAGGCGTACTTCGACGGTGACGGCACGGTGGACAAGTGCGGGGTTTCTGCGGTCACGAAGAGTCCCCGGCTGGCGAGTCAGATCCAAATGCTTCTCTCACGCCTCGGTGTCCTCTCGTTTGTCGGCACGGTCCGAAGCCGCGCGACGAACGGACGCATGACAGAGAAACGGGAGTACGCTCAGATCGCGGTCTACGCCGACGATGTGGTGACGCTCGCGGAGCACGTCAAGTTCCGTTGCTCGCACAAGCAGAGGAACATTGAGTTCTTGGCTGTGCGGCGGCGGGCCGGGAAACAACCCAGCAACTGGGATACGATCCCGCTCGCTCCGGCGCTGTTCCGAATGGTACGCCGGGGATTGGGGTTGACTCAGGCGAGTTCGGGCCGGGCTAGCTCGGTCAACAGCATCGAGAACGGCTACACCGAGCCAACGCGACCCGTTGTCCGCTTCTTCATCGATCTCTTCTCACGTCTCGACTCGGACGGACGGTTCGTCGAGGAAATTGCCTTCATGAAGTTTCTGGCAAGCGAAGACATTGCTTGGGATCGCGTCGAGAGAGCCACAACGGCGGCGGCGGACGTACCCTTTCTCTACGATCTGTCGGTCGAGGGATCCCGCTCCTTTATCGGAAATGGCGTGATCCTGCACAACACGCACGGGCACACGACCACCACCGGCGCGATCAAGAACGCCTTCGGCGGTCTGCTGAAGGAAGTCCGTCACTACGCGCACGAGTTCATCCACGAGGTGATGGTCGATCTCATGTACATGCAGCGCGAATTGCACTCTAACGTGTTCGCCGTGATGGACGGCACGGTGATGGGCGACGGCGCCGGGCCGCGCACGATGGTGCCGCGCGTGGGGAACATGATCCTCGCCTCCGCCGATCAGGTGGCGATCGACGCGATCGCCGCCAGGATCATGGGGTTCGATCCGCTGTCGATTCCGTACCTCCGGATGTGCCAGGAACGCGGGCTCGGTGTGGCGGATCCCCGGAAGATCGAGATCGTGGGCGACACGGACCTCGCGTCCACCACGATGGGCTTCAAGACCAGTCGGAGCCTCGTGATCTGGGGTGATCAGCTGATCCGCCGCGGCCCCCTGCGGCCGCTCAAGCGGCTGCTCCTGCATTCGCCGCTCGTGGTCTGGGCGCCGTTCGCCTCGAACGTCTATCACGACCTGCTCTGGTATCCGACCGTCGGCCGCGCGCGTATCCGGGCTTTCGCCGGCACGCCGTGGGGCCGGCTCTTCGAGAAATACTGAGATGGCCGCGCCGGTCCGCGTCCGGTTCGCGCCGAGCCCGACGGGCCATCTTCACGTCGGCGGCGCCCGCACCGCGCTCTTCAACTGGCTCTTCGCGCGCCATCACCGGGGCGCCTTCGTCCTTCGAATCGAGGACACGGACAGCTCGCGGTCGACCGACGAGAACATCGTCGCGATCGTCGACGCGCTCGACTGGCTCGGTCTCGATTGGGACGAGGGCCCGCCGACGGCGGGCTATCGTCAGACCGAGCGGTTCGCGATCTATCGCGAGCACGCCCGGCGTCTGGTCACGGCTGGACGCGCCTACCACTGCGACTGCCCGCCGGAGCTGCTCGATCGCGAGCGAGCAGAGGCGCAGAAGCGGAAGGAGACGTTCCGGTACTCGGGACGCTGCCGCGACCGCGGGCTGACCGCCGGCGCACTGCGCCTGCGCATTCCGACCGAGGGCGCGACCGTGGTCAACGACCTCATCCACGGGTCGGTCACGTTCGAGCACAGTCAGCTCGACGACTGGATCCTCGTGCGGACCGACGGCACGCCGACCTACAACTTCTGCGTCGTCGTCGACGACGTCACGATGCGGATCACGCATGTCATCCGGGGCGACGACCATCTGTCGAACACCCCCAAGCAGATCCTCTGCTATGAAGCGCTCGACTACGCCGTCCCGGAGTTCGCCCACGTCTCGTTGATCCTGGGCACGGATCACAGCCGCCTATCCAAGCGTCACGGCGCCACGTCGGTGCAGGCCTTCCGCGACGCCGGCATTCCCTCCGACGCGCTGGTGAATTACCTGGCTCGGCTCGGCTGGTCGCACGGCGACCAGGAAGTGTTCTCGCGCGCCGAGCTCGTCGCGCTCTTCGACATCAAGAACGTCGCCACGTCGGCCGCCGTCTTCGACTCGACCAAGCTCGAGTGGCTCTCGCAGCACTATCTGAAGACGATGGACGGGGCGAAGCTCGCCGAGCTCGCGGAGCCCTTCGTGCGCGCGGCGGGTCTCGCGCCGCCCGAGGACCGAGCGCGGTTCATCCGGATGCTCGACACACTTCGCGAGCGCGCGAAAACCCTGGTCGAGCTGGTCGAGCAGGGGCGCTTCTATTTCGAGCGGCCGACGGCGTACGAGCCCAAGGCGGCGCAGAAGCTCTTGACCGTCGAAGGCGCCCGGCGGCTGGGCCTGATGATCGAGCGGCTCGAGGCGGCTTCCGAGTTCACGGTGGCGGGGATCGAGCCTATCGTCCGGGCGCTCACCGAGGAGCTCGGGCTCAAGCTCGTCGACCTGGCGCAGCTCGCCCGTCTGGCGGTCACCGGGCGCACGGCGTCGCCGCCGATCTTCGACGTGCTGGCCCTGATCGGCCGGGACGAGTCGCTGGCGCGCTTGCGCCGGGCGCGCGAGGTCGCGGAGCGATCGGCGTGAGGCTCCTGCTGGCGCGTCACGGGCAATCCGTGTGGAACCAGCTGCGGAAGTTCCAGGGCGCCAACGACATCGGCCTTTCCGATCTCGGCCGCACCCAGGCCGCGGCCCTCGGGAGCGTCCTGCGCAGCGGCTATCGCGTGACGGCCGCGTACGTGAGCCCGATGCAGCGCGCGCTGGACACGGCGGAGATCGCGCTGAGCGGGACCGGGATCCCGGTCGTGCCGATCCCCGATCTGCGCGAGCTGTCGCTCGGGGAGTGGGAGGGCTGCACCGTCGACGAGGTCCGCGCGCGCGAGGGCAATCCCTATCTGGCCTGGGTCCGCTCGCCGCTGGATTGCCCGCCGCCCGGCGGCGAGCCGCTGCCGGACGTCTGCGCGCGTGTCTTACACGTGATCGATCAAATTGCCGCGAACCACCGAAACGGTGAGGACGTGCTCGTCGTCGCCCACGGCGGCGTGATCAGCGTCTATCTCTGCCATTTGCTCGGCATCTCGTTCAACTCCCTCTGGCGCATGCGAATCGACAACTGCTCCCTGACCATCGCACGCCCCCCGCGCCTCGTGTCCGTGAACGACACGGCCCACCTCCCTCCGATGCCTCCAACTAAGTGGTTCGAGGTGTCCGAGGCTGTGGGGGTCCCGGCGGGGGTGGCCCCCTCGACCCGTGTAGTCAGGGTTGACCCGACTGCCGAGCGTGAGACAAAAACGCCGCGGGTAACGGCTAGCGTGGTCGAGAGGGGCACCCCCGCCGGGACCCCCACAGCCTCGGACACAGACCGAGTGCCGTGACGATCCTGATAGCGTTGTTCGGCGGCATGGCGCTGCTGCTCTACGGAATCCGGCTGAGCGGCGAAGCGCTCCAGCGCGTCCTCGGTTCCCGGCTGAAGACCCTTCTCACGGGTCTCTCGCGCCGCCGGATGCTGGCCGTCGTGTCCGGCGCGGCCGCGACCGCGCTGCTTCAGTCCTCAGCCGCGACGACCTTGATGCTGATCGGGTTCGTCTCCGCAGGGCTGATGACATTCCGGCAGACCCTCGGCGTCATCCTGGGCGCCGACATCGGCACGACCTTGACCGTCCAGTTGATCGCGTTCCGCATCACGGACTACTCGCCGCTCCTGGTCGGCCTCGGCTTCACCGCAACGTTCATCGCGCGCCGTCGCGTGCCGAAGGATCTGGGCCAGGCGCTTCTCGGCCTCGGCCTCATGTTCCTGGGTCTCAAGCTGATCCTCGACAACGCCGGAGCGCTCAAGGCCTCGCCGCTGGCCCTCGACCTTCTCGCCGCCGTTGCCCAGAGCCCAGCGATCGGCGTGCTCGTCGGGGCCCTGTTCAGCGCGCTGGTGACCTCGTCGGCGGCCACGCTCGGGCTGGCCCTCGCGTTCGCGCACCAGGGGCTCCTGCCCCTGGACGGCGCCGTCGGCGTCGTGCTCGGCGCCAACATCGGCACGTGCGCGACTGCGCTCACCGCGTCGGTCGGCGCGACGGCCGAAGCCAAGCGCGTGGCCGTCGCCCACATCGCGTTCAAGGTGCTGGGCGCCGCGCTCGTCTTTCCGTTCATCGGCCCGTTCGCGACCCTGGTGGCCAGCACCGCCAGCGATCCGGCCCGTCAGATCGCCAACGCCCACACGTTCTTCAACGTCGGCATCAGCCTCCTGTTCCTGCCGTTCACGCCGCTGGCCGCGCGGGCGATCGAGGGGCTGGTGCCCGACGACCAGCAGGGCGAGAGCCCGTTTCGCGTTCGGTATCTCGACGAGCGCTCCCTCGACCAGCCTTCCCTGGCGCTCGGCCAGGCCACGCGCGAGGCGCTGCGCATGGCCGACGTGGTGCAGGGGATGCTGCGCGACGTACCGGTGGTCTTTGCCAGCAGCCATCACGAGCTGCTCGAGGACGTGGAGCGGCGCGACGACCAGGTCGACTTCCTCGAGCGCGAGATCAAGCTCTTCCTGGCGCGCCTGGGTCGCGACGCAATGGGGGCGGACCTTTCCCGCAAAGAAATCGGCCTGATCTCCGTGATCGGCAACCTCGAGAACATCGGGGACATCATCGACAAGAACCTGATGGAGCTCGGCCGCAAGAAGCTCTACCAGGCCCGCCGTTTCTCGGACGCCGGTTGGGCCGAGATCCAGGAATTTCACGGCATGGTGTCGAAGAATCTCGAGCGCGCCATCGCCGCCTTCGCCGCGAACGATCGCGCCCTCGCGCAGGAGGTGCTGGACCAGCGCGCGCTCATGCGGCAGCGGGAGCGCGACCTGCGCGAATCCCACATCGGGCGTCTGCGCGCCGGGCTGGCGGAGTCGATCGAGACGTCGGAGATTCACCTGGATATCCTGACCAACCTGAAGCGCATCAGCTCGCACGTGTCGGCGCTCGCGATCTCGATTCTCGAGGAGGTCTGAGGATGAAAAAGGTCGAGGCCATCATCAAGCCGTTCAAGCTGGACGACGTCAAGGAGGCGCTCACCGGCATCGGCGTGATCGGCATGACGGTCACGGAGGTGCGCGGCTTCGGCCGCCAGAAGGGCCACACCGAGCTCTACCGGGGCTCGGAATACACGGTCGATTTCCTCCCGAAGGTGAAGATCGAGGTCGTCGTCGGCGACGCCCTGGTGAAGAAGGTCGTCGATACCATCGCCGGCGCGGCCAAGACCGGGTCGATCGGCGACGGGAAGGTGTTCGTGCTTCCGATCAACGAGTCGATCCGCATCCGCACGGGCGAGACGGGCGAGTCAGCGGTCTGAACGCGACCACCGCCCAGCTCCTGACCGCCGGTGGTCGTGCCGCGGCGGCTCGGCTTCGGCGGACCTTGCGACAGCTCGGTTTCGCGGATCCGGACGCAGCGGCGCGTAATCTCGAAGATCTCACGCCGACTCCGCGCGACGCCGAGCTTCTGGCCCCGGCCTTTCCGCGTCTTCTGACCGAGCTCGCGGCCGCCCCGGATCCCGACATGGCGCTGAACAATCTCGAGCGCTACGCCGGCGTGGTCGACCGCTCGGTGTTCTTTCGCACGCTCGCCGACCATCCGGGCGCGACGCCGCTGTTGGCCCGCCTGCTCGGCTCGAGCCAGATGCTGGCCGATGCGCTGCGCCGCCGCCCGAGCAGCCTGGCGTGGCTGCTCGAGCCCGCCACGATGCGGCTCTGGTTCGCCGAGGACCTGGCGGCCGACCTGGCGCTGACGCTCGGCCCGTTCGAGACGCGCGAGGCGCGGATGAACGCGCTCCGCCGCTTCAAGTATCGCCATCTTCTGCGCATCGGCGCCCGCGATCTCCTGGGCGACGCCGACCTCGCGCGCACGACCGAGGAGCTGTCGCACCTGGCCGACGCATGCATCGCCCAGGCGCTCGCGGAGGCCGCCGCCACCGTCCGCGAAGCGTACGGGGCTCCGCTCGGGGGGGCCGGATCCGAGACCGGCGTCGCGGTCGTCGCCATGGGCAAGCTCGGCGGCGACGAGCTCAACTACTCGTCCGACGTGGACTTGATGTTCGTCTACGGCGACGACGGGGAGACGGCGGGCGGGCGTTCCGGACACCTGGCCAACGGCGAGTACTTCGCGCGCGTCTGCCGCGAGCTGGTCTCACTGCTCGAGGAGAGCACCGACGAGGGCTACGCCTTCCGCGTCGATCTGCGACTTCGACCCGAAGGGCGCATGGGCCCGATCGTGCTCTCGCTCGACGGGTACCGCGCGTACTACCGCGAGCGCGCCGAGCTGTGGGAGCGACAGGCCTTGATCAAATCGCGTATCGCGGCCGGTGACGCGACCGTCGGCGCCCGCTTCAGGGACCTCGCGCGCGAGACCGTCTATCGCCCCGGCGTCGACGCGCGCGTCGTCCCGGCGATTCGCGCGATGAAATCTCAGATCGACCGCGCCGTCCGCGCGAAGGGCGGCGAGGCGACCAACGTCAAGCTCGGACGGGGTGGCATCCGCGAGATCGAGTTCATCGTGCAGGCGCTGCAGCTCCTCTACGGTGGCGACGACCCGTGGCTGCGCGAGGCGAACACGCTGAAGGCCCTCTTCCGCCTCACCGAGCGCGGGTACCTGGCGCCCGATCTCGGCCGGCTGCTTTCCCAGGCCTACGTGCACCTCCGAACCGTCGAGCACCGGTTGCAGATCCTGCACGAGCTCCAGACCCACACCCTGCCCAAGGATGCGCAGGAGCTCGGGCGCGTCGCTCGACGCGCGGGCGCGCAAGGGCCGCCGGCGCGCGCGGCGAGAGAGTTCCAGGCGCGGCACCGTGCGGTCACGACGGCGGTGCATCGCGCGTTCCGCGAGTTCTTCGCCGATCGCGAGCTCGCGCCGCGCCGGAAGCTCCGCCTCGCGAGCCTGACGGCGTTGCGCGCGACTGGATTCAAGGACCCCGAGCGCGCGCGTCACAACTTTCAGCTGATCCTCGAGGGCCGGCCGCTGGTCCCGTACGCGGCGCACCTGGATGCGACGCTCGCGCGCCTCTATCCGCTGCTGCTCGACGCGCTCTGGAAGAGTCCCGATCCGGACGAGGCGCTGAACCAGTTCGAGCGACTCCTGGCGGCCGCGGGGCCGCGCGCGGGCATCGTGGAGCTTCTCTCCAGTGACCCGGATCTCCTCCTCGGCCTCGTCAAGGTCTGCGCCGGCGGCGATCTGCTCACCGAGCTCCTGATCTCTCAGCCCGAGCTCCTCGCCTCGCTGGCCAACCCCGAGCGGCTGCTGGCGCGGAAGTCGAAGCCCGCCATGCGCCGGGCGCTGGCCGCGGTTTTCGCTCCGGAGACGACGGCGATCGAGCGACGCGACCGTCTGCGCCGCGTGAAGCAGGCCGAGGAGCTGGCCGTCGTCTGGCGTTACGTGCTCGGCGTCACCACGATCGACGCGTACTCGCGCGAGATGACCGCGCTGGCCGAGGCGACCCTCGCGGCGGGCTGGCTCCTGGCGCTGGAGTCGCTCGTCGAGCGGTACGGCGTGCCGCGTGACGCCTCCGGGCGTTTCATCCCCGCGGTCATCGTGGGGCTCGGTAAGCTGGGCGGCCGCGAGCTCGTCACCGGCTCGGATCTCGATCTGTTCGTGGTCTTCGGCGAGGACGGCGCGACCGACGGGGCCGACCGGATCGACGCCCACTGGTTCTACAGTCTGGCCGCGGAGCGGCTGGCCTCGGTGCTCGGCGACATCACATCGGCCGGCGTCGCCTTTCCGGTCGACCTGCGGCTTCGGCCCGGCAGCAAGGGCAGTGGGTTCGCCTCGAGCGTCGGTGCGCTCGAGCGGTACTATCTGGAGCATGGTGACCTGTGGGAGAGGCAGACCTTGACCCGCGCGAGGCTCATCCTGGGCGACCGCGCCCTCGCGCGGCGTGTTCGCGCGGCGCTCTCCCAACTGGTCTACGGCGATGCGCTTCCGCGCGCGGCGCTCAAGGAGATCGCGGAGGTGCGCACGCGGATGGAGCGCGAGCTCGGCCGCGAGACGCGCGGGCGCCTGCACGTGAAGTACGGCCGCGGCGGGCTCGTGGACGTCGAGTTCCTCGCCCAGGCGCTCCAGCTCGTCCACGGGCATGACACGCCCGACGCGCGGCGGTTCACGACGACGGCGGCGCTCGAGGGCCTCGCGCGCGCCGGCGCCCTCGATCACGCCGCCGCGTCCGCACTCGTCGAGCGCTATCGGCTCCTCCGGCGCATCTCGGCCGCGCTCCGTCTTCTCGGCGCGCGGCCCTCGGACACGCTCGAGCTCGCCGGGCCCATGCCCGCGCGCGTCGCCGCCGCCCTCGGCTACGAGTCGCGCCAGACCTTCCTGGATGCGTACCGCGAGAACGCCACCGCGGTGCGAGAGGCTTATGAGCAGACTATGCAAGTGAGCGCCCAGCCACGGACCCAGCCGTCATGAAAAGACTGTTCATCGTCGACGGCCACTCGCATCTGTTCCGCGCGTATCACGCGGTCGGCTATCTGTCGACCTCGAAGGGCATACCGAGTCACGCGGTGCTGATCCTCAGCACGATGCTCTGGAAGCTGATTCGCGAGGAGCAGCCCGACTATCTGGCGATCGCCTGGGACCCGCCGGGTCCCACGTTTCGGGACGCGCTGTCGGCCGACTACAAGGCGACGCGCACCGCGATGCCGGACGACCTGGTCCGCCAGCTGCCCTACGTGCGCCGACTCTTCGAGGCGCTGCGCACCCCCATGCTCGAGGTCAAAGGGTTCGAAGCGGACGACGTGCTGGCCACGCTCGTCGACCAGGCGCTCGCGCTGCCGGAGCTCGACGTGGTGGTGGTGAGCGGCGACAAGGACCTGCTCCAGCTCGTCGGCCCACGGGTGCGCGTGCTGAGCGTCGCCGGGCGCACCGGCGAGCCCATCCTGTACGACGAGGCGAAGGTGCGCGAGCGCTGGGGCGTCGAGCCGGGACAGATCGCGGATGTGCTGGCCCTCATGGGCGACACCATCGACAACATCAAGGGCGTCCGCGGCGTCGGTGAGAAGACCGCCGTGAAGCTGATCGCCCAGTACGGGTCCGTCGACCGCCTGTACGAGAACCTCACCCTGATCCCCGGCAAGCTTCGCGAGACCCTGGCGGCCGGCCGCAAGGACGCGCTGCTCTCGCGCGAGCTGGCCTTGCTCAACCGCCAGGTGCCGGTCGCGGTCGATCTCGATGCGTTTCGGCGCGTGGAGCCGGACTGGGCGAAGCTGCGCCAGCTCTGGATGGAGATGGAGTTCACCCGGCTCGTGAAGGAGCTGCCGCCGCCTCCGCCACAGGCGCCGCCCGAGCCCTCGCAGCGACTGGAGGGGAGCGCGGCGATCACCGCGTGGCTCGGCGCCGTGCCGGCCGGAGCACCGGTGGCGCTCGATTGGGCGGGTGAGTCGACGCCGCCGGATCCGCACATCGCCGGTCTCGCGGTGTTCCATCCGGCCGCCGGTCCGGCCGAGCTCGGAGCCGACGAGTCGCCTTCTTCCTTCGCAGAGCGCGAGCTGATCATTCACGACGCCAAGCCGCTGATCGAATTCTGGCTGGCTCGCGGCGTCGCGCCGCCGGCCATCCACGACTCGGCGGTCGCCGCGTATCTGCTGAACTCGGCGCGACAGAGCTATCGTCTCGAGCAGGTCTGCATAGACGCGCTCGGCGAGTATCCTCCCGCCGCGGATCCCTCGCGGGCGTTCGGCGTGCGGGCGGACTTCGCCTGGCGCTACTGGGAACACGCGGCCGCCGAGCTCAGAGCCCGCGAGCTCTGGCCGATCTACGAGGAGATCGAGCGCCCCCTGGTCCCGGTGCTGGCGCTCATGGAGCGCCATGGGATCCGGGTCGATCCAGCACGCCTGGAGGCGTTCGCGAAGGAGCTCGAGCGCGACCTGGACAATCTCACTCGCGAGATCTATCAGCTGGCGGGCGAGGAGTTCACGATCGCCTCGCCCAAGCAGCTCGCGCACGTCCTCTTCGAGAAGCTGAAGCTGCCGCCGATCCGCCGGACGAAGACGGGGTATTCCACGGACGCCGACGTGCTCACGGAGCTGGCGCTCGGGCATCCGCTGCCGGCGAAGATCCTCGAGCACCGGAGCCTGGCGAAGCTCAAGGGCACCTACGCCGACACCCTGCCCGGGCTCATCAACCCGCGCACCGGCCGGATCCACACCACGTTCAACCAGCTCGTGGCGTCGACGGGACGGCTCAGCTCGCAGGATCCGAACCTCATGAACATCCCGATCCGGACCGAGCTCGGTCGGCGGATCCGCCAGGCGTTCATTCCGGAGGAAGGGTGGCGCTTCGTCGCGGCGGACTACTCGCAGATCGAGCTGCGGATCCTCGCGCACCTCTCGGAGGAGCCGGCGCTGATCGAGTCGTTCGGCCGCGGCGAGGACATCCACACGCGGACCGCGTCGGAGGTGTTCAAGGTGCCGGCGGCCTCGGTCACGTCGCTGCAGCGCACGATCGCCAAGAGCGCCAACTACGCGATCCTCTACGGCGTCTCGGCGTTCGGCCTGTCGCAGGCGACCAGGATCGACCAGAAGGAAGCGCAGCGCTACATCAGCGACTACTTCGCGACTCACCCGCGAGTGCGGGCGTTCATCGACCGGACGCTCGCCGAGGGACGCGAGCGCGGCCACGTCAGCACGCTGCTCGGCCGGCGCCGCTACCTGCCGGACCTCTCGAGCGGCAACCCGGTCGCGCGCAACGCCGCCGAGCGCATGGCGATGAACGCGCCCGTCCAGGGCACCGCGAGCGACATGATCAAGATCGCGATGATCCGCGTACAGGCGGCGCTGACGGCGCGCGGGCTACGCGCCCGGATGCTGCTGCAGGTCCACGACGAGCTGCTCTTCGAGGCGCCGCCGGACGAGGTGCGCGCGGTCGAGGCGCTCGCGCGGGAGATCATGGCGGCGGCCCTGCCGCTCAAGGTCCCCGTCGTGGTGGACGTCAAGACCGGAGGCGACTGGGCGGAGGTATGAGCGCCCCCCGCAAGTTCCTGCTGGTCGGGCTCACCGGCGGCATCGCGACGGGGAAGAGCATGGTCTCGGCGCTCCTTCGTCAGCTCGGCTGCGAGATCATCGATGCGGATCTCCTCGCGCGCGAGGTGGTCGAGCCGGGGCGGCCCGCCTGGACGACGATCGTGGCGGAGTTCGGTCAGGACGTCGTGACCGGCGACGGCGCGCTCGATCGGAAGAGGCTGGGCGCGATCGTCTTCGCCAATCCCGAGCGGCGCCGGCGCCTCGAGGCGATCACCCATCCGGCGATCCGCGAGCGGTTCCAGGCGCGCCTGGACGAGCTGGCCGAGCATGGCTTCACGGGTATCGTGGTCTTCGATGCGGCCGTGATGATCGAGAGCGGCAACTACAAGAACATGGACCGTCTGGTCGTCGTGGTCACGGACGAGCCGACCCAGATGGCTCGGCTCCGAGGACGCGACGGCACCGACGACGCTGAAGGTCGGAGAAAGATCGCCAGCCAGATGCCGCTCGCCGAGAAGGCCAAGCTGGCCGACTACGTCATCGACAACTCCGGCGATCGGCAAGCGACCGCCGAACAGGTGCGGCGGGTCTTCGCGGCGCTGATGTCCGAGCTCGAGGCGCGCTCGGCGGTCTAGGCGCCGGCGCGTCGCGGATCGCCGAGCACCTTGCAGCGAGGTCGGTCGCGCGTGCAATGAGGAACCCAGGTGCCCGGCCAGATGCCGAGGGAGACGTGGGGGCGGGCTCCCGAATGGGCGGACGTCGGATCGAGCGTCATCTCGACGGCGTATGGCATCGGCACGGATGATGACGAAGCGACGCGCGCTCGGCCAGCACTTTCTCCGCGACTCGACGATCGCCCACGCGATCGTCGAGCTCGTGGCGCCGACCGAGCGCGACCTCGTCGTCGAGGTCGGGCCAGGGGACGGCGCGCTGACAGGGTTACTGACCGGCCGCGCCGGCCGCGTGCTCGCGCTCGAGGTCGATCGCGCGCTGGCCGCGACGCTCAGAGCCCGCTTTCCCGCCGTGGAGGTCCTCGACGCCGACGCGCGGACGTGGGATTACACGGAGCTGGCGGCACCGTCCGGGGGGCGCGTGCTGATCGTCGGCAATCTGCCCTACAGCGTGGGCAAGCCGATTCTGATGGCGCTGATCGGAGCTCGCGCGGCGATCCACGAGATGGCGATCATGCTCCAGCGCGAAGTGGCCGAGCGCGTCGCCGCCCCGCCCGGAGGCAAGACCTACGGCAGCTTGTCGATTTTTTCGCAGCTTCACTGTGACGTGCGCGTGGCGCTGCGCGTGCCGCCCGGCGCGTTCCGCCCGCCCCCGAAGGTGGACTCCGCGGTGCTGCATCTGCGCGTGTTGCGCGAGCCGCGCATTCCGCTCGCCGACCCGCGCCGCTTCGAAACCGTGGTCCGCGCCGCCTTCGCCCAGCGCCGAAAAATGCTGGCGAACGCCCTCGGCGCGGGGCTCGGCCTGCCGCTCGACGTCGTGCGCCGAGCGGCGGCGGCCGCCGGCGTCGACCCGACGCGGCGCGCGGAAACGCTCACGCTCTCCGAATTCGCGGCGCTGACGACCGGGCTCTCCTGAGCCCGCCGCTGGTCGTTCGTCCCGCGTTTTCCGGCCATTCGCCCTCGCTTGAGCTCCCGCGGGTCGCCGGGTACCAGGCCTAGTGGTGGGCTCGAGTCGTCCGGAAAGTCGCGTGGTTTCTGATTTTTTCAACCCACGACCTCCGGGCTCTCGCTATGATGGTCGTGATGCAGGCCCGCCTCCTAGCCGTGACGGGGTTCCTGGTCGCGAGCATCGCCGGGCTCGCGGTATCGACCTATTTATATGTCTGGCCGGGCGCGGCTCCGGCGCCGCACTGGCTTGCCGATCCGAAGATGGAACCCCTCGTCGTCCCCGCCTATCCGCTCACGATCCGAAGTGTCGAGATGCGGCGCGGCGACACGCTCGCCCAGGCGCTCACGCGCGGCGGGCTACCGGCGCGCGCCGCCACCGCGCTCGCCACGCAGTTCGGAAAGAACGGCGCCGATCTCAGAAGGATCAGGGCGGGCGCCACGATCGAGATCACCTGGAACGCTCGGAACGAGCCGATGACGGTGCGCTACGAGGCGAGCCCGTGGCTGTCCTTCGCCGCCCGCCCCCTGGATGGCGGCTGGCGAGTCGGCCGGGCCGAGACGCTGCCCGAGCTCAGAGTCGAAGTCGTGAAAGGCGTCGTGCAGCGCTCGCTCTTCGATGCGGTCGAGCGCACCGGTGAGTCGGCGCGGCTCGTGCTCGCCCTGGTCGAGATCTTCTCCTCGGACTTCGACTTCACCGCCGACACCCGCGCGGGAGACCGCTTCCGCCTGCTCGTCGAGAAGCGCTACGCGGGCGAGGCCTTCGTCGACTATGGCCGAATCCTCGTCGCCCAGTACGCGAGCGGTGGCAAGACGCTCACCGGCGTCGGGTTCGAGCCCAAATCGTCGCACTTCGCCCACTACGACCTGGCGGGCCAGTCGCTCCGGAAGAGCTTCCTCAAGTCGCCGCTCGAGTTCACGCGCATCACGTCGGGCTTCACCTACGCGCGACCACATCCGATCCTCGGCGGCGTGCGCCCCCATCTCGCGATCGACTACGGGGCGCCGGTCGGCACTCCGGTCCGCGCGGTCGCCGACGGCGTCGTCGTGCACGCCGGGTGGAACGGCGGCAACGGGATCCAGGTGCACATCCGCCATCGGTCGGGCTACGAGACGCAATACAACCATCTCTCGCGGGTCGCGTCCGACGTGCGGCCCGGCACGCGGGTTCGGCAAAAGCAGATCATCGGCAACGTGGGCGCCACGGGGCTGGCGACGGGCCCACATCTCGACTATCGCGTCGCGCACAACGGCACGTTCGTGAACCCGCTCAGCGAGAAGTTCATTCCCGGTGAGCCGATCCCGGCCGCCGCGCGCGCCGACTTCAACCACCAGGCGCGCGAGCTCGTCACGCGCCTCGAGACCGCCGCCCCGTATTGATCTTGTAGGCTCCTGCTGATCATTCAGATGGTGGCCGCGCGGCGATCTGACGCGGCGCCCGCCGGACTTCCTCCAGCGCTCGGAGCCTAACTATTTCGCGCAGTTGACTCCTCACGCCGCCCCGCCTCGACGCTCCGCGAAACTACGGCGAACCTGGAAGTGGATGGTACGATCAAGCCGCTTTCGGAAAGGAGTTTCGTGGAGCCCGTCGTCCGACTGATCCCTCTTGGTGGTCTCGGCGAGATCGGCCTCAACATGATGCTGATCGAGTCCGGCGAGGACTTGCTCGCGATCGACTGCGGGCTCATGTTCCCGGACGACGAGCTGCCCGGTATCGATCACGTGATCCCGGACTTCTCCTACGCACTCGCCCGGCGGGACGCGTTCCGCGCCGTCGTCCTGACCCACGGCCACGAGGACCACATCGGCGCCCTGCCGTATCTGCTCCGCGAGATGCCGGTGCCCGTGTACGGAACGCCCCTCACCCTGGCGCTCGTCACGGAGCGCCTGCGCGAGCACGGGCTCGCCGAGACGGCCGATCTGCGGGTGATCCGCCCCCGCGATCGCTTCGAGACGGGGCCATTCGGCGTCGAGGCGATCCGCGTCACGCACTCGATCGTCGACGGGATCGGTCTGGCGATCGACACGCCCGCCGGCACCATCGTGCACACCGGCGACTTCAAGCTCGACCCGAGCCCGCTCGACGGGGAGACGCCGGACTACCGGCGGTTCGCCGAGCTGGGCGAGCAAGGCGTCCTGGTGCTCTGCTCCGATTCGACCAACGTGGATCGGCCGGGTCACACGCGCTCGGAGATGGACGTGGGGCAGGCGCTCGGCGACCGGTTCGACGCCGCGCCCGGTCGCATCATCATCGCCACGTTCGCCTCGCACATCCATCGCATCCAGCACGTGCTCACGCTCGCGGCCCGCACGGGTCGGCGGGTCGCGCTGCTGGGCATGAGCATGCAGCGCAACGTCGCGATCGCCTCGGACCTGGGCTATCTGCACGTCCCCGAGAACGTCCTGGTCGAGCTCGAGCAGCTCGGCGAGCTTCCCGCGAACCGTCAGGTGATCCTCTCGACGGGGAGTCAGGGCGAGCCGCATTCGGCGCTGGCGCTCATGGCCGCCGAGGAGCACAAGTATGTCCGGATCGAGCGCGGCGATCTCGTGATCATCTCGGCGCGCGTGATTCCCGGCAACGAGCGCACGATCGGGCGCGTGGTCAACGCGCTCTACCGGCTCGGTGCCGAGGTGCTGTACGAGGACAACGCGTTCGTCCATGTCTCCGGTCACGCGAGCCAGGAAGACCTGAAGATGATGTTCAACCTGACGCGGCCCCGGTACTTCATCCCGGTGCACGGCGAGTACCGTCATCTCCTCGGCCACGCCCGTCTCGCCGAGAGCGTCGGGATCGGGCCCGACCGGGTCTTCCTGATCGAAGACGGCATGGGCGTCGAGGTCTCGAAGACCGAGGCGCGTCTGGTCGGGCGCTTCCCCGCCGGGCGTGTTCTCGTCGACGGCAAGTCCGTCGGCGAGATCGGGGCCGTGGTCCTCCGCGACCGGCAGCTGCTCGCCGAGGACGGCCTGATCGCGGTCTCGCTCGCGGTAGGACGCGACGGGACGGTGCTCGCGGGACCTGAGATCGCCTCGCGCGGTTTCGTCTATGTGAAAGAAAACGAGCCCCTGCTGGAGGAGCTCAAGAAGGCCGTCCTGGCCGCGCTGGCCGAGCGCGATCCCGACGTGCCGTACGATCGCGAAATCACGGGCGCGACGGTTCGCCTGGCGGTGCGCCAGTTCGTCAACCAGCGCTTCCGCCGCCGACCGGTCGTGCTGCCGATCATTCTGGAGGTCTGATGGCAACCGTCATTCAGACGGAAGGCAAGTCGACCGAGGGCAAGCCTCGGCGCCGCCGCAAGCGCGGCAGCGATCGCTGGCTCAGCGAAGTGAAGGGCATCGCGGCGCTCCTGGCCGCGGGCTTCGGCCTCATCGCGCTCACAACCTTCGATCCGACCCTGACGCCCGCCGAGCAGCAAGGCCTGACCGGCCCGGTGGGCGTTTGGCTCGGGTGGGCGACCTTCCAGTCATTCGGCTATGCCGGATTTCTTCTGCCGCTCCTGCTCGGCGCCTGGGGCGCCTCCGCGTTCCTGCGGCCGATCGTCGTGCGGGGCTGGGTGCCGCTGGCCGGGCTCGGCACGCTTCTCATCGCCGCCGCGGGGCTGCTCACGCAGGCCACGCGCGTGCGGAGCGGCGCGGTCGGCGGCGGCCTCGTCGGCTACGCGACCACCGGTGTGCTCCATGCGGGATTCGGCGACGTCGGCACCTGGCTCATGCTGGTCGCCGCGATCCCGATCGGCGTCTTGTGCGTGACCCGCGTGTCTTACGCGGCCGTGGTGCGCATCACGACGTCGCGACTGACGAGGCTGAAGCGGCGCAGAGCCCAGTCGGCGCCGGCCGTGCGGGTGGCGGCGGAGCTGCTGCCGGCCGTCGAGCCGCAGGCTGCGGAGGCCTTGGCGCTGCCGGTGGTCGTCGAGCCCTCGCGCCCGCGCGGGCGGCTGGCGGAGCAGGGGCTCGCGTGGCAGGAGACGTTCGACTTCGGCCGCGGTGGCGCCGCGACCTTCCAGCTGCCACCGGTCGGGCTCCTCAAGGTGCCCCCCGCGTCCGAGCTCAAGCGCACGCGCGAGGAGCTCCAGGACAATGCCGAGACCATCCGCCGGAAGCTCCAGGATTTCGAGGTCGAGGGCCGGATCGTCCAGGTGAGCCCGGGCCCGATCATCACGTCGTACGAGTTCGAGCCGGCGGCCGGCGTCAAGATCAGCCAGGTGGTGAATCTCGGCGACGATCTGGCGCTCGCGCTGAAGTCCGCGTCCGTGAGGATCGTCGGGCCCATCCCGGGGCGCGGCACTGTCGCGATCGAGGTGCCGAACTCCGAGGCGGCGACGGTCTATCTGCGCGAGATCTTCGTCTCCGCGGAGTTCGCGGAGTCCAAGGGAAAGCTCCCGCTGGCCCTGGGCAAAGACGTGACCGGCACGCCGATCGTCTCCGATCTGACCTCGATGCCGCATCTGCTCGTGGCCGGCGCCACCGGAAGCGGCAAGTCGGTCGGGCTCAACTCGATGATCTGCTCGATCCTCTACAAAGCTACGCCGGCCGACGTGCGTTTCCTGCTGATCGATCCCAAGCGCCTGGAGCTCAGCGTGTACGAGGGCATTCCGCATCTGCTGGCGCCGGTCGTCACCGACGCGAAAGAGGCCGCGGCGCGACTGCGCTGGATCGTCGGCAAGATGGACGAGCGATACCGGACGCTCCAGATCAAGCAGGTCCGGAACATCGAGGGCTACAACAAGGCGGTCGACCCGGAGGAACGCCTTCCATACTGGGTCGTGGTCGTCGACGAGCTGGCCGATCTCATGATGGTCTCGGCCGGCGAGGTCCAGACCTCGCTGGTGCGCCTGGCCCAGATCGCGCGGGCGGTCGGGATCCATCTGATCATCGCGACCCAGCGGCCCTCCGTCGACGTCGTCACCGGCCTGATCAAGGCGAATTTCCCGACGCGCATCGCGTTCCAGGTGGCGTCGAAGGTGGATTCGCGAACCGTGCTCGACGGCAACGGCGCCGAGCAGCTGCTCGGCCGCGGCGACATGATCTTCGTCCCGCCCGGCGCCAACAAGCAGACGCGCGTGCACGGCGCCTGGGTCGCCGACGACGAGGTGCGAGCGGTCTGCGATTTCCTGCGCAAGCAGGGCACCGCGGTCTACGAGGAGGTCGTGCTGGCGACCGAGGAAGAAGTGGCCGCCGGGGCCGACGCCGACCGCGACGACCTCTACTGGGATGCCGTGCACCTCGTGATCGGCCAGCGCCAGGCCTCGATCTCGTTCCTGCAGCGGCGCATGCGTCTGGGCTATCCGAAGGCCGCGCGCTTCATCGACATGATGGAGCAGGATCGGGTCATCGGTCCGGGCGACGGCGCCAAGCCCCGGGAAGTGCTGGTCGGCCCCGAGTACCTCGCCAAGCGCGGCAAGTAGCGCCGAGCGGCCGGCGATCGCGCGAGGCGCTTACAATACGGCGCGACATGACGGAGTCTCGGTCCGTACCCGTCGTCGCGCTGCTCCTGGCTGCGTTCGCAGCCTCACTCGCCGTATGGCCGGCCGATCAGGCCGCCGCCGCCGACCTGAACGAGGCGCTTCGCCCGTGCACGCGGACCGATGTCATTGGAATCTGGGCGATGATTCGTCAAGGGACGGCACGCTCCGTCCAGGTCGACAGCACGGATCCGTCCTTCTATCCCTATCAGCGCTTCGCGTTTCGCGCCGACGCGAGCGTGCGCCATCTGGCCGCGCCCGCGCCCGTCGGCCCGGAAGAGCAACGGGTGATTCTGTCCGCGCCCACGACCGTCACGTGGTCAGTCGATCGCCAGGGACGATTGCTCACGCGCAAAGACAAAGGCGCGGCGCCGGAGATCAATGCCTGTCAGGTGCTGCTAGCGAAGGTCAGCGACCCGCGAAGTCCGATTCCGGGGCTCCCGGGCGATCTGCTGCTGACCCACTACGGCCAGGACGGAAAGCCGGTCGCGCGACGGCTCTTGAGGAAGATTGCGGGATCGGGTGAGTGACGAGCCCGGCCGGCGGGCGATCCACTGCTCGGCGTGCCGCCGGGAAGGCCAGAGGAGCTCGAGCACCCCGAGGATGAGGAGCGCGCAGGCGCCGAACGTCCCGAGCAGGATCATGACCTCGTCCCGCATCCACGGCTCCACATCCTCGATTTAATCCGGTCCCCTCCCGCAACACCAAGAAAATAGCGGCTAGAACCGGACCCGGACCCGGTAGGTGAGCTTGGTGGCGCCCTCTTTGGGCACCGGGATCTGGTACTTGAGCGTGTGGGCCTGGATCTTCTCGTACGTGTGAGTCGAGGTGAGCACCTGCCAGTCGCCGGGGACGGGCTCGATGACGGTGACCGTCTGCGGCTCGGTCTTGTGGTTACGGAGCGCGATCTCCCACTCGACCTCGTAGAGGTTCCAGCCGATCTTCTTGAAGTCCTTCTGGGTGCGCTCGCCGACCAGATCGAACGCGTTGCCCATCTTGATCTTCACGCTCTCGTCCTTGGGCGTGTGGTCGATCCAGTCCTCGCCGATGAACTGCTGACTGCCCGAGGCGTCCGCCTTGTAGACCCGGATCTTGCCCTTCGGCAGCGGCAGGCCCAGCCGGTTCTCCTTGCTGTTCTTGACTTCGAAGTAGACCGCGATCTTCTGATTCGAGACTGGCACACCGTAGGCATTGCGGTAGTAGTCCGGCGCGCCGTAGTAGACGAGCTCCTTTGTGATCGGCACCTCGTTCGCCGCCATGAGCGAGAGCTGCTTAGTCTGGTTGTCCTTGATCGTCGTACGGCCGTCGAGCGTGTAGAGGTGATATTCGAAGAACCCCTCCGACTTGAAATCCTGGCTCGCGACGGCTGGGGACGCGGCCTTCGCCGCCAGCTCCATCATGCGCTGATCGCGCCGCGCGTCTTGCGCTCGGTTCACGTCGCCGGCCACCAGCTTCAGCGCGGCGTTGCCGTAGGTGGCGCCGCTCTTGTTGTCGATCGTCACCCAGCCGGTGAGATCGGAGAGCTTGTCGGCGGCGTCGACGACCATGACGTAGTCGGCCTTCCACGTGATCCCGCTCGTGAGGTACGACGCCTCGACGCGCTGCGGCCGTGCCGTCTGGTTGCGAAGCAGCCAAACGAGCGTCGGCTTGGATACCAGATTCTCGGGCAGCGAGGGCAGGACGAGCCGGCCGTAGTGACCCATGTGGATCTGGCCGTTGATCTCGAAGACCGGTCCGTTGGTCGAGAGCAAGGTGGCCTCGTGATACGCGCCGTCGCTCTGATAGAGCCGCACCTTGCGGCCGACGTACTTCTCCATCAGCTTCTGGCTCGTCAGGAGATCGTATTCGTAGTTCTGCTCGAGGATCTTGAGCCCGAGCGCGTCGGTCAGCGACTTGAGGTGCACGGTCGTGGGATCGATCAGCGCGGCCACGTCCATGAACTGCACCTCGCTCTGACCCGCCGGCAACCGCGTCTCGCGCAGGTCCTTCACCAGGCCGAGGTTGCCGTTGTAGATCGTCACCATGACCTCGCGCTGATCGTCGCGCGTCACGCTGACGGGCGCCGCGGCGGCGGGCTGCCCGGTGGCGAGCGCCGCGATCAGGATCGAGGCGATCAAGGACGTTTTCATGACGTCGTTCCTCCCGGTCTTCCGGATTTCGGCTGCTGTCGAGTTAGACCGGAGAGGTCGACGAAAGTTCCCGCGCGGTGCCCGGGAGAAGGCTCAGCTGGTGATGCGCACGACGACGCGGATCGTGGCCGGGAGCGAGGACGGCTCCTTGCTCGGCTGCCAGCGACCGAGCTGCGCGAGGCCACGGTTCAGCTCCGCGTACACCTGGCGCGGGACCGCGATCTCGATGATCGGCCCATCGGACGTATCGAACCGGCGCGTCTGGGCGGCCCCGAGCCGCGCGACGAGCTCGGCGAGACTGCGAAGGGCGAGCTCGCGATCGCTCACCGCCAGCTGGCCCGACACGTCGGGTGGCGCGAACGCGGACGTCGCGCTCGGCGGCGCGCTTGCCGGCCGCTGAGCCTTGAGCGAATCGGCGCGCAGCTCGGTCTGCTGAGTGGTCCCGGGCCGAACGTCGTCCTTGGCGGCCCGCTGACGCTCCGCTCTCGACGCGGGGGCCTCGAGCTTGCCGACGACCGGCGCCTCGGCCCTCTTCTTGTCCGCCAGAGCGCCGGGCTCCGGGGTTTTCGCGAACCCCTCCACGCGCTCCTGCGCTCGCGGCGCCGCCTTCGCCTTCTCCGCCTCTCTCGGTGGGTCTTGCTCGCGTGCCTTCTCGTCTCCCCTGGCGCCGTAAAGAATTCGTGGCGCGTCGTTCTCCCGCGCCGGCGCTGGCGCTTCCGGCGGCGCGACGCTGGGCGCCTGGGTGACCACGGGCGCGGCGGGCTCCGGCCGGGCCGGCTGCTGCAGCTCGGGCGATCCGCGATACACCAGGGCTACTCCGACGGCGACGAGCACGACGGCCGCGGCCTCCATGGGAAGCTTCACCGGCCATGGCACAAAGAGGCCGCGCAGGAGACGCTGAGGCCAGGGCACCGGCCGTGCCGCCTCGAGCACGCAGTCGACGAAGCCGGCCGGCGCGCGTACCGGCGCCGCCGCGCGCACCAGCGCGACGGTGTCCCGGAAACGCTGGAGCTCGCGCCGACAGTCGGCGCACGCCGCCAGATGCGCGTCGAGCTCGGCGCGCTCCGGCGCATCGAGCGCGTCGTCGATCAGCGCCGAGAACTGTTCGCGCGCGTCGTGGCAGGTCATGGCAGGAATCGCTCGAGCTTCTCGCGCAAATCCATCCGGGCCCGATGGAGCCTCGACCTCACCGTGCCGAGCTCCAGCTCGAGCGCCTCCGCGATCTCCTCGTACGACAGCCCCTCGAGGTCGCGCAGAACCACCACGATTCGCCGCTCCTCGCCGAGCTCGGCGATCGCGCGGTGCAGAGCCGTCTCGAGCTCACTTCGTTCGGCCTCCTCGGCCGGGCTGACCTCGCGCGAGGCCAGGCGCGTGAGCGCTTCGTCACCGTGGCGCGCCACGCGCCGCTCGCCCGACGCCAGGCGGTTCAGGCACAGCCGTGAGGCGATCGCGTAGAGCCACGTCGAGAGCTTCGCCTCGCCGCGGAACTCGCCGATGGCCCGGTGGACTCGCAGAAACACCTCTTGGGCGAGCTCTTCCGCTTCCGCCCGGTTGCCGAGCATGCGGAGCGCCACACCGAAGACGCGGTGCTGGTAGGCGATCACCAGGTCCTCGAAGGCTCGAGGGTCGCCGCGCCGGAGCCGGTCCACCAGGGAGGCATCATCGCCGGTCCGCCCTTCCATCCAGTTAGACCATACCGCCCGCCCAGGGTTCCCTCACATCCAAATTCGGCGAGCAGCGCCGGCGACGCGTTGCACGGGCGCACCAGCGGCTTATACTGCCGACGATTGCCGGCACCGCGAGCCGGCCGCAGGATGGGGCTTCTGGAAAGGATCCAAATGCTCAGGGAAGACCAGGCACGCGAATTCGCGGACCACTGGGTGAAGGCGTGGAACAGCCACGACCTCGATCGCATCATGTCGCACTACGAAGACGACGTCGTCCTGGTCTCGCCGGTCGCCGCCAAGATGCTCGGCGATCCGTCCGGCCGGGTCGCCGGAAAGACCGCGCTCCGGTCCTATTTCGAACGCGGGCTCGAGATGTACCCGAACCTGAGCTTTCAGCTCCTGGACGTCATGTGGGGGCTCCAGAGCGTTGTCCTCTACTACACGAACCAGAAGGGATCGAAGACCGGCGAGTACATGGAGATCGGCCCGAGCGGCAAAGTCTCCAGGGTGGTCGCCAACTACAGCGGATAACCCGAAGCAAGAGGACACTGCCGATGCCGCATCCGCTCGTCGCCCAGCTGCGATTCACGCGAGACGAGTTCGTGAGGATCGGATTCCTCGGCCGGCTCCTGGGCTTCGGTCGCCCGGCGTGAGGGCGAATCGATGGCGCACTGCCCGCCCGAGCTGCTCGACGATCTCGGCGACGTGCTCGCCGAAGTGCGAGGCTGGGCCGGGATCAGGGAAGACAAGCCCGGCGTCTTTTACGTCCGCGGCCAGCCGTTTCTCCATTTCCACCTGCTGAAGGGTGGACGCCGGCGCGGCGACATCAAGGGAAGGCAGGGCTGGGTCAGCCTGGACCTTCCGCGGCCGATCTCAGCCACGCGGCGGCACGCGCTCCGCCGCGAGCTGCGGACGCACTACCGCGAAAAATGGGGAGGAGCATGACCGCCGAGATGGTCCGAACTCTCTATCGCTACAGCGCATGGGCGACCGCGCGCATCTTCCAGGCCGCGACGCGACTGAGCCCCGCGGAGCTGGCGTCGCCGAGCGGCGCCAGCTTCAGCTCGGTGCGCGAGACGCTCGTTCACATCATGGCCGCCCAGTGGATCTGGCTCTCACGCTGGAACGGCACCTCGCCCACGTCGATGCTGGACCCGCGGGAATTTCCCGACCTCGCGTCGATTCGCGCGCGCTGGGACCAGATCGAGGCCGACACGCAGCGATTCGTCGCGACCGTGACCGACGCCGAGCTCGCCAAGGTCGTCGAGTATCGCAACACCCGCGGTGAGCGCTGGGCATACCCGCTATGGCAGCAGGTCGTCCACCAGGTGAACCACGCAACCTATCATCGGGGCGAGGTCGCCGCGACCTTGACCCAGCTCGGCCAGTCGCCGGGCGACCTCGACCTGCTGATCTTCATCGACGAAACCGAACCCCGCCGTTGAGGCCGCGGGAAATGGTTTCGACGAGCGGATGCGCCGACCCTGGCTGAGTATTAGCGCGCGATCCCGACTTCGCGGAGGTAGCGGAGCACGCCCGGGTGGATGAGATCGGCGCGCGGCGCCGAAGCGAGCGTATTGGCGACGGTTGTCTCCTGCGCCTGAGGCAGTCGCCGGGCGAGCGCGGCTTCGCCCCGATGTAGCGCGTGCGCTAGCCGATACGTGACGTCGTCGGCGAGATCTGGACGCGCGAGGATGAAGCTCCACGAGCCCACCGAGGCCAGCGGCGCGGCGAGGCCGGGATAGGCCCCGGCGGGAACCGTCATGGGCTTGAGGAACGGGTGCCTGGCGAGAATCTTGGCGATGCCGTTCGCGTCGGGCGCGATGAACCGGGCACCGGCCGGTCCCTTGGCGACCGCGCCGAACCCGGGCCAGCCCTGACCTCCGCCCCACAGCGCCGCGGCGCGGTCGTCGAGCACCATCGCCGGCCCGTCTCCCGCGCGGTCGAGATAGACCGCCTGGAAGTCGCGTTCCTGGTCGAGGCCGAGCCCGTCGAGCACGTACTTGGCCAGGATCACCAATCCCGAGCCGCGCGCGCCGAAGACGACGGGCTTGGCACGCAGGTCTTCGAGTCGGCGATACGGGCTGTCCGCGCGCACGACGAACATGCCGGGCGTCGAGTACATCGCGGCGACGATCTTCAGATTTGCCGGGGGCCGGCCGATCCCGTTGAACGCCTCGTGCGCGACCTCGCCCTGGACGAGCGCGATGTCGAGCTGCCCGGCCTCGAGGAGCGGAACGTTCTCGGTGCTGCCCTTGGTGTTGCGCTGCTCGATCGCCAGGGTGGGCTCGGTCTCGTGGATGGTGTCCGCCACCGCCGCGCCGTAGACGGGAAAGCCGCCGCCCGGCGTCGCGGTGCCCAGCACCACCACGGTCTTGCCATCGGCCGAGCCGCCGGGCGTCGTCGGCATGGCGGATACCCTATCACGTCAGCGCGCTATACTCGCGCAGCCGCAAGCCACCTGAAAGTGAGGGGAGCCCAATAGTGAGGGGAGCCCAATAGTGAGGGGAGCCCAATGACGCGCTTCATGGTCGCCATCACGCTGCTCGCCGCGCTCGCGTCGACCGCGCACGCTCAGGTCCAGATCACGAT
>Ga0209160_1000355_pt1 | contig 36646 bp, 43 predicted proteins | sample GraSoiAngelo_153_FD_186167 | JGI IMG/M metagenome (GOLD analysis project Ga0209160, IMG submission 186167) | Grasslands soil microbial communities from the Angelo Coastal Reserve, California, USA - 14_1009_12_40cm (SPAdes) (version 2) | ecosystem: Environmental > Terrestrial > Soil > Grasslands ...
TCGTCGGCATCATCGACCTCGAGGTCCTCGACGTCTACCACCTCGACTTCCGCACGGCGACGGGAGCGACGCGCGTCCTCTATCTGTGGGATCAAACCCTCATACCGCAGGGCACCGAGAAGGCGCCGGTCGGTACCGGGCTCGCGTCGCCGTTTGGCGTCGAGTACGACCAAGCGGCTATCAACGCCGAGCTGAACCATCCCGCCGGCACGGCAGCCTACCTGATCGTCCGACACGGCGGCGCGGTGTCGTCTCATGGAACGTCCGTTGCCGGCATCGCGGCCGGCAACGGGCTCGCCCAGGGCGGCACCTTCGTCGGCGCGGCTCCCGGGGCCGACATCATCTACGTGCGCCTGCGCGAGCCGGTGGTGACGGCGATCTTCGCCGACAGCACCGACGTGGCCGATGCATTTCAGTACATCTTCAGCCGAGCCGGCACCAAGGGGTGCGTCGTCAACCTGAGCGCCAGTGACGACCTCGGCCCGCACGACGGGACCGCCTTAGGGGAGCAGTTCATCGACGCGCTTCTGGAGACTCCGGGCCGCGTTGTGACGCTGGCCGCCGGGAATTCGAACAACCAGCAATCCCACGCGAGCGGGGCCGTGGCGCAGGGTGCTGTTACGAACCTGGTCTTGAGCTACGCGGCGGGGGCGACGCAGAACGACACCGTGGAGATCTGGTACGACGGCCACGACCGATTCACGGTGACGGTGACGGTCCCGACCAGTCCGGCCACGGTCGTCTCCGTCTCGCCGGGAATGACGGACAGCAGTCCAATGCCGGGCGGGAGCAGCGTCTTCGTCAGATCCATCGTGGGCGACGCCCGCAACCACGACAACGTCATCAGCATCATCATCACGCTCGGTGCCGGCCAGGCGGTGCCCGCTGGAAACTGGACGATCGCCCTGACCGGCACGACGGTGATCAACGGCACGTTTCACGCCTGGGTCGATCGCAACAACCGTCTGCAGTCGTCCTGGCAATTACCCCATCGCCAGGAGAATCAATTCACGCTCGGCACACCGGCCACGGCCCGGCGCGCCATTGCGGTAGGGAACCACAACACGGTGGCTCCGACGCCTGACCTCGATCAGTTCAGTGGCCGGGGGCCGAGCCGTGACGGCCGGATAGAGCCGGAGATCGCGGCCGTGGGAATCATGACGGCACCCCGATCGCGCGACATGAATGCCGCTGTGCCCGGCGCGTTCTATGCCGCAGGGTCGGGCACCAGCCGGGCGGCGCCGCTCGTGGCCGGCGCCTGCGCGCTCTTGCTCGAATGCCGCGGAGCAACCGCGACGTGGGCCAACCTCAAGCAGATCCTGGAGGACACAGCGGACACGACTGGCCTGGTCATCCCCAGCCTCGGGTTCGGCTTCGGCTCTCTGCGCGTGGCCAACGCCTGCGCGGGCGCCATGCCGGTCACCGACGCTTGGCTGCGGGACGATGCCACTGATACCGGGAGCGAGCCGTTCACGGGCCCTGTCGCCTGGATGAGCCCGGATATCGAGGTGCTCGACACGGCGGGCAATCCCGTCGCCAACCCGAGTTACCATCCGTCGAACCGCTATAACAACATCGTGCGGGTCACGGTCCGCAACCGTGGCACGCAGGTCGCCCGCAACACCGAGGTGTTCCTGTACTGGGCTGACCCCGCGACGAACATCCCGTATCCAACGGCGTGGAATTCGACGGGAATCTACACCGGCGCGCCGAACTTCGTGAATCAGGGAAATGCCGAAGTCATCCCCGTGCTCCAGCCCGGCGCCTCGACCCAGGTGCGGTTCGCGTGGGCCCCGCCACCTCCCGGGTCGAACCTCCGGCAGGACAATCACTTCTGCTTGCTGGTCCGGCTCGAGAACGAAAGCGATCCGTCCCGAGTCGGCGTCGGGGGGTGGTCGGTGATCACCGCCCGAAACAATATCGCGCTCCGGAACGTCCTCGTCCAGCAGGTCCCGACGATGATGGGGTTCTGGGTCGTGGGCTCGGCCGATCAGGACAGCCTCATCATCCGTCCTCAGGACGCGGAGATCGAGCTGCATATCCCCATCGAGGCCCTGCCGTGGCGTGACCGGCAACTCATCGAGCGGCACGGGGCGCGGGCACCCTACGGTCTTCGGACGCACGATTCCTTGCGAACCCTGAAGGCCGTGCTGAAGGGTCACGACGTCGAAGAGCGTACCGACGTGTTCGGAGCGACGACGCTCGAGCTGCACGACGGGGTCGCCCGAATTCGCGCGACGGCCGAGCGCCCTCTGGTGCTCACGTCGCTGCGTCTCCTGGAGGGCGTCAGAATGCCGGCCCGGCTTCACGTGCGAGCCCGGATCGACGCAGGGCCGCGGTTCGTGCACGTGGCCCAGTACTCAGGAGGCCAGCTCATCGGCGGTGTCTCGCTCGAGTTTGGGCGGGGGCGGTAAGGATCGGCGGCAGAGCTTGACAGTAGGTTCCCCAGGGACTTACAGTGCCCGCCATCCCACCCACGAGGAGCGAAATGCAACCACGGATCGTCGTCAACCACGCAGGGACGGGGGCCACCAACAACCTCATTCGCAGCCTGCGGGCTGCGAGCCGCCCCGTGTACGTGGTCGGTTGTCACGACGATCCCTTCGTTCTCAGGAAGTCATCGGCGGACAAGAGTTACCTGCTGCCTCGGGCCGACGACGAGCGCTTCGTGGGAGCGCTGTGTCGCGTCATCCTGACGGAGCGGGCCGACCTCTTCTTGCCGAACACCGACGGCGACGTCCGCCTGGCCTCGCGGTTCCGGGAAGCGCTCCCATGTCGTGTGTTTCTCCCGTCTCACGACGTTGTCGAGCTGTGCCAGGACAAGTATCTGCTGAACACCTTCCTCGCCAGCCACGACGTGCCCGTGCCGTTGACATATCCAGTGACGGAACTCGATTCCATCGAGGCGGTCTTTGACCGACTCGCGCCCCCATCACCGCTGTGGTGTCGCGTGCGGAGCGGAAGCGGATCCGTGGGGGCGACGCCGGTCCGGACGGTGGAACAGGCGCGCGCCTGGATCAGCTATTGGGAGGACATGCGGGGTGTGCGAGCCGGCTCCTTCATCCTGTCGGAGTATCTTCCGGGCCGCGATTTCGCCTGCCAGATGCTCTGGAAGTCGGGAACACCCGTGCTGACCAAGACGTGCGAGCGCCTGTCCTACTTCGGCGGCGCCGGCCGCCCCAGCGGGGTGTCCTCCGTAGCCGCGCTAGCCAAGACGGTGTACGAACCTCAGGTGCGCGACGTATGTGCGGCGGCCATCCGCGCCCTTGGCACCGACATCTCGGGTGCGTTCAGTATCGATCTCAAGGAGGACACCGTCGGCGTCCCCCGAATCACCGAGATCAATGCCGGACGGTTCATCACGATGATGAACCTGTTCGACTTCAGTGGGCGTCACAACATGACGACCACGTACCTTGCCCTCGCGCTCGATGAACCGATCGACCTCCACGATGCGTATGACACGGCCGAAGACTGTTACTTCATGCGGGACGTGGACACGCTTCCAGCCATGTTCCGCGCCGACGACGTCTTCGAGGGAGTGCACGATGTACGTTCTGCGTAGCCTAATCGGGCCGCCTTAGCTGCTGGCGACCCCGGAGGATGATCACGATGGGCGACGATCAACCCGCGCCGGACGAAACCCACACAGTCACCATCGAAATCAAACCCAAGCAATGGACGACCAAGGAATGGCTAGAGTTCAAGGCCGCGATCAAGGCGCTCACGACGAAGTACGGCGGAAAAGTGAAGGTGCTGACCTTCGAGAAGTAGACATGAGCGGATCGAGCCAGGCGACCCCCGCTGGGGTACCGCTGGTCGTCAACATCGTCGGCGGTGGGCTTGATCGCCACGCGGCGGAAGCGCTGGGGATCGAACTGATCCGCTTGGCCCGGCGTTACGGCGTCGAGTCGAGCCGGGTCCATGTGCGCAAGGAAGCCGGTGGACCAGAGGCTCGGTTGCGGAACATCGACTACGTGAAGAAGGAAAACAAAGACGGCGAGGAGGCGTGACGCGGGACTCGTACGCCGTCGAGATCGTCGGCAGACAGGCGCGCCGCGACTCGGCGTGACGAATCAGTCGGTCGTTCACCCGGGCCAACTTTGGTCATCGCGTGGTCACTCGCTCGAGCGCGGCTTGGGCCTGCGCGAGCCAGAGCGGCATGTCCATCTCGGCGAGGAGTGCCACCGCGGTGGTGAGGCGTTCCTTGGAGTCGGGACGACCGAGTAGGCTGTAGAGAGTGCCCAGACCGAGGTGACTGCGGGCCACGAGCGGCCGCATTTCGAGATCTCGTGCTAGTTCGGCGGTGGCCAGCCAGTGTCGCTCGGAGCGGGAATAGTCGGGCGAGGCGAGCGCCATCGATGCCGCGGCCAGCATTTCGTGGGCATAGGCGAGGTATCCGCGCTCGCCGTGTTTCTCGGCCAGTTCGAGCGCCCGGCCGGCCAGCGACACCGCCTCGGCGGCGTTTCCCGCGAGGAGGTGCCCCTGGGCCAGCGAGACGAGCCGCGCGGACTGGGTGGCGGTGCCGCGCATGGTCACGTGAAGATCGAGCGCCTCTTGTAGGAGGGGAAGCCCCTCAGCGGTCCGTCCGGCCAGCGCGCATGCCAATCCCAGCGAATCCGTGAGAAACGGCAAGAACAGTCGCATCTTCCAGATCCGGGCGAGCGCGACGCCGCGCTCCAGCACGTGTATCGCCCGCTCGACATCTCCGCGGCGCAGGTGAGCTCGCCCCAAGCCCATGTGGGCAGAGACGAGGCTCGAGGCATGGTTGGACCCCTCGGCGATGCGCACGGCCTCCTTCGCATGTCCGATCGCCTCGTTGAACAGGCCCAGCTCGACCAGGCTCGTCGCCAACCACGTCCGCGAGTGGACGGACACGACCCACGGAAGGCCGAACCGTTCGTGGAGCAGCTCGGGACCAAGCGTGGTCACGTTCTTCTGGAGATGCACCGTCGCAAGACCGTACTGTCCCGTGTCGTAGTACACGTGACCCAGGTAGATGTTGGTGGCCACCAGGATGCCCAGATCGCCCTCGACCTCCGCAGCGGCCAGTCCGCGCCGGCCTACCTCGAGCGCCTGTTCATACTCGCCGACCTGACGGAAGTAGTCGGTCAGGTACGCGCAAATCCGCCCGAGTCGGCGGCGATCTCCCAGGGCCGTGGCCAGACGCTCGCCGGCCCGGAGCTGCGCGAGCATTCGACTGAACTCGCCGAGCGGGAGTAACGCGCTGCGGGTATCGAGATGGAGGTCGACGGCGAGCGCCCGCGTATCATCCGTCTCCGGCATCCGCTCGAGCGCGCCGACGGCCTGTTCGAACCAGTGCACAGCATCCCGAGGTGAGGAGGCGGCAATCGCCTTCACGCCGGCCTGCCGACAGTACCTGACCGCCTTCCCCCACGCTTCGCCACGAAGCGCGTGATGAGCCAGTCGTTCGACGTGCTCGGGCAGCCGACCGGGATAGAGCCGCTCGATGGCGTCCACGATCTGGTCGTGGAGAGTGCGCCGCCGATGCTGTAGCAGACTGCCGTAGGTCACGTCGTGTGTAAGAGCGTGCGTGAAGGTGTACTGAAGATCCGGGAAGATGCCAGCCTCATACAGGAACTCGCCGGCCTGCAGGCGGGCGATCGCAGCGTGGAGCTCGTCGTCGGCGTAATCAGCGATCGCCTGGAGCAGCGCGAACGGGACGTCCATCCCGACCACGGACGCCATTTGTAAGATGGCCTTGTCCCGCGGGGGCAGTCGATCGATGCGTGCGGCCACGACCGCCTGCACCGTCGCCGGGACGTCAATGGTCGGCAGCGGCCGCGCCAGCCGGTAGGCGCCGCGCTCACCGAGCAGGCACCCGGTCTCGACGACCGCCCGTACGCTCTCCTCCAGGAAAAACGGGTTGCCTTCCGCCCGCGCGATCAACATGCGCTTGAGCGGATCGAGGCTGGCGTCGGGCCCGAGCAGCGCGCCGAGCAACTGCTCGGCAGTCTCGGGCGGCAAGGGGTCCAACCTGAGCTGCGTATAGTACGTGCGGTCGCCCCACAGATGCTGATACTCCGGACGGTAATTCACGAGCAGCAGCACCCGGGCGGCCGACAGGCCGTCAACGAGACCATCGAGGAGCGCCTGGGTCTCGGAGTCGATCCAGTGGAGGTCTTCGAACACCAGCAGCAGCGTCTGGACCTGGCTTTGACGTAGCAGCAGTCGCTTCACGGCATCCAGGGTTTGCCGACGGCGCTGGGACGGATCGAGGGCCTCCCAGCCCGGCTCCTCGACAGGAACGTCGAGCAGCGCGAGGAAGGCGGGTAGCGTCTCTAAGAGGATGGGATCGAGACTGACGAGCCTGCCCGTGACCTTCTCGCGGATCTTCCTCACGTCGTCACGATCCTCGATCTGGAAGTACGCTTTGAGGAGGTCGATAACCGGGAGGTTGGGGGCCGCCCTGCCGTGGGACACCGAGCCGGACTCGAGCACGAGACAGTCCTGGCTTCGGTGGGAATGGGTGACCTCCCAGACGATCCTAGACTTGCCGAAGCCCGGCTCGCCGACCAGCGCGATCACCTGGCCGTGGCCAACGTGGGCCCGTTGGAGGCCCTGGCGGATCGCGGTGAGCTCGACGTCGCGACCGACGAACCGTGTCAGTCCTCGCGCGGCCGCGGCCTGAAGCCGCGTGCGCGCGAGGCCGGCACCGATGAGCTCGAAGATCTCGGTCGGTTCGCCGCGCCCTTTGATGGTGACAGGACCGAGCGGCCTGACGCTCACGTACCCTTCGGCCAACGCCACGGTGTTCGCCGTGATCATGATGGACCCGGGCATGGCCATCTGCTCCATCCGGGCGGCGAGGTGGGTAGTTTGACCGACGGCTGTGTAGTCCAATCGGAGATCCGAGCCCACGGACCGGACAACGACCTCACCCGAGTTCACGCCGACGCGGATAGAGATCGGCACGCCGGCGCTGCCCTGGGCCTCTTCGGCATACCGTTTCACCGTCTCCTGCATCCGGAGCGCGGCGTAGCAGGCGCGTATCCCGTGGTCCTCGTGAGCGAGCGGCGCGCCGAAGAGCGCCATGATCCCATCCCCCATGACCTGATTGACGGTGCCCTCGTAGCGATGAACCGACTCCATCATCCGTTCGAGCACCGGGTCGAGGATCTTGCGGGCGTCTTCAGGGTCTCGGTCGGCGAGCAGCTCCATGGAGCCCTTCATGTCGGCGAAGAGCACCGTCACGTGCTTGCGCTCGCCCTCGAGGGTTGCCTTCGATGACAGGATTTTCTCGGCGAGATGCTTGGGGGTGTAGCTTTCGGGCGAGGCGAAGCGGCGATGGGCGGTCAGTTGACCGGTCGTGCTTGCTAGGGACGCCCCACAACTATCGCAGAACTTGCTCCTGGCCTCAGCCTTGGCGCCGCAGATGGAGCAGACGGTACCAAACGTCGCCCCGCATTCTCGGCAGAATTGTGCCCCGTCGCGATTCTCTTCTTGACACCGGGGACACTTCATCGCGCGCGGCCTCCAAATTGGGGAGTCGGGCCGGCGTCCTGTGTGGCTCGAGCTTAGCCGGGGACCGCCTGGGGGTCAAGGGTGCGTAACGCATCGGCGACATGAAAAATGTCGTCTCCCCATGGACACTTTCACGATGAGCAGGAAGGAGATGGTCCGCGCCGGAGTGGTCGCCGACGCCCCGCGCGTCGAATCAGCAATCGGGAAGGGGCCGCAGCTATGCCTTTCACGGTGCGCCAGTTTCAGCGGCTCAAGCAGCGCGATCGTGGCGGCACGCAGGAGCAGAAGGGTTCGCGACCAGCGAAAGGGCGTTTGGGGTTCCTACGCTCTGCGCCCAGGAGCGCCCCTAGCTGCGCATCTGTCTGAGCCTGGGCAGCAGATCATGCGCGACCGCGGCGATGGCGTGGTAGTTTTACCCCACGGAATGCGTACCCGATCCAGCCCCTCCACGATTGGCCAAGGGTCTAGTCGCGTAATGCTCGCGCCCGTCAGCATCGACGCGAAGGACACGGCGTTCCATCGCATGCACACATACGCATCCGTTGTCGTGGCCGCTCGGTAGGACGCAGCGGCAGGTGTCGATCGCGAGGAATCCCCGCTCGTCAAACCGAGTAGGCTGACGGGGGTGTGTGAACCGGCGGGGGCACAAGGAACTCGCCGCGCTCGCTAGATGGCCCTGACGACCTCGCCTCGCGAGGGCGACCTCGGCGGCAAAGTCATCGGTCCCTCGAAGATTGGCGGGCCACTCGATCATTGCGCTCTCCGACGTTCGTGCCAACTCTCAAGGCTAGTCTACACCGCGTCCTGACTCGCAAGTGCCTCCCCATACTTCCCCCAGCGATGGCGCCCTGCAGGTTAATCCAGTCCATCTATCGTTCCTCCAGCGTCGTTTGGTCCCCGTCGGCCCAACGTTCATGGGCCACACGTAGTGCAAACGAGTGCGCTGCTCGCCCACCCTACGCCGCTAGGCAGAGGATTGTGCGCAGTCAGGAAGTCAGTCCTGGCTCTGGATGATGCCGGTTACTACAAAATCGGTGTCACCGGGTCGGCCAAACACCGTCACCACGTCACCGCGCTGCAGTAGCCCTCGTGTCTGGGCGCTGATGCCACGCAGCAAGATCGTGACCGCTTTGCCGTCGGTCACCCGGACCACCACCGTGTCCCCGGCCAGCGATTCAAGGCGGCCGTGGATGCGCTGGGACCGCACCAAAGGAACATCCGCCGGCGCAGGCGTAACCTCGGGTGGGTAGATCACCTGGGCCACGAGCTGATCAGAACGAGACCCTTCGAAGCCGATCAGGGTCACCGCAGCCCCTCGTTCCAGGGCTGGAATGCCGGGAACCGCGCGGAGGTCGGCATAGCACACGGTCCCCTCGTCGCTCTTGAGCACCGCCACGGCCGCGTCAGGGCCGAGTCTCGCCGGGTGGAGGAGCGTTCCAGAGACAACGCGGAAGTCGTTGGGTGCTGCAAGAGCAGGCGCCGGCAGGGAAGGAACAACCGGAGCGAAGGAAAGAATGAGGAAAGCAACCATACTTCTCATAGCGAACTCCCGCAGCATGCCGATAGACAGACTATCGTTCCACTCAGTCTAGTCGAGGATCATGGTAAGAATCGAACTAAAACTGTGCCTTATCAACGGCTGTGCGCTCTCCCCGCAAACATTCGGGCGCGACCGCTTCGTCGCCTGGCTGCTAGACGACGCCAGCCATCCTCCACCCAGGTGTCCATGCCGCTGATCGGGCTCGCGCTCTGGATGACAGTCGCGTCGCTCGTCGCACCATTTGACTCGCTGGCAGGCGAGGGGGCGAAGCGGTGGTATCTGTTGGAGCCCCCGGTCGATGAGACATCGGACTTCGCGTACGGGGTTTTGGATCAAGCACCCCTGTCCAAATGGACTCGCATTGCGACATATGACACTGAGGCTGCATGTGAGTACAAACGCAACGAAGCGGTCCAAGCGAGCCGGGATGAAACAGTACGTTTGTCGAAGACATCGCCCCTGCCAAATCTTGAGATATTCAGAGGAGCTTACCGCGACAGTCGCCTCGCCGGCGTTAGTACCTGTGTCTCTGCAGATGACCCTCGACTAACATCGGGATCCACGCCGTAGTTGCCGTTGCCGAGACTCAGGATCATCCGCTGATGAACCGCCGGGCATTCTTCACGCTTACTCTTGGTCTCGTCGCCACGCCGCTCGGCGCCGAAGGCCAGCCGGCGGGGAAGGTGTATCGCGATGATGAAGCAGCGGCATTCACGAGGGTTCGTCGTCCTGGGTAAATCCCTCTTCACTCGCAACAGCCGACGCGTCAACGAACTCGCGTTGCGGAATGGATTGGCCTCCATGTGGCCGCTTCGAGAGGGGGTGGACACTGGGGGCCTGATGTCGTATGGAACCAACGTGGTCGATCTGTTTCGCCGCGCGGCGACCTACGTTGATAAGATTCTCAAGGGCGCGGACCCCGCCGACCTGCCGATGGAGCAGCCCACGAAGTTCGAGCTGGTCATCAACCTGAAGACCGCAAAGGCGCTCGGGCTGACGATTCCCCAGACGCTGCTACAGTGGGCAGATCAGGTGATCGAATGACGACCCGGCGCGCATTTATCCTGGTGTGCGCTGGCGCAGCGACGGTGTGGCCGATGGCCGCCGAGAGCGAGACGGCCGAGAAGGTTCGCCGCATCGGCCTTCTGATGTCTACGACCCCGGTGGCAGCCTCCCACATCGTGGTGGCGTTTGCGGATAGTCTGCGAGAGCTGGGTCACGTGGAGGGGAAAAACGTTGTGTTCGAGTACCGCTGGGCCGAGGGCAAGCCCGAGCACTTCACGAAGATGGCCGCCGACCTTGTGCAGCAAAAGGTGGACGTGATCGTCGCCTCGTCTCAGGCCCCGGCCCTGGCGGCCAAGCGGGCGACAACGACCATCCCGATCGTCATGGTCAACGCGACGGATCCGGTGCGGGTGGGGTTGGTCGCCAGCCTGGCCCGCCCCGGGGGCAACGTCACTGGGTTGTCCCAGCAACTCACCCCTGAGATCCGCGCTAAGCAGGTCCAGCTCCTCAAGGAAGCGCTCCCCAGAGCTTCTCGGGTGGCGGTTCTCCATAGCCCCGCGACGACGGTGGGCCTGCGAGAATACGAGGCGGCTGCACAGGCCTTTCAGCTCCGGATCCAGTTCGTCGAGGTGTCGGGCGCCGACGACCTGGAGCGCGCTTTCACGATGATGGCCAAGGATCGCGTCGACGCGATTCTGGTGCCGGGAGACACCCTCTTGTTCACGGAGCGGCGGCGCGTCGCCCTATTGGCCCGCGAGTACCGGCTGCCCGGAATCTACTCGCTCCGAGAGTTCACCGAGGCCGGCGGTCTCATGTCCTACTCGGCCCGCCTCAGCGAGCAGTTCCGTCGTGCCGCCATCTACGTCGATAAGATCCTCCGCGGCGCGCACCCGGCGACCCTACCCGTAGAGGCGCCGAGCCAGTATGAGCTGGTCATCAACATGAGTACGGCCAAGGCCTTCGGCCTCGCGATTCCCCAGTCGCTCTTGGTGCGAGCGGACGAGATCATCCAGTGATAAACCGCCGTACGTTCGTACACGGGGGCGAAAGGAGGCCGACATGCCAAGATTGGAAGAGGTCGCCAAGCGGTCTCTCGAGCAGCGCCTGGGCCGCATGTCCCGCACCGCCGAGGATCTCGACTCGCGAGATTCCCTGCGTCAGTGGCCCGAGCGCCGTTGACAGAGCAAATGCCACACCGGCAGCGATCGCAGCTTCCGCATCATCTGCCACTCCATTCGTTAGGGTCAAGAGAGGACCACGACCTGAGCGAAAGGCGTGTTAAAGAAGTTTGGCGGTCGCGGCGCTGAACTGACCCTGGGCTATTGAGCACCTAGCCGAAGGCTAGTCTGTTCTCGACCCGGCGAACAATAACGTAATATTTCGAATCACTAAGGTGCGCTAGCATCCCCGCGGGGGTGCCAGACATCATGCCGCACTACACCGCGATCAGGAGCTTCCTCTCCATGCATCACGGCTACTATTGCGAGGGATGCCTGGCGGCCAGGCTCAATCTCTCCGCGGACGAGATCCGACGCAGTGTGGGCCAGCGGGTGTTCGCAGACGTCACCATAGCCTACCGAGTCTGTCAGAGCTGCCTCGGTGAGAAGGGCGTCTTCGCCCTCCGAACTAACGCCTGATCCGTCCCGCGTCGCTCAGTACGGCCCAGGCACTCGGGCCCGGCAATACCTGAGGAACGACGCCGCCAAAGCGCTGGCCGCGTTCCGCGGGCGGCGCGAGGAATTGCTGACGCGGCTCCGTAGCCTGACGATGCTTGTAGCGCACGCTGGCCTCGCGCCCGGTGTTCGTTGAGGCCGGGGCCCTGGTGCGTGTCCTGGCGTTCGGCTAGACTCCGCGCCAGCCATCCCGCACCGAGGTGCCCATGCGGCTGATCGAGCTCGCGATCGTTTTCGTTCTCAACCTGACTCTTGGGCCGCTCGCACTCGAAGCGCAACCGACGGCCAAGATCGCTCGAATAGGCTACCTGGCGATCGACCAAGCCGCTTCCCCCCACCTGCGAGAGGCCTTCCTCCAGGAACTGCGTGACCTCGGTTACATCGAGGGGCGCAACCTCGTCATCGAATACCGATCTGCCGAGGGGAAGTCCGAGCAGCTCCCCGCCCTCGCGGCCGAACTGGTTGCGCTCAAAGTTGATGTTATCGTGGCCCCAAGCACGGTCGCCGCCCAGGCCGCCAAGCAAGCGACCAGGACCCTCCCCATCGTCTCTGTTGCTATCCCGGTGACGAGCGGGCTCGTCACCAGCCTTGCGCGGCCGGGCGGCAATGTCACGGGGTTGTCCTTCTTCTCTCCGGAGCTAGTCGGCAAGTGTCTGGAACAGCTCAAGCTCGCCGTTCCGGCGGTCAGTCGGGTCGCTGCCCTCTGGCAGCCCGGTGGCCAAGGAGAACCCACGGAAAAGGAGATGCTGAAGGCAGCAGAAGTCGCGGCACGGGCGCTGGGGGTACGGCTTCAATTCGTTGAGGCGCGAGGGCCGGAGAACTTCGACAGGGCCTTCTCGGAGATGACCAGGGCGCGCGCGGGTGCGCTGACTGTGTTGCCAAGCAATATGTTCATCAGCGAGCGAAGACGCCTCGTGGACCTGGCCGCGAAGAACCGGCTGCCGGCAGTGTACCCATGGAGGGAGTTCGTCGATGCCGGGGGCCTTATGTCTTATGGATTGAACGTTGCTGATTTGTTCCGACGCGCCGCGACCTACGTGGACAAGATCCTCAAGGGGGCCAAGCCGGCCGACCTCCCTGTAGAGCAGCCGACGAAATTCGAGTTGGTGATCAATCTAAAGACCGCGAAGATACTGGGGTTGACGATCCCCCAGCCCCTGCAACAGCGGGCGGATCAGATGATCGAGTGAGGGAGCAAGATCGCCAGTAGATGCAACGGCACTCGCCAGAGGAGCACGCTCATGATTCTACGTTTAATTCTCGCCATTCTAGCAATAGGTGCGGTCGTGCTTGGGGGGAACGACCTTGCGCGCGCTCAGACACTTGAGTACCGGACATTCCAACCACATGGGGCAGGACCACACCCGGGGGTTGTGTTCGCGTCCGAATGCAGCGGCTTCGCTCCGTCAGTTGCTCCGAAAGCATACGAGCGAGCAGCCGAACAACTGCGGGCCCAGGGGTATTTAGTCCTTTTCGCCGATTATCTCGGCCGGCGTGGTCTAACAAGCTGCGTCAGTGGCCGGATTAGCCTTAGTGACGCCGGCAAAGACGTAGTCGCCGCAGCCACGTGGCTCAAGTCTCAACCATTCGTTGATCCCGCACGTATCAGTGCACTTGGCTGGTCGTATGGGGGCGGTGCCGTGCTCACTGCTCTAGCAGAGCATCGCCAAGACCAATTGAGCTTCTCTCGAGCTATCGTCTACTATCCCGTTTGTCGGGGGATCCGACCCTGGAAGAACGCCACGCCGGTTCTGATGCTCCTTGCCGGTGCCGATGATGTCGCCCCAGGGGACGCGTGCGAAGAACTCGTAAAGAGCAGTGCCACACCAAACGCAGTGAAGATCGTCCTGTATTCAGGAGCACAGCATGCCTTCGACGTTTCTGAGTTACCCGCCAAGATGACATATCGCTTCGGCACGATTGGCTATGATCCCCAGGCTGCCGCCGCCGCGCAGCAGGAAATCGAGAAATTCCTCAAGCCGGCGAATTAGATGGCGGCGAAACAAGGGCTTAACCTTGTCATCGAGTCGCGCGATGCAGAAGGGAAGACCGAGCCGTTCGGTGAACTCGCAGCGGAACTTGTGCGCCTCAAGATTGACGTGATCGTCGCGTCCAACCCGGCGGCCACGTTTGCCGCCAAGAGTGCGACGACATCGATCCCGATCGTCATGGTGAACACTCCTGATCCGGTTCAGCTGGGCCTTGTCGTCAGCCTCGGGCGACTGGGCGGGAACGTCACTGGCACCACCACCCTGAGTGCGGACTTGAGCATCAAACAGCTCGGGCTGCTTAAGGAGACGGTTCCTCGGGTCGTGCGAATCGCCGTCTTGTCGAATCCAAGTAATCCGTGGCACTCACTCGCCATAAAGGGTGCCGAGGCTGCCGCCCGATCATTAGCGGTACAGCTTCAAATCGTGGCGGTGCGAGGTCCCGAGGAGTTGGACAATGCGTTCGCGACGATGACTAGGGAACGGGCCGGAGCCGTCCTGGTCCTATCAGACCCGATGACGTTCTTTCATCGAATCCGACTTGCAGACCTCGCGGCCAAACGCCGTCTGCCCGCCATGTACGGCGTGAGGGGATATGTAGACGCCGGTGGCCTTATGTCCTACTGGGCACATCAAGCGGATCTCTACCGGCGCGTCGGGAGCTACGTGGACCGGATCGTCAAGGGCGCCAAGTCCGACGACCTGCCCATCGAGCAACCGACGAGATTCGAACCGGTGATCAACCTCAGGACTGCTAAGGCGATCGGACTGACTATCCCGCGTGGCCTACTGATTCGGGCCGATCAGGTCATCGAGTAGCGCGTGCTCGACCAGCGCCGTGGACGTGACCGCTCCGACGCCAAGCTGGCTCGGTGGGAATGCACCGCTCGGCTGGTGAGCGACTTTCTACGTAGCCGGGATGGAGCATTTCCCCACGAGCGCGACGGGCACCGGCTGGGAGCAGACGCCTTTGGCGGGCCGTCCAGAGGGCGGCGTGCGCGATACTCGGCGCCGCATGATGACGCTAACGGGGTGGCAGGTACAGTGCAACCGCATGGGTCGCTGGCGTGACGAGCAGCTCTGAGCCAATCTTCAGGGTCGAGCATCTCTCTCTGGCCTATCCCGGCCGGCGCGGCCAGCCGCTCGCCCAGATCCTCACCGACGTCTCGGTGGAGGTTGTGCGCGGCGGAGCGCTGACGCTCGTGGGGCCGTCGGGCTCCGGCAAGTCGTCGCTCCTCCGCTGTCTCAACCGCCTGGAGGAACCGACTGACGGCGTCGTGCGCTTCGACGGCCGCCCCATCACCGAGCTCGACCCCCGCGAGCTCCGCCGCCGCGCTGCCCTCGTGCTGCAGGCGCCCGTACTGTTCGAGGGCACTGTGCGCGAGAACTTGATGGTGCACGCGCCAGCCGTCACGCTGGACGTCTCGGAAAGCCGCCTGCGCGAGACGCTGAGCGAAGTCGGCCTGGAGGCCGCGCTGCTGGAGCGTGACGCCGCCATGCTCTCTGGCGGAGAGAAGCAGCGAGTCACGATCGCCCGTGCGCTGCTGCGCGATCCACAGGCGCTGCTGCTGGATGAGCCAACGTCCGCCCTCGATCCGCCCAACGCCACGCTAGTCGTGCAGACCATCTGCAGCCTGCGCGAGAGCCGCGGCCTTAGCATCGTGGCGGTCACCCACGCGCCCGAGCTGGTGCGGCGGCTTGGCGGCGCGCTCCTCTACCTGGTGAAAGGTCGCGTGCAGGCCTACGAGCCCGTCCATGGCGCCGGCGTCATCGACAACCGCCTCCAGGCCTTCCTCTCTGGCACCCATCCGTGACGACGGGCGGCTTCGGCATCATCGATCTCTCCTGGTGGCAGGTCGTTCTTGCCTTGCTACTGGTGATCGTGATCGCCACCGTCTCGCTGCGCCAGCGCCTCGGCCTCGAGCGCGACCTGCTGATCGGCACGATCCGCACGATCGTCCAGCTCTATCTCGTCGGCCTCATCCTCGCCGCCGTCTTCAGCGCCGCCCGCTGGTACTGGGTGTTGGCGATCCTTGTCGTGATGGCCGCTATCGCCACCCACGCCGCTGTCTCCCGCCTGGCCAAGCCCATCCCCGGCGTCTACTGGATCGCAGCCGCCGCGCTCACCATCTCGACCGCCGCGACGATAACGTACGTGATCGGGATTGTGGTGCAGCCACGACCGTGGTGGGAGCCGCAGTACCTGATCCCGATCGCCGGGATGATCCTGGGGAACTCCATGACCAGCGCAGCCCTGGCGGGCGACCGGCTGCAGTCGGACCTGTTCGCCCGCCGCGATGAGGTCGAGGCGCGCCTGGCGCTCGGCTTCTCGGGGCTGGAGGCAGTGCAACCGCTGGTGCGGGCGGCGCTGCGCGCATCGATGATCCCGACGGTGAACGGGATGATGACCGTCGGCGTCGTCCAGCTCCCGGGGATGATGACGGGACAGATCCTGGCAGGGGCATCGCCGCTGACGGCTATCCGCTATCAGATCGTGGTGGTGTTCATGCTGGCGGTGGCCACCACGCTGGGGTCACTGCTGTTCGTGCGGCTGGCGGTGGCGAGGTATCTGACGCCGGCGCACCAGCTGCGGCGGTATCTGCTCTAATGCGATGCACGGCTCTGGCATCCTTGGCTCCGAATAACCGCGTCCTGCGCGCGATGCAGCGTGAGAAGGCGAGCGTGAAACGGGCAGGACGCTCCAAGGAGCGCACTCGATGACCGATCCTGCCGCTCAGTTCCGCCCCGAGACTCTCGTGGCGATTGAAGCGGTGACGCGAGCGCTCACTATCGCGCAGCCTGGCGTCAGCACTGAAGACATCACCGCCAAAGGCGGCCGCGATCTCGTGACGGTGGTGGATGTCGCCGTGGAGGACACCGTTCGAGGCATTGTGACCGACGCGTTGGCCTTCTCGGTGATAGGCGAGGAGCGTGGTGGCGAGGCGGCCGATGACTCGCCGCACTGGCTCATTGATCCCATCTGCGGCACTCGGAACCTCGCGTCCGGAATCCCGCTGTATTGCGTGAACGTGGCGCTCGTGGAGGGCAAAGAGGTCACTCTCGCCGTCGTCGGCGATCCGTCAACAGGCGAGATCCATATTGCGGAGCGGGGCCGAGGGGCGTGGAGCCTGAAAGACGGCGCGCGACACCGGCTGACCACCAGCCAGGAGAGCCGGACGATTGTCATCGAAGACGGCCAGTCGAAGGGCAATCGCCGCGAGCGAGCCGCGCAGTTCATTGCCGCGGCCATCCGCGCAGATCGCTGGGACTTTCGTTCGCTGGGAACCACATTGGCCTCGCCTTATCTGGCCGCCGGCCGGATCTCGGCCTACATCGTCTTTTGGGTCTCGGCCATCCACGCTGGAGCAGGCAGCCTTCTCGTCACTGAAGCCGGCGGCACTCTATCCGATATCGACGGCCGCCCCTGGACCATCCGCTCAGATTCGCTCGTTGCTAGCGCCCATCCCGATCTCCACGAGGAACTCCTCGAGCTCGCGCGCACCCCCGTGGACCTCCGACTCTAAACGGACAAGACATGGGGTGCCGCAGGCTTCCTCAGGCGCTTGAGCCCTTGCGGGGTTTCGTCGCGAACGTCGCAACGAGGTGATCGAGATACCGAACGTCGAGTGGCTTTGGGGCGTAGGAAACGGCCCCCAGCTTCAGCGTCTCGGCGGCCACGGAGCCGTCCGTGTTCGCCGTCAGCATAATGACCGGAATGGTAGGGTCCAGAGCCCGGAGGGACGCGAGCACCTCGACGCCGGTCATCCCTGGCATCTCGACGTCCAGGATCACCACGTGCGGACGGGCGCGCGCGACCAGCTTCAGCGCTTCGCCCCCTCGTGTTGCCGTCTCGACGACGTAGCGGTTCCCAGGGCTCTCGAGGTATTCGCGGATCGTGTCGAGGAGCGCAGGATCGTCGTCAACGACGAGGATCCGGATCTGCCCGTCTGTCACTGAGCCATTCCGCTGAACATCGTAATCCGGGCGGTGGCCCAAGGCCTAAGGGCGTCGATTCTCGTGACCAGGCAGGGCCTCGCACGGAACGGGCAGAACGCCGACCTCATCGGGCGGACCGCCCGGAGGTGCCGCTCTAGTCTTCGCCTCGTGACCAAGCAAGCCCTCGAAAAGTCGCCGATCCCGGACCCACAAGTGGCATGGCACCGCCTTTGCCCTCGAGCTGATTCAACGTTTCGTGGAGGAGGAGACGTCATGACGACCAGGACCATGCCGACCATTGTAGTGCTCGGTGCCGCGTTGGCTTTGGCCGCTCTCTTCCCGGCGTCGGCCGAAGCGGCGCCCTGTCCTGAGAGCGCGGCCGACACGGCGGCGCACTCAGCACTCCTCGGTAGCCAGGGACGCTACGACGGGGCGGAGGCGCTGTCTCAGCCGGCGTTCGCGATCTTCAAGCTGGCCTCGAGCCCGGATCACGACGAGATCGCGGTGAATTCTAACCGCCTCGGCGCGACGGACCACGCCGCTGACGCTGGAGTGTCGCACCAGCGGTTGCTGACCATCATGGGTTGAAGAACATGGCTTGAAAAACTCAATGCTGGCGCCCAAACCGCTGGCCGAAGGCGATCCTGATTTGCTATCGCTCACGGACTCGACGAACCGGTCCACGGACGAGTCGGCGCGGCCGCTAGGCCCGAAGCCGATCGCGACGGACCCCCGTGAGCGCGCATCGCGCGTGTGGTACCGCATCGCGGCGCTGATCAGCCGCAAGCGGAAGGATCTCGCGATCGACATCATCGAGGGCGAGATCCGATCCGCCCAGCACGATGCTCTCCACGAGGCCGAGCGCCTCGTGGTCAGCGGATTCGGGACGCAGACGATCGCGAAGGAACTGCGGAAACGTGCCGAGCGGACGATCCGGCCTCTCCCACGGTCGTAAGTTCGCGAGCGAGGGCGACAACTCGCCACTATCACGGCCGCTGTCGCCAACGGCCCGGCACGGCGTGCAATTCACCGCGACATAGCGCACACCCGATCCGGCGGTGGGGACGGTAGATCGGCGATCCACCTTATGGGATTTTGAAGTCCGGGAGGCCCACCCGGTTCCTAGACGCCTACAGTCCTGTACCTACGCTCCGCTTGGGGACGGCCGTTTAGGGATGAAGTCGCCGCCCTGTTCGCCAACGCCACGCCGCCCGCTTGGAATCGTTATCTGCTGACGGTTGCCTGCCAATGCGGTGTGGTATCTGAGCGCTGGATCACGCCTTCGGACGCGGGCTAGTTGTTACACGTCGCTATAGTTGTTATATATGTCGTGTAGTTGCCGTGTTCAGTGAATGTCGGTCGAGCATTCCGGGGAATCACCCTATTGTTCGATTCACTCCTCTGGGCTACGGGTGGGCATCAGGTGTCACCGAATGGATCTCCATCAGGTCACCCAGAAGCGCATGAGTCAGCGCTATGGTGTGCCCACCGCTCTCCCGGGATTCGTCGTATACGCCTTCCGGCTCTCTGGTCGCGGAGTCTTCTGACCACGCAGCCTCCCACTGCGCTGCGTCGAGTAGCCGGCGTCGCCCGGGCGTTCGTCTTGAAGTGAATCACAGGCCTGAATAAGTCAGCGTCTGGAATCCCGGCGGAGGCGATCATGGCAGACTTGGCCTTCATCGTGTCGCGCACCGCGCCGAAGACATACATGTACATCAAGCATGTATTCGCCGACGAGCATAGTGACGTGGGGGTGATCCTCGACCGTCGAGGGCATGAACGGCGCCGAACCCAGAGGCCACTGCCAACCGAGAGACGCCACATGGAGCGGCGCCATCGTGACGTAACTGGGGAACTCCAATCATCCGGCTGGGCCGTGGTGAGGCGCGTGGTAAATCCGATGATCCCCGACGCCACCCGCTGCGTCGAGCTGGGCTGTCAGGAGGAAGGAGTTGTCGGCCTGAATGGTGCCTGGCTGTGTCTGACGCACGTCGACATTCGCTTCGCGATGATGAAGGCGCGGCTGGACCGGGCTTCTTCTTCTCGGGCGGCTCCCTAGCCATCCCGGCTCGCCCTCCCCGAGCGCTGCGGTTGATTCATTTACGAAGATCTCCAGCGCCCACGCAACTCACAGCTCCGACAACCCTTGTCCTCCGTCCTACAGTTCATGGTGCCCTGCGCGCACTCGCCAGGTCGGCGGACGATCCGCGCCCCCTTACAGCAATCCCGTCGTCAGCGTTAGGCCGGTGGAGCGGGCGGGGGCCCGACGGGCGGCGAGGGAATCGGCGGATTCGGAATCCACACCCATTTGTAAGGCGTGACTGCGCCATCGCCTTCGAGCACGTATCGCCCGTGCGGATACTGGATAACCCTAGGCTGCGTCGATGCCGGCGCGGCATAGGCCTGGTGGGCATAAGTCGACGGCGCCGAGTAGACAGGCGGGGCCGAGTAGTTGACGGGAGGCGCCTGGTAGACAGGTGCGGGTGAGTAGTAGACGGGGGCTGGCGCGACAACAACCCTGGGAACGGTGTGGGCCAGGACTTCGCCCACGATGATGAACGGCGCGAAGATCGCGAACGCGGCCAGGCCGATCACTCCTCTTCCCAGCCCATGACCATGACCTCCGGCGTGAGTTGCGGGCGCCGTGCTAGCGACGAGAAAGACGGCGATAAGAAGAACCGTCACGATTCGACGCATGGTTACCCTCCACTCGCGAGCGGGCCGACTACCAAGTCAGCCGCAGCCTACCATCTGCGGACTCGCAGAGGAAGCACCTCGGTGGCTACCTCCTTTCCTTTAGGAGCCAGTCGATCACGGCTCGGGGGTCAGGTTCGTCCGGAGGCGAGGGCTGCGGTGCTTCCAAAGGCCGCACAGGCTGTTGTGGCTGCGGCGGCTCTCTCGTACCGGGTGGTGCAGGGATGCTCGTTGGCGTTTCCGCGGCTGGCCGGTCTCGGCCGCGAATTTCCGAAGGAGGTGGTTGCGCGGAACGGTCTCGCAGCCGGTCAGATCCGGTCTGCACAATCGATGGCTCAGGCGGTGGGACTGGCCGCCACAAGGCGACGGGGGTGGCGCAGCCACTCGCCACGGCTGCAATCAGAAGAACCCTCACGGGCCGGGTGTGGCCCAACCACCACTGCATTTGGCAGGGAACCTACGGCCCGCATGGGAGGCCCGTCAAGTGGACTCGCCAGGCCCGCTTGGAGCGCGGGTCACTAATCGGGCGGTTGTGCGCCATTGCACGGGCGGTCTATGATCGACGGACGTCGCCGAGCACTGCCCCAACTCTTCCAGCCGATAGGAGAATGGCCATGCGCGAGAAGAATCGCAGGAAGACCGCGCGCAAACGCGCCGCCTTCAAGAAGAAGCAGAAGAAACGCCGCGCTCGCGCCGCCGGCTGAAACTGGGCCGTTCGGGCTGCGGATCGCGTTGCGGCGGGGGCGTGACGCCGAGCGGGATGCTGCGGCATCCGGGTCTTTCTTAGCTGAAGTTGAATGAGCGACGTGAAGGCCGAGCGCCCGTGTCGGGAGGGCGAGAAATCTTCAGGACGACGGGCGGGTTAGTTGCGGTTGGAAGTTTGTGAAGTAAACTAAGCCGGGCTGGACGCCCACGCATCAAGCAGGCCCATCACCGGCCTCTCCTGCCATCGGGGGCGATACCCGCAGGAGCGTGGCCACCGTCCAGTCCCTCGATATGCTCCTCCACGGGGCTCGCTAGCGCGTTGAACCAAGGCGTTGAAAATAGTGGGACGGAGGAGGGTCGTATGCGCCGCTTGCCGCTCAATGGATGGCTCAGTGCGGTAGCTGTCCTGTCCGCCACTGCATGCACGATCCCGCCTGCGCCGGGCTCGTCGGCTACGCTGCCAGCCCAGGTGCTGCCCGCTGACGCGCGTGCGCTCGCCTACGGTCGGACGGTCAGCGAGGTGATCCGGAGTCCGGAGCTAGGAGACAAGATTGCCAGTCTCTTCGGAGCGGACTGGATGCCTAGTTCACAGGGGCGCGGGCAGGTCGCTTCGGGTGCGGCGGCGTTCTTCGAAAAGGGGGGACCGCTGCGGATGGTCAGTGTCGCGGGGAAAGATTACGTCGCGGTCACCGGGTGCGTCCCCAACACCTGCCCGACCCGCCGTGTGCTGATGCTGATCGGTGAAGGCGGGTCGCCGCTGCTCGCGCGGCTCGACGACGGCGCGGTGCCCCACTATTACACCTACAGCAGCGGAGGCGTAGTGCCGCCGACCGACGCATCGGCTATCGTAGACGCGGGGTTGCGCGCCTTACAGAGCGTCGGCGACGCGTACCCTTAGGTCGCGGACGCGATGGTGTGGGCAACGAGATGGTCCAGTTCGCGCACATCGAACGGCTTGTGGAGAAAGCCAGCTGCCCCTTCGACCAGCGCATCGGCCTCCCTTTGGCTGTCCCAGTCTCCGCTCATCATGAGGACCGGCGCATTCACGCCAAGGTCGCGGACGCGCTTCAGCAGATCGAGGCCCTGTCTCCTGAGCAAGGGATCGCCTATTCCGGGCATGACCATGTCAAGCAGAATGAGGTCAAAGCGCTCACCTTGAAGGACGGCGAGCGTGTCGGCGACAGAATGTGCGGTCGTGATCTCATACGCGTACCCGTGCTTGAAGGATACGAGGATCTCCCGCAGCACGTCGAGCACGCGTGGCTGGTCATCGACGATCAGGACTCGCTTCGTCATCTTCTCTTCGGCACCCGGAGTGCCCGAGGTGCAAATGATATCAACGTGGAGTGCCAAAGCGAGCCTCACGACCTCGTTGCTCGCCACACAGTTCGGTCGAGGGCATACCACACGACCGGAACTTCAGGATTCATCCAGTAGCGTGTGCCTCGGTGTGTCAGCCCCGCTTTCTCCATCACTCGGCGAGCTGCGGCGTGAGACGCGGCGGTGACGCTGATTATGCGTTCAAGGCCATGCTGCTCAAAGCCGAAGCTCAGCGCCGCCAGGGCTCCTTCGGTGGCGAGGCCGCGACCCCACCATGCCTGGTGCAGCTCGAAACCGACTTCGATCTTGTCCACATCCGGCCAGTCTTCGAGCTCATCGAGACCAATCTTGCCGATCCAGCAACCGGTCGCCCTGTCGATAGCCGCCCATGGGCCGAACCCGTTTACACGCCATTGGCGCAAGCTGGCTTCGGCGAGCCTCGCGATTCGGTCGGGCGGCAGGTTTCGCCCTCCCCTGACGGCGGGATCACTAAAGAGGCGCTGAAGTTCGACGCCGTCTTCTTCGCGCCAGGGCCGCAAAAGCAGGTGCTGAGTCTCGGAAAACCCTCGACGTTGCGACGGATCAGTTCCAGCCAAGAAACAAAGGATGCTGCGGCATCCCACGCGCCATCCCGCTCAATTCCGGCTCATCGCGGCATCGTCAGACTGGACGGCCTTGAAGGCAGTGCAGCGGGTGGCGGATCCTCCCAGCACTTGAGGAAACCGACGGCTCGGATTGGATGAAGAATGCCCGCCAGATCCGCCCGGATGGCGTCTTTCGCGGAATAGGTTCGAAGACCGTCGCCAGAGTCCTTGATTCTCGCGAGCGGTGCGGCCTTCCCATCTATGCCCACGGGTGCCCGAATATAGCCGAAGTGTAGATGCGGCGGCAGGTTCTTCGTTTGTAGGTTCGCGGCGTTTCCGGAGTAGCCGATCGTGCCGATCATATCGCCCGCGGCGATATTGCTATTCGCGTTCACCTCGACCGTATGCAGGTGGCCGTAGATGGTGTACCCGCCGTCTCGGTGGTCGAGGACTACTGTTCGGCCGAGTTTCCCCCAATCGCTGCGCGCCGCCACGACCACCTTCCCAGTCGCGACAGCGAAAACGGGTTCACCCACCCAACCATTCAGATCCACGGCTCCGTGAATGCCGTTCTTCCGCGTCGCATAGAATCCCCCGCCTTCGCTCGCCTCAGAATCGCTGCCCCGTACCATCGCCACTCGACCGAGTGGACACACAGGGCACGGCGTGAGGTCCGCCAATGGAGACAACGGCTGGGCGTTCGCCATGACCGGCATTGCGACGCTGAGAAAGGCTATCGAGGCAACGACGGCACTCTTCGTGGGCGCGATGAACGACGTAGACACAGATTCATCGTACCAGGACTGCACGGGGGCGTTGTTCGCTTGCAGAGGGGGAAATCCCCTACGGCGCCCCAGGAATGCCCCCGCGATCTCCTTGACGTCAGCGATCTGCTTTTCGCCGGCGACTCCACCAAGCGGGTGCACTGCGAACACCGCGGCCAGAAGCAGCGCAACTTACGTCCTCATCGCTGATCTCCCTTCCCTTGGCGGGGAGTCTAGCAGATGGTCGTAGCCACGTGGTCCTCTGCTTCGTGGCCATCTGGGCATTGCGCGGCTTCTCCGATACCGTTATCACGAGAGGACACAGATGCGTTCCGTCTTCCCACGCGCGGCAGTGCTGCTCCTCGTCGTCACCTCACCGGTGGCCGCGCAGGCGCCGTCGACTCCTTCCGAGACACGGCAGACACCGCCATCGGAAGTCATTCAACTCCCTCCGGTCCAGGTCATTGGCACCACGCCGGTCCCGGCTCTGGGAGTCCCACTCGAGAAATATCCCGGTAACGCGCAACGGGTGACAGCCGAGGACATCAAGAACCAGAACCTCGTCAATCTGCCCGAGCAGCTCTTCCGCAGTTTCGGCTCCGTCAACACGATCGGCGCCCAGGGCAACCCCTGGCAGAACGACCTCACCTATCGTGGCTTTCTAGGCGGACCCCTGACGGGTAGTCCCATCGGGTTGTCCGTGTATCTGGACGGCATGCGCTTCAACGATGGCTTTGGGGACACGATCAACTGGGACCTCATCCCTCAGTTCGCCATCTCCGGGGTGGACGTCATTCCCGGCTCCAATCCGCTCTTCGGCTTGAATACGCTCGGCGGCGCACTCTCCATGCGCACCAAGCGCGGCTTCGACTTTCCCGGGTTCGAGTTCGGTACCTCCGGGGGCTCCTGGGGACGTTGGACCGTCGAGAGTGCATACGGAGGCTCGCAAGGCCCATTCGACTGGTTCCTCGGGTTCAACGTTCTCGGCGAGAACGGTTGGCGCGACGAGTCGCCCACCGATTTGCGCCAGCTGTTTGCCAAGGTGGGATACCGGACGTCCCAGTCCGACCTCGAGCTGAGTTACATCTTCGCCAACAACAAGCTCGTCGGTAACGGGCTGGTGCCCGAGAGCACGCTGGCCGTGGATCGAAGTGCCGTCCACACGTTCCCCGACCAGACCAAGAACGTCATGCACCTGGTCAATCTGCGGGGGAGTCAATGGTTGTCGGACGCCGTGCTGCTGTCCGGAAACGTGTTCTACCGCAACTACACCCGCGAGACCCTGAATGGCGACGCCGAGGTCAACTGCGTCGACGACGTCGCCGATACCCAGGTGTTCACGGCGAACCGGCGCCCTCTGCACCTCGGGCTATGCCGGGGCTCTGCCGTCGGGTTCTTCGACGCCCAAGGTAACCCCCTCGCCGGGAATCTGCAGCTCGAGGCGGAGGGCCAGGACCGCATCACCAAGACGCGCACCCAGGACTGGGGCGCGACGCTTCAGTTGCAGCACCGAGGCAAGATCTTCGAGCGCGACAACCGGTTCACCCTGGGCTTCGCCTACGATGGGCACGCCACTCGTTTCGCTCAGAGCGAAGCGCCGTCGGACTTCGTGCGCCAGGGACACAGCGTCGGCACCGTCCGGACAGGTGACTTCGAGACCGACGTTGACGCCAGGACCGGGCAACAGAACTTCGGCGTGTACCTGGCCGACACGTTCGAGATCTTGCCGCGGCTGGGGCTCACGCTGGCAGGGCGATTTCAGCACGTGAGCATCAGCATCCGCGACCGCTCGGGCGGCAATCCGGCTCTCGACAGTGACCACAACTTCGATCACTTCAGCCCGGCCGTGGGGTTCACCTATCAACCGATCACCAGTCTGACGACGTTCTTCTCCTACAGCGAAGGGTTCCGCGCTCCGACCCCAGCCGAGCTCACCTGCGCCGCCCCCGACGCTCCCTGTCGACTCCCCAGCGCCTTCGTCGCGGATCCGCCGCTCGACCCCGTCATCGCGCGCACCTACGAGTTCGGCCTGCGGGGTAAGGTGTCGCTCGGGGATACGTTGGCGTGGAGCCTCGCCTTCTTTCGCACCGATTTGAAAGACGACATCCTGTTCATCGTTGCCGAGACGGGAGGGGCTGGCTTTTTCCAGAACGTGGCCAAGACCCGTCGCCAGGGCGTGGAGGTCGGACTGCAGGGGAGGTGGAAGAGGCTCGGCTACTATCTGAGCTACGCCTATGTCGATGCGACTTACCACAGCAGCGAGACGCTGGCGAGCGTCACGGATCCCAACGGCGTCCGAGTTCAGTCCGGTGACCACATCCCCGGCATCCCGGCTCAGAACGTCAAGGTTGGAGCGGAGGTCGAGATCTTGAAAGGCGTCTTCGCGGGCGCGAACGTCATCCACGCGTCCGGGAGCTATCTACGCGGCGACGACGGGAACAATCAGCCCAAGCTGGACGGCTACACCACGCTGAATCTGGCCGTCCGATACGTTCCGATCAAGCACGTGGAGCTGTGGGGACGCGTCGACAACGTGACGAACGCTCACTACTCGACAGCGGGTGCCCTGAATTTCAACGCTTTCGCCGATCCTATCGCCGTCGAGAGGTTCGTCGCCCCGGGAGCTCCGATCGCCGTTTGGGGCGGTGTCAAGGTCCGCTTCTGAGCCGCTACCGTTTGCGACGCTACGTGAGGGGCTTCGTCATGAAGATGCGGCTAGTGCCCAGTGGAAGGCATGGGACGCTCCCGAGGATGCGATAGCCGTGCCGCTCGTAGAAGGCCGGCGCTTGGAAATTGATCGTGTACAGGACTGCGTTGACGCAGCCACGCCGCCGAGCCTCGTCCTCGGCGAGCCGCAACAGACGACTGCCGAGTCCGTCGCGCCGCAGATTGGCTGGAATGAAGAAGAGGTCGATGAACAGTAGACCGAGCGACGTCCGGCCGGTGAGGCCGCCGATTGGTTGGTTGGTCTGAGGGTCGTGGACGACCACCGCCAACGGCCGACTGTCCCTGATCCCGCTCTGCTCTTCGTTGAATCGCGCCAACCCGGAACCGATCGCATGCTCCTCCTCCGCGGTAGGCGCGTCGGTGAGCTTCACGATGGGCTCGAGGCGATCGGCGCGGTCGCTCACGGGCGTTTCACACGGAAGTGCACGCGTCGGTTCTTCGCGGCGCACGCGTCCGACCTGTCCTTGCACACCGGGTGGTCTGAGCCAAAGCTGACGGTCAGCAGGCGTGATTCGGGCACGCCCATCGCCATGAGAAACCTGGCGGCCGCCTTGGCCGCAGCTCTGCGAGGGCCGCGTTGTCCTCGCGGGCCTCTTTGGCGTCCGTGTGGCCTTCGAGGAGCACGAAGTAGTCGCGATTGTCGACCAGCCAGCGGGCGACCAACCAACGGGCGTTGCCCACCATGATGCTGGCCCCGTCGCGGACGATGTCCGCGCGATTGGGCTCGAAGAGCACGTCCTTGAGCGCCGGCTCGTCCGTGAATTCATCGAGGTTCTGCGGAGCCCCCAACCTCCCGGCTGAATCCGTTGGCGTTGTCTGCGTCTGCTCCGCAATCGCTGGGGGTGTGGGCTGTGTAGTCGGCGACTCCGGCTGTGCCGTTGTGGACGGCGTTGACGGCTTCGCCTGCTGCGCGCACCCGGACAGGACCACCAGCAGCGCGACATCAAGTGCCAGAGCGAGCCCGATCAGGCGCATGCCCACCTCGGTTGGGAAAGACTCGCCGGAGTGTAGTACGGACCACGGCCGACGAACGGACGTTCGCTATTCACCTTCGCACGCGCGCGTAGCACCAGCAGTCGCCGGCGGCGCCATCGAGATTCGGGAAGACAACCCAAGCGCTGAGCCGTCCTTCGCGCACCATACCGGCCTTCTCCAGCACTCGCGCCGAAGCGCCATTGTCGACATGGCAATAGGCCCACACGCGGACGACTCCTGGATTGTCGAAAGCCCACTCGACGATCCGAGTAGCGGCTTCCGTCGCATAGCCACGCCCCCAGTGGGGTTGTGCGATCGCGTAGCCCAACTCGATACGATGCCCGTGGAGTCTGACCCCCGCCGCGCCGACGAGGGCATCATCGTCACGGCGCGCAAGCGCCCAGTGCAACTCGCGTCCCGAGGCGACAGCCTCGGCGACGTACTTGAGGAAGGCGGTCGCGTCGTCGAGTGATCGATGCCGCGGCCAGCTCACGAAGCGCGCCACCGCGGCGTCGTGAGCGTACGCATAGATGGCTGGTGCGTCTTCTCCCCGCAACGCTCTGAGGAGCAGGCGCGGCGTGGCCAGGACGGGCACCGTGTTCGCAGACATGGGCTACCGAGCGGGAAGTCTAGCACTGGCCGGTGAGGCAACCCATGGCACTGATCGGTATGAGCCCTAAAGGTATTTACCTGATGGACAGCCCCACGTAGAGGGCGACACTAACCGTCGCCCATGGACGCGCGCCTCTAGACCTGTGCCATGCCGCCATCGACGAACAATTCTGTTCCCGTGATGTAGCTGCTGTCGTCGGAAGCGAGAAAGACGACGGCCTTCGCGATCTCGCTGGGAGCACCGAGCCGGCCGAGGGGAACGGTGCTGGAAAGCATCTTCAGGCGTTGCTCGCCCGCGCCCGTGGAATCCATCAGGTCATGCAGGCCTGGCGTCAGGATCGGACCCGGACTCACCGCGTTCACGCGAATGTGCCGATCCTTCAAGTCGGTCGTCCATGTCCTCGCGAACGAACGCACGGCGGCCTTGGTGGCGCTGTAAACGCTATTGGCCGGCAGTCCCTTACTGGCCACGATCGACGCGTTCAGGATGATGGAGCCGCCGTCCGGCATCAGCGGAAGCGCCTTCTGTACCGTGAAGAGGAGCCCCTTCACATTGACATCGAAGATGGAGTCATAGTGCTCCTCGGTGATCTTGCCCAGAGGGGCATACTGCGCGATACCGGCATTCGCGAACACGACGTCAAGCCTGCCCTTCTCCCGCTCGACTTGCGCGAAGAGACGATCGAGATCGGCAAGGTTCGACATGTCTCCCTGGACCCCGGTGACGTTTCTATCGATCTCCTTCACCGCCGCCGCCAGCTCCTGAGCGCGCCGCCCGCTTATGTAGACGTAGGCGCCCTCGTTCACGAACTGCTTTGCCGTCGCAAGGCCGATGCCACTGGTGCCGCCCGTGATCAGCGCGATCTTTCCATCGAGCTTCGCCATGATGCTCTCCGCCTCCCGTGTTCCCGCTCGAGCGCATCGTGCGCGTCTTCTGTCACGTAGGACGCCGGCCGGAGTCGGACAGATTCGAGGGGCGATTCGGGCGTAATGCCCGCGCTGCTCGTGGACGCTTGCCCGAGCTGCGAGCACGATCACGACGAATCGCCCGTTGTTCACGGCGCTGAGCCACGGTACAGTTTTTGCCCTGTCCCCCCGGCGGGTTGGGTCGACATACACTTACGGACACAGGAGGTGCAAGGATGCCCAAGTACGTGATCGAACGAGAATTGCCCGGTGCGGGAAAGCTGTCGCGGCAAGAGCTGCAAGCGATCTCGGAGAAGTCGTGCTCGGTCCTCGACAAGCTGGGGCCGCAGATCCAGTGGGTGCAGAGCTACGTGACAGACGACAAGATCTATTGTGTCTACATCGCGCCCGACGAAGCGATGGTTCGGGAGCATGCGCGGCAGGGCGGCTTTCCGGCCAACCGTGTCTCAGAGGTTCGAACGATGATCGACCCCACGACGGCGGAGCGCTGATCGCGTCGAGCGTGGCGGTCTGGCGATCCGACGCCAGACCGCCAGGGTCCTACACTTCCGGAGGCGCCGCTCCCCGGACGTCCCGGAACCAAGGAGGTCTCCGGCGCCGCAGGAACTTGCGGAAAACACAACGAAACTCCCCTCAACGCGCCAGCGGCAAGAGCCTCACGAGCACGAGATGGGTGGGCCAGTAGACGAACACCGGGAAAGCAACGATGATCATCGCCAGGTAGACCTTTGGCGAGAACCGGCGTTGAGGTTTGCTACCGGGCCCGAAGACCCAGTTGATGTTCTCCGTCGGGTTCGTCAGCATGTAGCAGACGAGAAACAAGACCGTTCCGAGGATGGTCTGGACGAATAGCGCCCTTGGGTCGTAGCCGATCTGCGTCAACGTCCCTACCAGCAGGACGGGCAACACCACGTGGAAGAGCGACAGTCCTCGCAAGTAGCGGGGCAAGCTCGCATCGAACATGTAGGTCGCCATCCCCAGCGGGGCTCGCCCGGTGAGCAGGCGCGCGAAGAAGTCGAGATTCCAGAGCGTCTCGGGTAGCGCCACCGCGACCGTCAGGGTGCTCACGATGAGCGGGCTCTCCGCCCACAATCCCGGCACCATGCCCAGAAGCGTCACGTCCGAGAACCAGAGGAAATTCGCCGGGCCGTAGTGCTTGAAATAGATCGGAACCAGGACTACGACGAACATCGTGTAGACGAGCTTGATCCAGAGCGCAAGCTGCGTCGCATCGCTGGTCACCGACGAGGATTTTGCGCTATCGAGGTCGACGGCCGCTAATGTTTTGATCGGAGCCGATCCGGTCGCGACCTCAGATGCGATCGGCGTCTCGAGCCTCCTCGTCGGTCTGTTGCTCGATTCGCCAGCGTCGACGGTCTCTCGCGCTCAGGATCTCGTCGGACGTGATGACTTCAGCATCGGGAGACCGCTCGACGCCCAGCGGGCGTGCCAGCTCGTCTACGACGTCCTGATCCGGCGTGGCGACGCTTCCGCCGACGGCCTCTTCTCCCGAGCTCTGCGCGCGCTGCCAGTCCGCGTCGACGTCGCCGCCACTATCGATAGGGCTCACACCGTGATGCTCGGACAACTCACGCAAGAGCTCGCTGGTCGCCGACCCAAGCTCCGGGGCGGAAGACGGCCGATCGGCGCGTTTCGGGCGCACTGTCGACCTGGGGCGAGAACGCGTCCGGCCCTTGGGCCGTTTCTTCGCTACCTTCCTGTTCTTCTTCATGGCCTGGCTACTTCTTCGACGACGCCATCTGCGCCTGGATGCCATCGATCGTCTGCAGGTGGTCTTCGCATGAAGCCCGCCTCCTTCATCGGCCGCCATCCATCATCGCCGCCAGCTCTTGCAGCGGCGGCTCATAGGTCTCGCTGAACGTCGGGAATGCGTGGACGACGTCCGTCAGCACATCGATCGTGATTTGCGCCCGGATCGCGAGAACAGCCTCGCCGATCCATTCCTCGGCATGTGGGCCGATCGCGGCGGCTCCAATCAGCGTGCGCGGCCTCCGATCGGCAAGGAGGACCAGCCACCCCGCCTTCAATCCCGTCGCATCGGCACGGGCGGTGTGACGCACCTCCATGGAGGAGGTTACGACGTCATGCCCTCGTTCCGTCGCCTTGTGCGACGAGAGTCCCACGCACGCCACGGCCGGCTCGGTGTAGACGCCGCGTGGGATCGCTCGATAGTCTGCGCGCGCCTCACGACCCAGCAGATTCGCCGCGATGACGCGCCCCTGATACTTCGCCGCGTGCGTATAGAGGGCGACGCCCGTGATGTCGCCCGCCGCCCACACGTGCGCCTGGCCTCGGACTCGGCACCGCTCGTCCACCTCGAGGAATCCGCCGCCGCCGGGTCGGATGTTCAAGGTCTCCAGGCCTAGTCCTTCCGTCCGAGGAGAGCGTCCGGTGGCGACAACGAGCCGTGTCGCGGTCAGCCGCGTCCCGTCATTCAGGAAGACCGCGGCGTCCCCGCGCAGCTCCGCCCGGACGACTTTGCTGTCGAGACGCACGTCGATGCCGTCCCGGCGAAAGACGTCGGCAAGAGCGCCGGCCACGGTTCGTTCTTCCTCCGGGATCAACCGCGGTGCGCTCTGCACGATCGTGACCTTTGAACCGAACCGCGCCAGCATTTGAGCGGTCTCGCATCCCACCGGTCCGCCGCCGAGCACGATCACGGAGTCGGGAAGCTCTGTCGACGTGTAGACGTCCTCGCTCGTCCAGATCGCCTTGCGATTCAATCCCTCGATCTTGGGAATGTCGACCACGCTCCCAACCGCGATGACGAGGTCGGTCCAACCGATGGCTCGCCCATCGATGTCGACGACGTCCGGCCGAACGATGCGTCCGCGCCCGCGATGGACAGCGATGCCGAGCTCCTGGAGCTCTCGCACCCTGTCGGAGTCGTCGAGGCGGTCGGCGATCTCGTGGCGTCGGGCCGCCGCGACGTGATACGCGACTCGTCCATCGTCCAGGCTCAGCGGATGGCTTATCGCGCCGGCCGTCTGGGCCACCGCGATCTGATGGCGAATTTCCGCCGAGTGAAGCATCGCCTTGCTGGGCATGCAGGCGAAGTAGGGACACTCGCCGCCAACGAGTCTTTCCTCGGCGACCGCCACTGATTTCCCGTTTCGCGCAAGGGTCTTCGCCACGGTCTCTGCCGCCGAGCCGCCCCCGAGCACCACCGCGTCGTAGGTTTCCATCTTTGAGTGATCGTCCGCCACCGCGCCCGACGGGCGCGGCCGAGGGAAGGGTTTACCGTGTAAATGTGGCTCGTGGCACGCGCCGTCAGGCGCGGCGCGGTCGCCCGGCGACCACGCGATAGAGGATGAGCACCGCGATCGATCCCACGACCGCCATGATGAAGCCTACCGGATCGCCCTCTCGGTACAACCCGACCGCCCGCCCGAGATAGCCGCCGAGCAGCGCCCCCGCGATGCCCAGCAGCACGGTGACGATGAATCCCCCGGGATCGCGTCCGGGCATCACGAACTTTGCAACGATTCCGACGATCAAGCCGAAGACTATCCAGCCGATGACACTCATTTTTTCCTCCTCCGCGCCTGTTCAGGCCAGGCGAAGCAGTAGCAGTCGCCGCCGAACGAGCTCGGTCGTCACGCCGTAGACGGCGTGCAACCCGAATTCTTCGGCTTCTTCACGAATGGGCCGACGCGTCGGAGGGTCCCCGAGACCCAGCGCGGGAACGGCCACGACGTGAGCCCCGAGCCAGACGGCCACACCGAAGGGAAATCCGACCGCCGCGGTCACTCTCGGCACGATCTCCGCAACCGCGCCATAGAACGCGCCGACCGCCGCGCCGAACGCATAGTGGACGATCGAGCTGGCCCGCGGCTCCTGGTCCTCGGTCAAGTCGTAGCCGACTTGCCTCGCGATCGCGGATGCGACCTTGATCGTCGAATCCTTTTCCCGTGATGCCGGCGCAGCCTCGGCCTTGGGGGCGATAGCCCTCGCGACACGATGGGCGAGGCTCATCGCGCCGGCCGCCACCAGACCGCCGACCAGGCCGAGAAGAGCTCCGCGCGTCAGGTGGCTAGCACCCGTCATGACGCGAATGTTGTGCAAGCGACGTGCCCGAACGACTTCGGCTGCTGAGGCGCTCCGACGGGAACGTCATCACGGCTTGCACTGATCCACTTCCATCGTTCGAGAAACGGCGAGGTTACACGATGTGTGAAGAATGGACGCGTAGTTTCTCCACCCTCTCGTGCTTCATCGTTTGCCTCATGGTGTGTATCGCCTGGAAATTCCCGCGGCCTCACGTCGCCGTCAGGCTGGCAGCGTCCTTGCTGCATTCGCGTCGGACGCTACAGAGGTCTCATACCTCGGAGAACATATGAAGCCGACTATCGTAGCGGGGACACTCGCGCTCGCCGTGTTGCTCTGGACCGGCCTCGCCGCGGCCAACGACGTGCAGGGTAGGGTGAAGGCTATCGAGATGACGCAGAAAGTCATTACGCTCGACAACGGTACCAGGCTTTTCTGGACGGACGACATCCCCGTCGCCGACCAACTCCAGTCGGGCGACCTGGTCAAGGCGAGGTTCGAAGAACGCGGCGGACGATTCGTTCTCACCGAAATCGAGATCGTTGTGTAGTGGGCGCAATGGACGAGTTGCCGGACGGGCGGCTTCTCGTCCACCGGCCACGATGCTCTTGCTATCGTGAGCTTTTCCTTCTCGGACTCGAGCCCCTGCCAGTCGGCTGCCAGCGCTGGCGTAACCTTGCTCTTTCATACATTGGCCCGTGCCCGCATTGGCCCGTGCCCGCCGCGGCGCTGCGTCGTCTCGGGCCGCGTCAGCTCGACCTGGATCTCTACGCCGGTCAAGCCTCCGTCTCGTTAGTCCCGTTTCTCGTCGCCGAGTCTCGACCACGCGGGATACCACGCGTGCTCGCCACTCGGTTTCTGGAGACGAATCTACGCACGTACGTGCGAGCCGCAGACGGTGAGGCCGGCATCTACTTCTTCTCGCAGGATGCTTCGTCACTCCTGGCCGTGAGTGCCGCGCGCCTCCTCTACGGATTGCCTTACTTCCCGGCCGCCATGTCCGAGCGAACCGAAGAGCCTCGGACGGAGTATTCGTCGCGCAGACGGGGCGCGCGAGACGCACAGCTGGACATGGACGAGGTGCTCGGTGCCGCTGCCGAGCGCGCCCGCCGGCACCCGAGATCATTTCCTGATCGAGCGGTACAACCCGTACCTCCGGCGTGGTAGGGCAATCTATCGCGGAAGAGTGCGTCACAGTCCCTATCCGCTCCAGGAAGTTACAGTCGAGCATCTATCCGAGACCTTGCTGGGCGAGCGTTTGATATCTTCAGCTCGACGGGTAACTCTTGCGAGAGGTTCCCAGTAATTCTTGCGTGCCGAAGCGCGGCCGCGTGATCTACTCGACGCTTCCTGAGCCCTCGGCCCTCACATTCGATGCGGGCGGGTCAGTCACAGAACAGTCGGCCTTCGGACCTTGCCCGGTCGCCGCCAGTCGAGCGCGGAGCTTCTCGAAGTCGCCGGTGAGCGCGCTCAGCTCCTGATCCGTCAGCTCCTCTAGACGCACCATCCCGGTCCGCGCTCCCTTGACCGCGCGAATGAGCTCGTCGAGCTTCAGCTGAATTGCCCGCGCGTCTCGGTTCTGGGAGTTCTGGATGATGAAAACCATCAAAAACGTGATGATCGTTGTCCCCGTATTGATCACGAGCTGCCACGTATCGGAGAAGTTGTAAGTTGGGCCGAGCATGCCCCAGACAACGATCGCGGCGCACGCCGCCAGAAACACTTCCGCCGATCCGACGATCTCCGAGGTGCGGCGCGCGAACCTCCGAAACCGCTCGTGCATGGAGCTTAGACGGGTGCACACTACGTACCACATGCGCGATCGGGGCGACGCACCGGCGGCAGGTCGCGAGGGCAATGGCACACCGCTTGCTGACTCGTTCACTCGTGCGACAGGCAATACCGCTAGCCAGTAGCGGCCATGCAATCGCCGTCATCGATGCGGTCGTCAGGTGGTCCGAGGAGTTCATCGAGCAGCCGCACGAGATCTTCGGGGGGCTTCCGGTGTGTCCCTTTGCGCGGGCAGCCCGCCTCAAGCGAACCATCCGGTTCGAGGTTCGGCATTTCGATCTGGACGACACCCTCGAGCCGGACGGCGAGATCATGACCCTCGTGCGAGAGTTCGCACAGGACGCCACGGCCGGGCATCGCGAGACCTTATTCGTCATTCACCCGGATTCGAGACAGAGTCTTCCCGCTCTGCTGGCGTTCGTTGCGCGACTGAATGTGCGAATGGCGGAGAGCGAGCTGAGCCCGCTCCAGGCGTTCGAGGCGCATCCGGAGAGCAATTTCCGTGTTGGAAACATTCGCACGCGGCGGTCGCCGTACCCGAGCTTCCAGGTTCTCAGTCGCGCTCTCTTGAAGAAGGCCTCGGACTCGCTGCTCGACTCGACGTACTATTCCCAGTTCTCGCCCGAGATGCTGCGCGCCGTCGGAATGCCCCGCGCCTGAGTGACGACAAGGCTTCGCAGCGGAACACCCGAATCCACCCCGATCCGGCGTACAGCTTTCATGCAACTCTCAGGTTGCGCGTCGGCAGGGGCCCTCGGCGATCCGACGCGGCTCGCGCTCGTGGCCCGTCTGTTGGCTCGATCACATCGCGGGCCAGTGGGACGAAGCCCTCGACCGGTCGAGGGAATCCCTGGAGAGCTGAGAACGCGGACCTATCGAAGCGCCGGCAGCTTCTGGCGCAGTGTCCAGTAGGCGGCCCACGGGTCGGCTTTGAGGTCGGCCAAGCGCCGCGGGAGGGTCGCGATCGTGTAGTGATCGGAACGCAGCCGCGGCGTGAGCTCGTCCCACCCGAGGGGTACGGAGACCGGCGCCTCGGGCGTCGCGCGCGTCGAGAACGCGGCGACGCTGGTCGCTCCTCGCGTGTTGCGCAGGTAGTCGATGAAGATCTTGCCCTTTCGTTCCGCCTTGGCCATGCGGGCCACGTACGTCTTGGGCTCCGCGCGCTCGAGATCCTCGGCCAGACCGCGGGCGAAGGCGCGGCAGTCGCTCCAGGTCGAGCTCTCGCGCAGCGGCGCGACCACGTGCAGCCCTTTGCCACCGGTAGTCTTCAAGAAGCTCTCGAGCCCGACCTTCTGTAGACGCTCGCGGACGAGCCGGGCGGCATCGGCGACGCGGCGCCACTCGACGCCGGGGCCGGGGTCGAGATCGAACACGACGCGGTCCGGTCGCTCCAGATGCTGCACGACCGAATTCCACGTGTGGATTTCGAGTATTCCGATCTGGACGAGACCGATCAGTGCCGGGAGCGAATCGACGACGAGATATTCCCCGACCTTGGTCTTTTCCTCGATCTTCACCCGGCGGATGCTTTTGGGCGCCCAGGGCCCGCCGTGCTTTTGATAGAAACACTGTCCCTCGGAACCCTCGGGGCAGCGGACCAGCGCCGTCGGACGATCCTTCAGATGGGGCAGGATCCACTCCGCGATGCTTTCATAGAAGCGCGCCAGGTCGAGCTTGGTCGTGCCGTGCGATGGATAGAGCACGCGGTCGGCGTGCGTGAGCCTGACGCCGGCGACGACCGGCTCGACCGGAGACGCGATCTGCTCGAGAGTTCGTCCGCTCGCGACGCTCTCGGGTCGCGCCTCGAGCACGTTGAACTTCCGTGCCGGGCGCGCCTCACCGTCGCGATGCT